>Ga0209585_10000548_pt1 | contig 14673 bp, 12 predicted proteins | sample NGEPerone_FD_185491 | JGI IMG/M metagenome (GOLD analysis project Ga0209585, IMG submission 185491) | Arctic peat soil microbial communities from the Barrow Environmental Observatory site, Barrow, Alaska, USA - NGEE Permafrost154B-one... | ecosystem: Environmental > Terrestrial > Soil >... | reverse complement strand
TGCAAGGTCCCCGGCGACTTCGTCGTACCTGTCGAGCAGGCGCTCCATCGCCGCGGCCGCAGTCTCCGCCCCCTGCTCTGCACGGGCGAGGGCCGCCAGCACGACGATGCCGGCCACATACGTAAGTGTCGAGGGCCCGGCCTCACTACCGGCGTGCGTGTCCAGGGCCAGATCGGCAGCACGCGCGAGCGTGTTGTCGAGGCCGTTGGTCACGCTCGCCAGCCTGGGTCGAGCCGCATCCGCGCCGAGAGCCTCGGCGAGGCGCACAAGCTCGACACTTTCGCCGGACTGACTGACGCACACGACCAGCGTTCGGGCGTCGAGCATGGGCAGACGGAAGTGGAGGAGCTCGGCGGCGTCGACCATGGAGACCGAGACGCCGCGCGCGGCCAGCAGCGTGACCGGCACGTGACAGGAATCGTAGGACGCGCCCATGCCGGTAAAGACCACCGCCCGGGCCGCGGTCAGCGCCGCGTGGATGCCGGTCAGCACGCCGGCCTGATCATCGAGCCCCCGCGCGGCGCGTCTCACCGCCTGTGGCTGCCGGGCGATCTCGGCGATGAATCTATCAGGAAACTTTCCTAACGATTCCATTTCCCGCACAGCATACCGTAAGATATCGTACATGGGAATCAAGGTCGCAGTCATCGGCGGCGGCAGCTCGTATACCCCCGAGCTCGTCGAAGGCGTCGGTCTGCGCCGCGACGTCCTCCCCGTCGATGAGCTGGTCCTTCACGATATCGACCCCAGGCGCCTGGAGATCGTCGGCGGTCTCGCCGGGCGCATTCTGCGCAAGCTGGACTTCCCCGGCAAGCTCACGCTGACCACCGACCGTGAAGCCGCGGTCACGGGGGCTTCGTTCGTGCTCGTACAGCTGCGCGTCGGCGGTCTGACAGCGCGGCTTCAGGACGAGACCATCCCGCCGCGCTTCGGCTGCATCGGCCAGGAGACCACCGGTCCCGGCGGCTTCGCCAAGGCGCTGCGCACCATTCCCGTGGTGCTCAGCATCGCCGAGGACACGTCCAGGCTGGGCGCCGCCGGAGCCTGGCTGCTCGACTTCACCAACCCCTCGGGCATCGTCACCCAAGCGCTGCTCGACCAGGGCCATCGCGCCATCGGCCTCTGCAACGTGCCCATCGGCTTCCAGCGCGACTTGGCCGGGCGCCTCGGCGTGGCGCCCGAACGCGTGCAGCTGGAGCACGTAGGCCTGAACCACCTGAGCTGGGTACGCCGCGTGTTGGTCGACGGCGAGGACCGCCTGCCGGCGCTCCTCGCCGACCACGCCGACGAGATCGCCGAAGAGGTCGAGCTGCCGGTGGCCATCGTGCGCCTGATCGGCGCCATCCCGTCCTACTATCTGCGCTACTACTATCTGACCTCCGCGGTGTTCGCCGAGCAGCAGCGGGAGACGCCGCGAGCCGAGGAGGTCATGCAGATCGACCGCGACCTTCTCAAGATGTACGCCGACCCCGCGCTCGACGTGAAACCTAAGCTCCTGGAGGAGCGCGGCGGCGCCTTCTACTCGGAAGCGTCGGCGATGCTCATCGAGTCGCTCTTCCTCGACCGCGGCGACGTGCAGGTCGTGAACACGCGCAACGCGGGCGCGATCCCCGGCCTCGCCGGCGACGCCGTCGTCGAGGTCGCCTGCCGCATCGATCGGGACGGTGCGCATCCCCTGCCCGTCGATGCGCTGGCGCCCGAGATGCACGGGCTGGTCGAAGCGGCGAAAGCGTACGAACGGCTGACCGTGCGCGCCGCGGTGACCGGAGACCGCGGCGTCGCGTTGAAGGCCCTCATGGCCAACCCGCTGGTGAGGGACTACAGCGTCGCCGCGCCGCTCTTTGAGGCGCTTCTGGAGGCCAACCGCGACTACCTGCCGCGGTTTTTCCCGCCGGCCTGACCGGCTACGGCGGCGCCCTTGACTTGCCCCCGGCCCGCAGGCTATCGTCGCTGTTGATAAGGAAAGTTTCCTTACTAAAGGCGTGTTGAGGATCCTGGAGGGCAGTACCACGGGGAACGACGGGGCGGCCTTCGTGGCCGGGCAGCCACAGCTCCTGCGGGCGATCAACGAGCGGCGCGTGCTCGAGCTGATCCGGGAGGCCGGCTCCATCTCGCGCGCCGCGGTCGCGCGGGCCAGCGGCCTCTCAAAGCCGACCGTGTCGCTGGCGCTGGCCGGCCTCGTCGAGGCCGGTCTCGTGCATCAGGTCGGCCAGTCGAGCGGCGGCAAGGGACCGCGCGCCCTGCTGTACGAGCTCAACCCCGGCTCCGGCTGGGTGGTCGGCATCGACGTCGGCCGCCAGTGGGTGCGCGCCGCGGCCTCCGACATCACCGGAGAGATCGTCGCCCGGCGCGACGAGCGCGCCCGCCTGCGCAGCACTCGCGAGCTCGTCGCGCAGATCGGCGGGCTCGCTCACCAGGTGGCCGGCGACGCCGGCATCGAGTGGGCGAGCGTGACCCACGCCACCGTGGGGAGCCCCGGGGTGCTCGACCCGAGGCGCGAGCTCGTCGAGCACGCCCCCAACCTCCCGGGGTGGGGCCGCCAGGGCATGGTCGGCGCCATCCGCGACGAGCTCGGTACCGGCGTCACCTTCGAGAACGACGTCAACCTGGCCGCGCTCGGCGAGCGGTCGCACGGCCTGGGGCGCGACGTCGACGACTTCGTCTTCCTCTGGGTAGGCACCGGCGTGGGCCTCGGCATCGTCATCGGCGGTGAGCTCTACCGCGGCGCCGGCGGGGCGGCCGGAGAGATCGGCTACCTGCCGATCGGCGAGGGCGACCCGCACGACCGGGCCAACCGCTCTCGCGGGCAGCTCGAGGAGGCGGCCGCGGCGAGCGGCGTGGTGCGTCACGCGCGGGAGCTGGGCATGAAGGCGCCGCTCACGCCGTGCGCGATCTTCGGCGCCGCGAGACGCGGCGACGCCCTCGCCTGCGAGGTCGTCGTCGCCGAGGCGCGGCGCCTCGCGCTGGCGATCGCCGTGGTCGTCCCGGTCATCAACCCGGCGCTCGTGATCCTCGGCGGCGGCATCGCCGGCAACGGGGACCTGCTCGTGGCCTCCATCGAGGAGGAGCTGCGCGCCCTGACGCCGTTCCGGCCGCGGCTCGTGATCTCCGAGCTCGGCGAGGAGGCCGTGCTCGCGGGGGCAGTGGCCGTGGCCCTGGGCGCCGCGCAAGACAGACTGTTCAGCCGCACCGGCGATCTCGCCGTGAAGGAGGTCGGCGTGTGAGCGACACGCGCCGCACGCATCGACGTCAGCACACACAAGGGGGAGGGCTTCTGCCATGAAACGCCTACTGCTCTACGTCGGGGTCGCCGCCGTGGCGGCGTTGGCTCTCGGGCTCGCCGCCGGATGCGGCGGCGGCACGAGCAGCTCGCCGTCGCCGCTCGCCAGCGGCGCCAGCCACGAACCCGTCACGCTCACCGTCTGGCATCCCTGGACGGTCAAGTCCGAGAAGCAGGGCTTCGCCACGGCCGTGAAGGGGTTCGAGACCCAGTACCCGTGGATCAAGCTGAACATCGTCGCGTTCCCGAACTCCGACGAGTTCGACCAGACGCTGATGAAGAACATCAATGCCGGCACGGCGCCGGACGTCGCCATCTCGTTCGGGCCGGACTACGTGGGCAAGTACGCCGCCGACGGCCTCTGGCAGGACCTCAAGCCGTACATGGAGGCCGATAGCTTCAGCATGAGCGAGTTCGCGCCCGCGGCCCTGAGCTACACGTCCTACCAGGGCAAGCAGGTCGCGCTGCCGGTGCTCACCGACGCCTATGGCCTGTACTACAACAAGACGATGTTCGCCAAGGCCGGCCTCAGCGACCCGCCCAAGACCATGAGTGAACTCATGGACTACGCCAAGAAGCTGACCGTGCGCGACCAGAACGGCGACATCAAGGTCGCCGGCTTCGTGCCGCTCAACGCGTTCAACGAGCTCGGCCCCTCGGACCTCGCGCACGCCTGGGGAGCGAAGTGGTTCGACGAGAACGACAAGCCGGTCCTCGCCGGCGACCCCGGATGGGCGGCGGCTCTGACCTGGCAGAAGCAGCTCGTGGACTGGTATGGCAAGAACGCGATCACCAAGTTCTACGCCGCCTGGGTGGACAAGGAGTGGACGCCGGACCAAGCCTTCGAGACCGGCCACGTGGCGATGATCTGGGACGGCGAGTGGCGCACCAAGATGATCGCCAACGACAAGGCCGCCATCGACTACGCCACGGCGCCCTTCCCGGCCGCCGACGACCACCCCGAGATGTACGGCTCCGGCCGCGTGGGCGGCACCATCTGCGGCATCCCGCGCGGCGCCAAGAACCCGGAGGCGGCTTGGCTGCTCCTCAAGTACATGTCGACGGACACGGACTTCCTGGTGGCGCTGGCTAACATGCTCGGCAACGTGCCGACCACCAAGGCCTCGGCCGAGTCGCCCGACCTCCAGATCCCGGCCCAGATGAAGACGTTCATCGCTGTCTGGAACAGCCCCGGCTCGCTGTTCCAGCCGCCGCTACAGTCGATCGGCGCGACGTATGCCGACTTCCTGAACAACTACGACGACAAGTGGGTGCAGGGGAAGGGCGACGACCTCCAGGCCGGCCTGCAGAAGGTCGACCAAGACATCGCCAACGAGCTCTCCATGGGGCAGGCGCCGTGAGCCTGCGGCGGGTCACGGCGCTCGTCTAGGGGAAGGAGCGGGTCATCGCTACCGTGCAGACTGCGATCCCCCGCCGGAGCGAGGCCGAGCGGCGGCGCGCGCGCCGCCGCTCGGCCGTGCGCAAGTACGGCGTCGTGCTCCTGCTGCTGGCGCCGTGGATCGTCGGCTTCACCGTCTTCACGCTCGGCCCGATGCTTCTCAGCCTGTACTGGTCCTTCTGCCACTACGACATGGTCAACGCGCCGCGGTGGATCGGCCTCGCCAACTTCAAGTTCATGTTCGGGCTCGGCACGATCGAGGGCCTGCCCCCCGGCGCACACGACCCTTACTACTGGCTCTCCGTGCGCAACACCCTGTGGATCATCGCCTTCGGCGTGCCGTTGCGCATCGTCTTCGGCATGCTCACGGCCATGCTGCTCACGCGCCCCAAGCGCGGCGTGAACGCCTACCGCACGCTGTTCTACGCGCCGTCGATGGTGCCGCGGGTCGCGACGGCCCTCGTCTTCGTCTACCTGCTGAACCCGGTGTCCGGCCCGATCAACCGCCTCATCGACGCCATCCCCGGCCTTTCTGCCCCGCTTTGGTTCTTCGACCCGGCCTGGGCCAAGCCGGCGCTGCTCATCATGGGCCTCTGGGGCATCGGCGACGCCATCGTCATCTACCTCGCGGGCCTCCTGAACGTGCCCCGCGACCTCTACGAGGCGATCGCCATCGAGGGCGCCAACGCCTGGCAGCGCTTTCGCCACGTGACGCTGCCGATGATCACGCCGGTCATCTTCTTCACCCTCATCATGGGCATCATCGACGGCTTCCAGTACTTCGATCAGGCCTACGTGGCCGGCAACGCGGCCAGCGGCCAGAGCGCCGTGCTGGGCAAGCCCGAGGGCTCGCTGCTCTTCTACGGCCTGTGGCTCTACGAGAAGGCCTTCCGCTCGTTCCAGATGGGCTACGCCTCGGCCATGGCGTGGATGCTCTTCATCGCCACCATGGCCTGCACGGTGGTGCTGCTGCTCACGTCGCGCCGCTGGGTGCACTACGGAGGGGGGGCCAGTAGCTTCCGTGACGACAGCCGCGCGCTCCGAGGCCGGCCGCCCGGTCCGCCGGCGGTTGCCGGCCAGGGTCCGCCGCCGCCGCTTCCTGCTGGCGATCGCCAACCACGCGGTGCTGGTCGCCGTGTCGCTGATGTTCGTGTTGCCGATCGTCTGGATCGTGCTCACGTCCCTCATGACCGACGACCAGGCGATGACCACGCGCCTCATCCCCGACCCGGTGCAGTGGTCCAACTTCGTCACCGTATTCAGGCAGATCGACCTGTGGCGCTACACCTGGAACACCGTCCTGTATGCGGGCCTCACGACGATCGGCGTGGTCGTCTCGTGCGTGCCGGTCGCCTACGCGTTCTCGCGCATGAAGTGGCGCGGCCGCAACATCGTCTTCCTGCTCGTGCTCTCGACGCTGATGCTGCCCGTGCAGATCACCACGGTGCCGCTGTTCGTGGTCTGGGCCCGCGACCTCCCCGCCTGGACCGGCATCCAGTTCATCGGCACGCTCAAGCCGCTCATCATCCCCAGCTTCTTCGGCGACGCCTTCTCGATCTTCCTGCTGCGCCAGTTCTTCATGACGATCCCCGACGAGCTCTGTGACGCGATCCGCGTCGACGGTGGCGGCCACTGGCAGATCCTGCGGCGCGTCGTCGTCCCGCTGTCGAAGCCGGCGATCATGGCCGTAGCGCTGTTCCACTTCATCTGGGCGTGGAACGACTCTTACGGCCCGCTGGTCTACCTCGGCCAGAGCCCGCAGGCGCAGACCCTCTCCCTGGCGCTGTCCAACTTCCGCGGCATGCACCACGTGCAGTGGAACCTGACGATGGCGGCGACGTTGATCTTCATGATCCCAGTGGTCGTCATCTTCTTCCTCGCGCAGCGCGTGTTCATCGAGGGCGTGACCCTCACCGGAGTCAAGGGATAGGAGAGCCGCCAGGGGGCGGCCAGGCCGCCGCGCCGCTCACTTGCTGTAGAAGCGTTGCAGGAGCTGGACCGCCAGAGCGATATCGATCCCGGCGAGCACCGCGAGAGCCATCGCCGCGATGCGCTTGCCGGTGGTCCAGGCGATCACCGCGAAGACGGTGAAGAACACACCGCCGAAGAGCACGAAGATCGCCATCGTGTTGGACCTCATCGCGCGCCTCCTCCGTGGCCCCATCGGGTCGCGTTGATCGACCCCGCTTGCAAAGTCTCCGCCGGTGGCGGCCGTTGGGCAAGCCGACGACCGAAGCGTGAGCGCGGGTGGCAGGCGCCCGCGCCGCTTGCCCCACGGGAGCCATCCACGCCGACCGCTTTCTGCTCCACACCAAGCGCTGCCCGACGTGGGTCAACGAGGACCGCGCCCCGTTCCCCGACTGGGTCGACCCGACATGGCACACCTGCGCCGTGGGCTGCCTGCGCAGTCAACAGGTCTGCCCCGAGAACGTGGACGTCGAGCTGACCGTGGCGCCGCCGGAGACGTTCGACGTACTGGAGACCACCGCCATCCTCGCGGCCGCGGAGCGGTCCGAGTTCGCCGCAGCCACGCTCGACAAGCTCGAGCGCTGCGGCCTCGACTACTCCCCGAACCTCATCGCCCGCAACCTCATGGCGCTCCTCCGCGGATGACGACCGTTCTTCGAGCGGTCAACAGTGCGGCTGCCGGCCAAGCGGGAACCATCACTGTACGCGGGTCAGCGCTCGCGCGCCGCACGAGACCGGCCGCGAGGCCTGAGCCACAGGGGAAGGAGCGGGGATGACCCATCCTATCGTCCTCGGGTACGACGGGTCGGCATGTTCGGCGGCCGCGCTCGACCAGGCAGTCGATCTGGTCCAGGGCGTCACGGACGCGGAGATCATCATCGTCTACTGTCACGAGCCTCCGCCGGGCCTGAGCTGCGAACTCGACCCGGCTTGCCCGGCGGCCAAGGAACTGCGCGACTACGAGAGGCGCGTGGAGCGCGAGGTCGAGCCCATGCTCCACGAAGCGGCGGCCCACGTCCGCACCGCCGGCGTGCAGACCGAAGTCCTGCTCGTCTGGGAGGATCCCGTGCACGCGCTCATGAAGATCGCCGCCGACCGCGACTCGCACGTTATCGTGGTGGGGTCGCACGGAGAGGGGCCGCTGTCCGGGGCCATCGGCCGCCACACGCCGTACGAGCTGCTCCATCGCAGCACGGTGCCGGTGCTCGTGGTGCCCCACCGTCACTGAGTGCGGGCTGCTCCTCGCGGCGGCTTCGCAGCCGCCTGGCCGCCTCAGCGGATCGCCGGGTGCGATCGCTCCACGTCACCCCGCAGGGTGGGCGAACTCGCGTACGCAGGCCACAGCCTCGCGCCAGCCGCGCAGCAGCGCCGCGCGGTCCACGCCCGGGTCGGGCGAGAAGGTGCGCGCGGCGCCCCACATCTCCCCTACCTCCGCCTCGTCACGCCACATGCCGACCGCGAGCCCCGCCAGCCAGGCCGCTCCGAAGGCGGTGGACTCCGGCTGTGCCGAGCGCGTGACCGGCACGCCCAGAACGTCGGCCTGGAACTGCAGGAGCAGGTCGTTGGCGGCCGCGCCGCCGGCGGCACGTACGTCCGGCGGGAGTACGCCGGCATCCTCGGCGACGGCCTCGAGCAGGTCGGCCACCTGGAAGGCGATGCCCTCCAGGGTGGCCCTGGCCACATGGGCCGTCGTCGTCCCGCGCGTGAGGCCGAAGATGGCGCCGCGCGCCGCCGGGTCCCAGTACGGCGCGCCGAGCCCGGCGAGCGCGGGCACGAAGACCACGCCGTCGCTCGCCGGCACCTGAGCAGCCAGCGCCCCGGACTGCGACGCGTCCGCGAACAGCTTGAGCCCGTCGCGCAGCCACTGGATGGCCGCGCCGCCGATGAACACGCTGCCCTCCAGCGCGTAGGTGCGGCGGCCGTCGCGCTGCAGGGCGACGGTGCTCAGGAGCCCGTGCTTGGAGACCACGGGTTCATCGCCCGTGTGCAGCAGCAGGAAACAGCCGGTGCCGTACGTGACCTTGGTCATGCCGCGCCGAATGCAGGCCTGGCCGTACAGGGCGGCCTGCTGGTCGCCGACCAGGCTGGCGATGGGCACCGACGCGCCCAGCACGGCGGCGTCGGTCTCCCCGGCGACGCCGCTCGTGTCGCGCACCTCGGGAAGCATGGCCCGCGGCACGTTGAAGAGCTCGAGCAGCTCGTCATCCCAGTCGCCGCCGCGCAGGTCGTAGAGGAGCGTGCGCGAGGCGTTGGTGGCGTCGGTCACGTGCAGACGTCCGCCGGAGAGCTGCCAGGCGAGCCAGCTGTCGACCGTGCCGAAGGCCAGCTCGCCGCGTTCGGCCCGTTCTCTCGCGCCCGACACCTGTTCGAGGAGCCAGCGGATCTTGGTGGCGGAGAAGTACGGATCCAGCAGCAAGCCGGTCTTGCGCCGGACGAGGGCTTCGCAGCCGGCGCCGCGCAGCTCCTCGCAGTACTCCGCTGTACGCCGGTCCTGCCAGACGATGGCCGGCGCGATGGGCAGCGATGATGCGCGGTCCCACACGACCGTCGTCTCGCGCTGGTCGGTGATGCCCACGCCGGCCACCGACGCGGCGGCGACCCCGCTGCGGCGCAATGCTTCCACGGCCGTCTGCCGCTGGGACTCCCAGATCTCCAGCGGGTCCAGCTCCACCCATCCCGGCCGGGGGTACAGCGAATGGATCTCGCGCTGCGCGCTCCCCAGCACCCGCCCGTCGCGGGCGATCACGAGCGCCCGCGAGCTGGTCGTGCCCTGATCCAGAGCGAGGATGACCCGCTCGCCGCCTGCGTCTGCCGCCATGGCTCCGACCTCGCTCCGCCGTCAGAATCGTCATGATAGCGCGCCTGCCGCGGGAGCGGGCGCCCTTCTTGCTCCGGTCAAGGGCCACCCGCGCCCGTCTTGTGGGTACAAGCACAAAAAGGGATGACGCACATCAGTGCGCCTTGATCGAACCGAGCAGCGAGATGCGCTCGTCACGGCCGTACATCTGCTTACGCTGGATGAGCTCGTCGAAGTCGACCTTGAAGGCGTCGAAGTGCGGGCCGTTGACGCAGGCGAAGCGCGTCTCGCCGCCCACCGTGCAGCGGCAGCCCCCACACATACCGGTGCCGTCGACCATGATCGGGGTGAGGCTCACCTCGGTGGGGAGCGCGTAGATGCGCGTCATCTCGGTGACCGCACGCATCATCACCAGCGGGCCCACGGCGGGCACCTGGTCGATGCGCTCTTGCCGCTCGACCAGCGTCTTCAGCGCGTCGGTCACCAGGCCATGCTCCCCATAGCTACCGTCGTCAGTGGTGACGACCAGCTCGTCGCAGAACGCACGCATCTCGTCCTCGAGGATCAGCAGATCCTTCTCTCGCGCGCCGATGATGCCGATGAGGCGGTTGCCCGCCTCCTTGGGGCCGGTGAGCAGGTGATGCAGCACGGCGATACCGGAGCCGCCGCCGATGCCCACCACGGTGCCCACCTTCTCGAACTGCTCGGGGGCGCCCAGCGGGCCGCAGAGATCCTTGATCGCGTCGCCCACGCCCAGTGAGGCGAGCAGTGCGGTGCTCTTGCCCACGACCTGGAAGATGATGGTGATGGTGCCGGTGGCCGCGTCCCTGTAGGCCACGGTGAGCGGAACGCGTTCCCCGGTCTCGTTGACGCGCACGACGACGAACTGCCCCGGGACGATCTTTCGCGCGATCAAGGGAGCCTCGATGGTGAGGCTGATCATGTCGCGCTTGGTCAGCTCCTGCCCACCCGCGATCGAGTACATGACTCGCACCCTCTGAATCACCAACGGCCTGGCCGCGCGGCCGTCCGCCGCTCCACCGTCGTCTCACTACTACGATATACCCAGAGACGGGGCCGGTGGAGGCACGCCAGTGTCGTGCGACCTTCCACGAAGTGAGGCGGCGTGTCTGCCGCGCGCCTCCTCTCCGGGGGTGGACCCAGACGGCTTGGCCCGCCAGGCAACGAGGCGTAAGGTGATCGTCAGACCACTCAATGAGCAGCAGAGGGGGCCTGTGAGTCTCGGTCGACCGGTTTGCAGCGAGAGGGGCATCTGGGACGGCCGCGCCGCGCGCGTCCTCTGAGCGCCCGTGAGCGACACGCCACATAGCGCCGGTCTGCGCGGCCGCTCGTCGTCGGCTTCGCCGTGCTCGCCGTGCTCATCGGCGCGGCCGGGTTCTGGGCCTGGCGCCAGCAGGCGCAGTCGATGCGGCGCCAGGCCGAGCGCTCCCTTGCCGCCGTCGGCGAGCTCAAGGCCGACCAGATCACCACGTGGCTCCATGAGCGCCACGGCGACGCTGAAATGCTCCGCGGCGACCCCCTGCTCTCGGCCGCCGTCGCGGACATGTTGGCCGGGCGCGACGGCCGCAGCGCGACCACCCGCGTCCAGACTTATCTCGACGACTTTCAGCGCAACTACGACTACGTCGACGTGGTGCTGACGTCGCCGAAGGGCGCCGTCCTGCTGCGCGCGCCGAACACCGTTTCGCATCCCGTGGGCCGTGAAGCCAAGGCGCTCGCGGCGAGGGCCACGACCACGCGTCGCGTGGCGTCATCCGACCTCTACCTGGACGCCGAAGGGAAAGCTTGCCTCGCGCTGGCGGCGCCGGTCCTGAGTGACGCGGGCGGCGGCGGCATCGCGGCCGTGATCCTGCACGTCGACCCCAGCCGCTATCTGTACCCGCTCATCAGGGGCTGGCCGCTGCCGAGCGAGTCGGGCGAGACCCTGCTCGTGGAACGCCGCGGCGATCAGGTCCTCTATCTCAACGAGCTGCGCCATCGCAAGAACACCGCGTTCAAGCTGACGACGCCGGTGAACACGCCGGATCGGCCGGCGGCGATGGCCGTACGCGGCCGGCACGGCGTCGTGCAAGGCGTCGACTATCGCGGCGTGCCAGTGCTCTCGGCGATCCAGCGAGTACCGGGCACGGCCTGGTTCATCGTCGCCAAAGAAGACACCAGCGAGGTGCTGGGACCGATCCGCACGCGCGGCTGGCTCACGGCGGGATTAGCTCTCCTCCTTGTCGTCCTTGCCGGTGTCGGGACTCTGTTCCTGTGGCGCGCGCGCGAGTCGCAGACCTCCGCCGAGATCCGTGAGAGCGCGGAGCGCTACCGGGCGCTGGTGGAGCAGGCTCCAATGGCGATCTTCGTCAATCGTGAGGACCGCGTCGTGCTCGCGAACGAGGCGTGCCTGCGATTGTTCGGCGCTTCAGCGCCGGATCAGCTCCTGGGCAAGTCCCCGTTCGACCTGTTCCACCCCGACTGCCATGCCGGCATGCGCGAGCGCATCCATCGGCTCCGTGATGAGGGCGAGGAAGTACCCCAGATCGAGGAGAAGATCGTCCGCCTGGATGGATCCACCGTGGCTGTGGAAGTCGCCGCCGCGCCATTCAGGGACCAGGGCGTCGATGCCATCCATCTGGTCCTGAACGACATCACCGAGCGCAAGCGAGCTGAGGAGGAGTTGCGTGCCAGCGAGCGCAAGTTCCGGGAGACGATCGAGGCGCTCGACGAGGGCTACTACAGCGTGACCCTCGACGGACGCCTGCTCGACCACAACCCGGCCTACAACCGGATCCTGGGCCGCGACCCAGATGCCGATCTGCGCGGCCGGCGCACCCCGGACTTCTGGTGGGACCAAGCCGGCAGAGCCGCATACGTGCAGCAGCTGAACAGGGACGGCTTCATCCGCGACTACCTCGCCAGGGCGAAGACCGGCGACGGCAGCCCGGTGGCCGTGCTGGTGAGCGCGCACCTCGTGCGCGACGAGCGCGGCGAGGTCGCGCGCATCGACGGCAGCGTCGTCGACTTCACGGCGCGCAAGGCCGCCGAAGACGAGATCGTGCGCCTCAACGCCGAGCTCGAGCAGCGCGTCCTCGACCGCACCGCCCAGCTCGACGCCGCCAACAAGGATCTCGAGGCGTTCACCTATTCGGTGTCGCACGACCTGCGCGCGCCGTTGCGACATATCAGCGGGTTCTCGAGCCTGCTCGCGGAGCGAGCCGGGGATAGCCTCGACGAGAAGAGCCGTCACTACGTCGACACGATCTCGAGGTCGGTGCGCGAGATGGGCGTGCTCATCGACGACCTGCTGCAGTTCTCGCGCACGGGGCGCACCGAGCTGCAGATCATCGAGGTCGACATGGACGAGGTGCTGCGCGAGGCCCTGGAGCCGTTGCGGCAAGAGACGGGCGAGCGCGAGATCGAGTGGTCCATCGGCCCGCTGCCGCGCGTGGTCGGCGACCACGCCTTGCTCCGTCAGGTGTGGGCCAACCTGCTGGACAACGCCGTGAAGTACACGCGCGGCAGGGCGCCGGCGCGCATCGAGGTCGGCGCCCGCGACGTCGACGGCGAAGTCGTCTTCTCGGTGCGCGACGACGGCGTAGGCTTCGACATGCAGTTCGCGCACAAGCTCTTCGGCGTCTTTCAACGCTTGCACAGCGCCAGCGAGTTCGAGGGCGCCGGCATCGGCCTCGCCAACGTCCAGCGGATCATCAACAGACTGGGTGGGCGCGTGTGGGCCGAAGGCGAGGTGGACCACGGCGCGACCTTCTACTTCTCGCTCCCCAGACGAAAGGAGACACCATCGTGAAGACCGACGTCCCCGCCATCCTGCTCGCCGAGGACAACCCCAACGACGTGGAGCTCACCATCGAGGCGCTCGACCGGCACAACCTCGCCAACAGGGTCGCCGTGGCGCACGACGGGGTAGAAGCGATGGAGTATCTGCGTCGAGAAGGGGCCTTCAGTGAGCGTGAGCCCGGCGACCCGGCCGTGGTATTGCTCGACATCAAGATGCCGCGCAAGGACGGCCTCGAGGTGCTGCGCGAGATCCGCGGCGACTCCGCGCTCAAGAGATTGCCGGTCGTGATCCTCACCTCATCGCGCGAGGAGCAGGACCTGATCACCAGCTACGACCTGGGGGTGAACGCCTACGTGGTGAAGCCCGTGGACTTCCTCAGCTTCATCGAGGCGGTCGCGCACCTCGGCGTGTTCTGGGCGCTCATCAACGAACGGCCGCCGAACGGGGTAAAGTAGCGTTGCGGACGGCGGCCAGCCACTGCGCGTCCCTTGCCTGGAGGATTCGCCTTCCGACGCGGAGCTGGTGTCTGAGACGCTGACCCGCGCCGGCTACGAGCTCGACGTGGACTTGGCCGAGGATCGCGCCGCGTTCGAGCGGCTGCTCGTCGGCGAGCTCTACGACATCATCCTCGCCGACTTCGCTCTGCCCGGCTTCGACGCCCGCGGGGCGCTGGAGCTGGCCAAGGTGGCGCGCCCGGGCACGCCGTTCATCTGCGTCTCGGGCACCATCGGCGAGGAGGCGACCGTCGAACTGCTCAAGCACGGCGCCGACGACAGCGTGCTCAAAGACAGGATGGAGCGCCTGCCGTACGCCGTGCAGCGCGCCATCGACGACAGGGCCCACACGGAGACGCTCGTCGAGAGCGAGCGGCGCTTCCGCTCGCTCTTCGAGAATCTAGTCAACGGCTACGCCTATTGCAGGATGAGCTACGACGATGCCGGAGAGCCGGCCGCTTTCGTCTACCTCGAGGTCAACCCGGCCTTCGAGCGCCTGACGGGTCTCAAGAACGTGGAGGGCAGGCCGGTCTCCGAGGTGATTCCTGGGATCCACGATCTGAGCCCGGAACTGTTCGAGGTCTATGGCCGCGTCGCCCGCACCGGCAAGCCTGAGACCATCGCCTTCGACCTCAAGTCGCTCGACATGAGGCTGTTCATCACGGTCTACAGCCCGGAGCCGGGGTGTTTCGTCGCTCTGTTCGAGGACATCACCGAGCGTAGGCAGACCCTAGAAGACCTGCTCCTGGGCGCCGCCCGTCTGCGGCGCACGGTCGAAGGCGCGGTCGAGGCGATGGCCTCGCACCGGCCGTACCGGGCCGCACTTGGCATCGATGCCGCGCTGGACGAGGTGCGCTCGGGCGCCGGCTCGCGCTTCGAGGCAGCCGCCGTGGCGGCGTGCGAGCGCGTGTTCGAGCGGGGGTTCGTCTTCGA
>Ga0209585_10000547_pt1 | contig 14679 bp, 13 predicted proteins | sample NGEPerone_FD_185491 | JGI IMG/M metagenome (GOLD analysis project Ga0209585, IMG submission 185491) | Arctic peat soil microbial communities from the Barrow Environmental Observatory site, Barrow, Alaska, USA - NGEE Permafrost154B-one... | ecosystem: Environmental > Terrestrial > Soil >... | reverse complement strand
AATGGTTTGGCCTTTCCACTCACTATGATAGTGATATGGGGTTAGGGGCAGGTGTTATTTTAACCTATTAAAATTTAACAAGAATGGTTAACTGTTATATCATAAATTCACAACCAGAGTGCTTAACGAGACGCCGCAGGGGAATGAATTAAATGCTTATAATGTAAATTGAAATCATACCTAAACCTGATTTATATCATTTTTTCCCTCCTGCGTATTTTGTTCCTTTGTGCTTAATTTAAGCTTTGTAAAATGAAGTAGATGACCACATCAAAAAAGTATTTTATCTGCTTTTATTGAATGAAAAAAGTATTTCTTGCCATATTAACCTTTTTATATATAAACGCTTCCATAGGTGTTACCCTGCGCACACACTATTGCATGGGCATGCTGGCTGAAGGGGGACTAAGCCACTATAAATCTGAAACATGTGATAGGTGTTGCAGTGAGAAAATAAATAAGGAAGATAACTCATGCTGCAAGAATGAATACAAGATTATCAAAAATAATTTGGATCAGAATATTCCTGAATCCACCTTACAGCTAACACACTTAATTGCCGTTGCTCTACCTCCTTCTTTCGTGGAATTGTCCTTCAATAAATGGACTTCTAAAACTGAGGTAAATACCATCAACCATGCACCACCACCTGGTAGCGGCATAGCTGTTTACATTCGCAATTGCGTTTTCCTAATATAGATTTACCCTCCTATACAGGCCAGATAAATTATTTGTCAGGCTATTGGTATTTCTAATGCCATATCAATGTATTAATTGTATTCACATTAAAATTTACAAAAATGAAATCGTTTAAAATACTGCTGATGGCAGTTTTAACCATCTTATCTGTATCTGTATTTGCACAGGCCCCAACAAAGAATCAGGCAAAAGTGTCAAACCAAAAATCAGAAAAAGCGAAATTCACTTGCCCTATGCACCCCGACATGGTTATGGACAAGTTAGGTATGTGTCCTAAATCCGGAACTACTTTAAACCTGTCTCTCAAGGAAAAAATGAAAATGGAAGTGATGAAAATAAACTCCAGTCTAATGCATCCTGAAGTAATAAATAATATGCCTTGTAATTTTTCAAAGAACGGTAGTGCATTAAACTTGTCTCCTAAAGAAAAAATGAAAATGGGAGCGATGAAGATAAATACTAACCGGATGTTTCCTGATGTAATGACCAGCAAGAATTACATGTGTCCAAAATGTTGTATGGATATGAAAGAAATGAACATGGCTTATTCTTGCCAGATGATGACTGTATTAAAAAATGATAAACAGGTTTGTTGCTTTGGTTGTATATCTACATTAAACCTCTCTACTAAAGAAAAAATGAAAATGGAAGTGATGAAAATATAAAATTATCCGAGGCTTCCGGATGAAATGATCGGGATGCCGGTAAGTGCACATAGTGTTGTATTGCTGTAATAATTGGTAAACAGGAAATAATATAAATGAAAGAGGAAATCAATTTAAAATGAAAAAATCAATATGAAAAAAATACATCTTTTTATCTGTGTTTTTATTGCATTCTTTGGCATGTCAATAAAATCTTTTGGACAGAAAACATTTACTGCAGATTCTACCATTGGGAACAGGACTGAAGAAAAGTCTTTTGGTTTGGTCAACACCAATTATTACAGCAATATTGTTTTTTTAGGGCGAAAGAGTCCATCCAGTGCTCCTTACTTATCTGCATTTGCAGGGTATTATCATAAATCAGGTTTATTTATTAATGGCGGGGCTTCTTACCTGGCAGCTTCCGGGGAAAAACAGAATTGATTTATTAACTGCAACAACAGGGTATGATCTCTATTTAGGATCTTTCAGTGGCGGTATTTCGGGAACCAAATATTTTTTTAATACTAAAAGTTATACAGTAAAGTCAGAGCTATCCGGCTATGTGAATGTTTATGCAGACTATGATTTTGATATTGTAGATGTTTATATTGAAGGCAACGCCTATTTTGGTAGCGCTTCCGATTTTATTTCAGGCTTAGGTATAAGCCATAAATTTTATGCAGTCAACGATAACCTCACAATTACTCCTACTGCTTATCTCAATGCAGGTACACAAAACTATTACAGTAATTATAATAATAATCTCCGATTTGGGCTGCACATGACAGGAGGTGGTGGTTCATCAATGGGAACAGCTATGGGGGTGGCGGGGGCAGAAGATCTTTTAAGGCGTTGGATTATGAATTAAGTGTACCGGTTGGTTATACACTTAATAAATTTCGTTTCTCCTTTACCCCTGTTTATGCAATGCCAGTTAATGCTGCAACAATTACCAATGGCCAGAATACTTACAAAGAGGATCTTTCCAATAGTTTTTTCTGGTCGCTGGGGGTGAGTTATAAATTTTTATAAACTTCAAAATATATGTTCATCGTATTTAACAAGTAGAATATTAAAACTAAACTTAACAACCATGAAAACACAAAATTTGATTTTAAAAATGCTGGCATTAACTTTTTTTATATTTGCGGTAGTTCCTGCAATCGGGCAAAATAAAAGTGTAGTCGATACTACCAAACAAGGAACTGTTATTTATACCTGCACAATGCATCCTGAAATGCAATCCAACCAACCAGGCTTCTGTCCGAAATGCGGAATAGAGTTAGTAAAAAAACCGGGAACATCAGAAAAACAAAATAAAATGCACAAGATGAAAATGATGTGCCCGATGATGAATGGGATGAGCGGGATGGAAAATATGGAGAAGAATAATTCCGGGGAGAAAAATAAAATTGCCAATGATTCTACCCAAAAAGGTGCGGTCCTTTTTACCTGTTCAATGCATCCTGAAATACAATCCAACCAACAAGGCTTCTGTCCGAAATGCGGAATGGCGCTGATTATAAAATTTACTATTCAAGGGGGAAAAGGAAATGGCCACAAAATGCCATTAATGGGAATTGGAATTGGAATGTGAATTATGATGACAGGATGTTACTTTTTTGATGAGCAAATAAACAATTATATAATTTGAAATAACTGAAAATAAAACATTAGAATAAATATTTTTTACCAATAAAACACACAATTATGAAAAAAATGCTTTTAGTATCAATGTCACTAATAATGCTGACAGGAACTCTTGTTGCACAAAGCCAACAAGCGGAACAGAAAACACAACAGAATGCTGTTGTGAAAAAAGAACATATGATGATGAAAGATGGTAAAATGGTACATAACATGGATGGAAAGGAAATGCAGATGCAAAATGATATGCAATTGAAAAATGGTACAACAATCCATCCTGATGGTACTTATCAACTAAAGAACGGAAAACAATTACATCTGCGTGATGGTCAATGTATGGATATGAATGGAAGGAAATACAATTCTCAGGGAATGATGGAAAGACAAATGCAGGGAAAACATGGAATGGGCATGCATGGGCAAAATATGAGTTCAGGCGGCCATCATCAAAATATGAATGGAAGTAACGGAATGCAACATTAATTTTTTTTTATCCATGTCGAGAAACTTCGTTCTTAGAGGTATGAATTACAAGAGATGTGGCATCCCGGTTATCATTCATTTATCGCCAATGACTAGTTAAGAAGAGAAGCACAAACTATTTTTTATTCTCTTTAAGAGGAGAAAATCAAAATATTAAAACTATTTTTCAAATACATCAATCTGCAAAAACCTAAAACTGCAATCGTATGAGAACAACAAAAACATCAGGCAAATTTATGGATGCAGGTGTGCTTTCGGCTATCGCAACTTTGTTGTTGCATTAAATTGACAGCACAAAAACAAATATTTCTCAAATAACAAAAGCAATAATTTCCACAGGATATAAAGTAACTGAAACTAAATTAAAATAAATGACACTCATCATTCAAGCTTTCCTACCCTTCACATGATACCTTTTTTGTTCCCTATCTTTGCAATAAAAAAAACTGAATTTTCCTCCTCTATATAAAAAAATTCAATCCTTTTCACCCAAATTATATTGGAGAGAAATACTGGCAGCCTTAATGATTTTGCTGGCATTTATTTTTTTTCGAAGCGAACGAAAAGAGTTAAACGACATTATCCCCAACATTGAAAATGCTGATATGCGCTGGTTGATGGCCGGCATAGCCGTAACTTTTCTTTATGTTCTTCTTCAAAGTGGCATGTATGTAAACAGCTTTTCTTCAATCGGCCTTCCATTAAAATGGTTGGATGCTATCGAACTGTTCCTGAAAAGAAATTTTCTTAGTATTTTTTTACCTGCGGGAGGTGTAAGCGCATTGGCTTTTACGCCAACACAATTAAGAAAAAGAGGATTTAATAAATCACAAATACACCAGGCAAGCGGATTATATGCCTTTGCCGGATTGTTCACCGTTTTCCTGGTTGGCTTCCCGGTAATTATTCTTTTTGCATTTTCAGCGAAGCAACATGTAGCAAGCGCATGGATTAGTTTAATCGGAGTTGTATTTATATTGGCAGGCATTTTCTGGATTGCAAAGTCGCTAAAAATAAAAGGTAAATTATACCGGTTTATAGAAACTAAATTTCCCTCTACCGCTCCTGTAATAGATGAACTTTTAGCGGCTAATGTCAATAGCAAAAAATATGCAGGTACTATATTATTTTCATCAGGTGTAGAGATCACCGGTATGTTTCACATTTTTATTGCCATGCTGGCTTTGGGGCTGCCTGCATCTTTTACCATCGCAGCTATTGCATACATTGTATCTGTATTATTAATGATAACGTCTCCTTTTTTGCGCGGACTGGGTGCAGTAGAAATATCATTGGTTTATATATTGGAAATGTATGGCTACTCTACCATTGATGCATTATCCATAACCGTTTTATACCGGGTATTCGAATTCTGGCTGCCAATGCTTTTAGGAATTCTGTCATTTGCATGGAGGGGAAGACATTTATTTATAAGGATTGTTCCGGCTCTGTTAATTTTCACATTGGGATTAATCAATATTATTTCTGTAGTTACGCCACCATTGCATCCCCGCTTAAAATTGATAAGAAAGTTTCTTCCGCTGGAAGCTATTAATGCATCCAATGTATTGGTACTATTTATTGGATTAGCACTATTGATTACTTCAGCCTTCATGTTCAAAGGTTTAAAAAATGCATGGCGGTTAGCGCTTTTACTTTCTGTTTTATCGCTCATCGGCAACCTTACAAAAGCGTTGGATTATGAGGAAGCCATTTTTGCAGGAATAATAATTATTTTATTATTAATAAGTCGCAGCCAATACAGGATACGGAGCAGCCCCAAATGGATACGTCTTGGTTTACTTTCTGTTGCTATCATTTTTTTATCAGTTATGATCTTTGGGTTTGTAAGCTTTTATTTTATTGATGTTAAACATTTTGGCATTGACTTCACCTGGCGGCAATCACTGGTAGATACCATGCAAATTTTTTTATTAGGCAGCACCAATAATTTACATCCCCTCACTCCTTTTGGCCATCAATTTATATTGCTGATCAATATACTTGGGTTTTTAAGTTGGGGATTTCTTTTATTTACACTTATTAAACCTTTCTTAAAAATAGAACCTCCAAATGAGTCGGGCCGCGAAAGGGCAAAATTTTTGCTATCACAGTATGGAAATTCTTCTATAGATTATTTTAAAATATACAAGGATAAACTTTTGTTCTTTTCCGAACAGCACGATGCTTTCGTATCGTATCGAATTGCCAATGGCTTTGCCATCGTATTGGAAGAACCCGTGTGTGCGGAAGAAAATAAAATGGAAGTATTGGCAGAATTTTATAAACAATGCAGCAAAATGGGATTAAGAACCGCTTTTTACCGGGTAGACGAAAACAGTATTTTATGGTTTGAGCAGTTAAGAAAACAAAAAATATTTATTGGACAGGAAGCTATATTGGATGCCCAAAATTTTACATTGGAAGGAAGAGATAAAAGATCATTACGCAACGCATTGAACAGCCTTCAGAAAAAAGGATATACCACAACAATCTATAAAGCGCCACTTCAAAATGATTTGGTAATGAAGCTCAAAAATATTTCGGATGAATGGTTGACCGCTTTTGATAAAGAAGAACAGGTTTTTTCACAAGGCATGTTTGATGCTAAAGAAATAATACAACAGGATGTGATTACGATTGCTGATGCAGAAGGGAATATTGCGGCATTCCTGAATATCATACCGGATTATTCACCTGAAGAATGTACTTACGATCTCATAAGAAAAACGACTGATGCACCGGGCGGATGTATGGATGCCCTCATCATAAAGATGGTGGAATATGCAAAAGAAAACGATAGGAAGTATATAAATCTCGGGCTGGTACCTATGACCGGAATAACAGATCCCAACAGCCCTGCCGAGCAACTTATAAAATATGCGGGTGAAAAATTAAAGAGGTTTAAACATTACCACGGCCTTCGTGATTTTAAAAGTAAATATGCAACCATATGGGCAGACAAATTCCTCGTATATGAAAATGATTACGACCTGTTGCAGTTACCTGCGGCTTTAAATAAAGTTATGCAACCCTGAAAATGATTTATGAATAAAAAAATAATCCTGCTGGCTATTTTATTATCACCAATAATATTTGTGTCAACTGCAAAAGCGCAAGATTTCCCCGTAAAGGAATGGGCCTCATCCGCACACGATAAGCCTTTAATTTTTTACATAACCGGCGATGGTGGCTTTAATAATTTCTCTACCGATTTGTGTGAATCTCTTCAAAAGAAGGGATATGATGTGATTGCATTAAATGCAAAATCGTATTTCTGGGATAAAAAAACACCGGAACAAACAGCAGGTGATGTAAATAATTATTTAAGCAAAAAACTTACCGGCAGAAAAAACCAACAAATTATACTGATTGGATATTCTTTTGGTGCCGATGTGTTGCCATTTGTGATCAACAGGCTTTCAAAAAACATTCATGATAAAATATTGATTTCTTTTCTCATGGCTTCATCAGGAACTACAGATTTTGAAATACATTGGTCTGATATTTTTGGTGGAAATAAAAAAAGAAGTATGGATGTGGTTACAGAGATCAATAAACTTGTAAATGATAAAATTGTAATTATCAGTGGCAGCGATGATGGTAACCTCGCAATAAATAAAATTACATTAAAAAAATACACCCATGAAGTACTTCCGGGCGGCCATCATTTTGATGGTGACACAGAAGAAATTACCAAGGTGATACTTAAGCATATTGATTGAGAATTACATTTTTCATTTTCATAGATTTGGAAGAAGACCACCCAGGTAGAATTACATTGAGTTGACCTATCTGATGTAAAGATTAATGATTAATTTTCTTCTGTTGCGTAGGCCGGCCTTACAGCCCAACTTCTATTTTTTTTATTTGCAATCAACATCCACCATACAAAAAAAGTAGTAATAGCCAGTTTTAAAATATTCATACTCCATGCTGGTAAATATCCCGTTAGATTAACAAGGATGCCATTGCTTTCCAAATTGCTGAAGCCAAATAATTGCGGTAACCTGAACCAATAATAACATGACACAGCTGCTGTCGCAAACAAACTCATAATTAATCTCTTATTATTTTTAAAACGGCTTTTCAAAATATGGTATAAAAATAATGTTACCAATCCTCCTAATAAAGGATACTCATAAACAGTGTAATAATTATGTAATGCAAAACTTGCAGTATAATCAGGCACCTGGTACCATCCCCAAATATATCCGGGAAAAGCGCCTACCAACAGGGCTTCAAACAATTTGGATCTATTTGACTTTAAAGCCATAGGTGTGAAATTTTTTGTTGAGTCCGGGCAGGGAACAGAGCATTTTACACAGGTATTACAATGGACATTCGGCAGAGAAAACCCAACTCCTGAACCATACAATTTTTCTACCGGGTGAACGGGACATAAGCCAGAACACCATCCACTTTTACTTTCAAAAATCAACCCTGCGCTAAAGGCAATAAGGCTAAGTGAAATGATAATGATTGCCGTAGCCTGTCCACTTATATTAAATATTACATGTCGTAATGGTATTATTAAAAGAAGACCAATCAATCCAAGTAAATTCAGGGTTTGTTGCTGGGCTAAATTTAATTTTTTCTTTTGTGAAATACCCAACCGGTCGGGAATCATTGCCGTGGTTGCCAGTGGACAAATATTTCGCCAAATACCGGTACCAATTATCAATATTGCAGGTGCAGCAGGGATCAGAATATTCCAAAAAAGAATTATTCCTAAAGGCGGCAAAAACATCATAATCAACAGCAGCGCAATGCCTACAAACCAAAAAAGGATTTGAATAATTTTCCAGAATAAAAGGGCCGAAGATGATTTAGAGACACCCGGGGAAGTCAATGATCCTGAGGTTATATTCATAACAACAATTTTTTTGTGAAAATATTTGAAAAAATGAACTGAAAGATGATTTTTTTACAATTGTTGATATGATTTATATCATGTTGATTGAATGTTTTATTTATAGGAATTTGAAATTAAAATCCTTCTTAATAAATCCATCTTTGCCATTTCTCTTTTAAATTTTACCTTACAGTAAATTTCTTCTACATGAAAAAAGTATTTCTTGGTGGCACCTGCAACGGCTCAGCATGGAGAGAAGCATTGATAAAAGATTTACAGATTGATTATTTTAAACCATGTGCTGAGGAATGGACTACTGAAATGATGGAAGAAGAAATAAAACAAAGGGCTGAATGTGATTTTTGCCTCTATGTGATCACTCCAAAAATGACGGGAGTGTATTCAATTGCAGAAGTGGTTGACGACAGCAACAAGCGTCCTGAAAAAACAATATTTTCTTACATTCATGAAGACGAAGGGCAGAATTTTTCTGAGCACCAGGTAAAGTCTTTGGAGCAAACAGGTAAAATGATTCTAAAAAACGGGGCGCAATTCTTTAAAACATTTGCTGAAATTGCTTACTATTTAAATAATCAATAAATCAATTTCATGTCTGCCTTACTTGACCGTTTTAACAGCCCGGGCCCAAAAAAAATTTTATCACTTGATGGTGGTGGTATACGAGGAGCGCTTACATTAGGATATTTAAAAAAACTGGAAGATATTCTTAAAGCTAAATTTCCTGACAAACCGGATTTTCGTTTGTCTGATTATTTTGATCTGATTGGTGGCACTTCTACCGGTGCAATTATTGCCGGGTCGCTGGCTATTGGTAAAACAGTAGATGAGATCACAAAGCTCTATATGGATCTCGGCGGAAAGATTTTTGGTGAAAAACGAACCTGGTGGAACCCGCTTGAAACCATGAAATGGCTAAAGGCTAATTACAATTACAAAGCTATGGAAGATGGATTGAAACTGGCTTTTGGCGATATTACTATGGGTAGCGAAGCCATTAAAACAGGTTTATGTATTGTATCAAAAAGAGCAGACACGAACAGTACATGGCCTTTGATCAATCATCCTAATGGAAAATTTTATGATACCAAAGATGGGAAAAATAAAAATATTCCCCTATGGATGGCTGTTAGGGCAAGTACTGCGGCACCTACTTATTTTGCTCCCCAGATGATTGCGGTAATGGAGGATCAGCAGGCTGCATTTATCGATGGAGGATTAAGCATGTCCAACAATCCCTCATTGACTTTATTGATGATTGCAACTTTAAAAGGTTTCCCATTTCGTTGGCCAATGGGTGAAGAAAATATCCTGCTCGTTTCCATTGGAACAGGTAATGGTATCTTCAATAAAAAGTATAAAGAAATTGATGATGCCACGATACTTTCTTGGGCAGGCGATATTCCTGAAATGCTGATGCAGGATGCAAGTTGGCAAAACAGGATAATGCTTCAATGGCTTTCCCAATCGCCTACCTCTGAAAAAATGGATATGGAAATTGAAAATATGGATGGTGATTTGCTGGGAGGCACACCGCTTATTTCTTACCTGCGTTATAATTTCACTATTACAGAAAAAGATTTAAACAATTTAGGATTTGACAGAACATTTACTGCAGCAGATGTAAAAAGTATAACCGACATGAGTAATTCCGCCAACCGGCAATTGCTGTACCAAATAGGATGGAAAGCTTCTTATACAATTAAGCCCGGGCATTTCGATAAGTTTTAAAGAATAATAATTAATTAATAAAATTTCGTCTGTATTTCACCGTTAGTTCGGGTGGGCAGGCTCAGAGCTTTTAAAACAAGTGATGCCTTTTATTTTCTTACAATTTCAGAATAATCCATTTTGGGTGTTGTTTCATTGCCTGCAGACTTTTTAGTTATTGTTTTATATGGTCCATAATTGGCACAAATTTTTATAAAGTAGTCGCCCGGTGCTACATCCGGAAACGAATAACCATCATCACCATAAACCGCCTTTTTCACGCCCTGAGCTTTATTAAGACTTGCAAAATCGAAATGATTATCATAAACCTTTGATTCCCTTATAATCTTTTTATTGGCGGATACATCAGGGATAAGGTATATGACTAAATTGCCTGGTATATTATCATTTTTTGAAGAATACAAATTTAATCGTAAGCTATTATTATCAACGGGAGCAGAGGGCTGCGCATCCGGAACGGTAACTGCTTTGGTAGATTTATAATCATTAAAATTTCTATTTAAAAGGTCATAATCTTTTTTTAAATTATCGTAGTTATTTTTTAAAGTTGTATAATCATTTTTTGAAGATGTGTAATTATTATTCAAAGAGGCATAATCATTCTTTACATTAGTATAATCATTGTTTAAAGAGGTATATTTATTATTTAACTGAGCATAATTATTGTTTAACTGGGTATAGTTATTTACGGATGTAATACTGTCAAGCTTCAATTTTGCTAAAGTCTCCACACTTTGACGTAATTCATTTTTCATGGAGTCCGAAGAATTATTATGAGCAGCCACTTCTGCTGTCAATTCATTCACCTTTTGATTTAGCGTGTTGATCGTACTGTCCAGCTTTATACGTTCTTTTAACAAAGCCGCCACCTTGTTAGTATCATTTTTAGTTACTGTATAAACTGATATACTTTTTTTAATACTATCCAATTTTATATTATTTGAATCTATTGACTGCTTTAATTGTACGGTTTCTTTCTGGGCTATTTCTTTATCTTCCCTGGCTTTTTTTGTGGTGAAAAACCAAATCATCACCGCCACTATTAAAGAAAATATTAGCGCACCAATTATTATTTGTGTTGCTCTTTTTCTTGCCTTTTGCCTTGCGGCAGTCAGGGCAATTTCTTTCCTTCTTTCTTCCCGGTCATCTTTTATTAATGGCGTCAGTACATCATGAGTAAGTTCTACAGATTTTCCATCATCCCTTAAAAAATATTTTCTTTTTAAAACTTCTATTCCCGGTTTTATTTTTCCATCAACCTCATTCAATGAATATTTGGTTCTATAGCCTTCATCGGTAATTAATTTCTCTTCTAAAAATTCATTAACAGGCTTGGCATTTTTTGACAATTCAGGATAGCTACCATTTACCGCATCATTACTTTCGGATAAAGCTTCATTGTAAATGGAACGAAGAATTAATTCCCTCGGATATTTATCAAGGAATTCAGCAGAAATTTTATCACGGCCTTCTTTAATTCTTTCTTTGTCAATATAAGAACACACCTGGCTAAGCAGAGATGGCTCAATTTCCATCACATCATAACTTTTATTTTTATCCTTTTCATTGATAAAAAATCCAACAATTTTATTTGCCTGTTCCTCATCAATAGTATTTTTCCACGTTTTGGTAATTACATCATACGCCTGGTTACCATTCATAGGCATCAGCCTGAATCGGGAATATTTTATAGAAGGAATTTTTGAGGTGATAGTTTCAAATTCAGGAAGATATTCTTCTCTGAAAGAAAAAAGGATTTTAATTTTCTGGTTCTTATAACTATAACCAATGTCTTCTTTATCATTCAGAAATTTTTCTTTTAATTTTTCAGGAATAGAGTTCTCAATTAAATCGGCCAGTTCTTCCCAGAATGCAGCTAATTCTGCACTTCCAAAACGATCACTTCTTTTTGCCAGGGTAAATATCTCTTCAAACTGATCGAAGATCAAAATGGGCGTAACACTTTTCCATAATTGCTCGCTATGAAAATATTCCCACAAGGTTGTTTCTTCAGTTGGATAAGCTTCTACCTTAAACCCATATTTGTCAATTTCTGTTTTTAAAATATTTTTTATTTGAGTTACCAAATCGGGGCTATCATCCTGAAATTCCAGTCGTATGCGAAATGGCAAGCAATAATCTTTTCTCAATCGTGGAAATACTCCGGCATTTAATAAAGAAGTTTTGCCGGTTCCTGATTTTCCAAAAACTATGGTAAGTGTATTTGCTTTTACAAGATTGGTTAAGCGATCTATCTCTTCATCTCTTCCATAAAAAATATCTGACTGGGCTTCAGTATAGGATTGCAATCCGACAAATAATGAAGCATCTGTATTTTGAGTAGGCCCAATAGTTTGCTTTGGCATAAAATTCTATTAAAGTAAATTGAGCGTTTCTTTTACCTGTGTAAGAAATTGATCTCCCGGATTTCCCTGGGGAACTTTTCCTATACTTAATTCAGAAAAATATTTTGGAACATTATTATCGTAAGGATTGGTATCATCAATTACCACCGGCATCAGGTATTTACCAGTATTGCCGTCTATTTTTCTAAATGTATTTACATTATCTGCAGTAAACCACTCCAGTTGAACATATCCATCTTTATGCAGTAAACTATTTGCAGAAATAAGCGGGATAAACAGATCAGCAGATTTTATATTTTTTGCGATCTCAGTTTTAAAATCATCACCGGGTACAATCTCACGGTTATCGTACCAGCAGGTAACATTATTAATTCCTTCTATCGCTTTTTTTAGATTTTCTACCGCTTCTTTATCCTTAACGGTATAACTAAGAAAAATCATTTTATTTTTTACTGCCGATGGATTTTTTTGTTTCCATTGCCTGGAAAGTTCCTGAACAAAATCATTGGTATTGCCATCATAAGTTACCACATCATAATTTTTCAAATAACTGTACTGAACATTTCTCAGCCCGGCATGATCATTCACTACCATGATGGTTCTTTTGGTACCCCAGTCATGCATGGGCTCATTAGATAAAAGGCGTAAAATAAAACGCACCATCCAATCAGGAAAATCACAACCCAGAAACAATAAATTTTTATTTTTAAGTGCGTTGACAATGTTGGTGGCATTTTTCATTTTCTCTTTGAAAGAGCCGGTATATTCAAGCATATCTTCTTCACTCAATGCCGGATCTACAGTATTGAGCAGCGATCCAAAAACATTAAATACAAAGGGCACCTGTAATCTTTCAAGATCATCACTATCAGAAAAGGGTTCGTTGATAGAGAAGTTGATAGAAGTGGGCGTTTGTTTTCTTAGAGTAACTATATTACTTTCCAGTACATTATTATAAACAGCCGTGTTGATATAATAATTCAATTCTTTGATGCCTAAAAATTCAGTAAGTAAGGGAAATTCAAAATTAATTTCTTTGATCATGGTTTTCAGTTTCCTGATAATATCCATGGTCTTAAGTTTCTTTTCATTTACCAGGTAATTAACTGCCTCCATGAGGGTTAAATCAGGCTGATCTGTTACCGAATTCAATTCAAGTATTTGCTTTGATAAATACTGATCAATAGGTATTAGAATATCATTCTGTTTAAATTTATACAACTCCTTTCCAAGGATTGGAGTTAATTGCCTGTCGGAAATGAAATCAAGGAGTTCATCCCAATCGCTCTGCTCTGATAAAATTTTATTCATAAATTAAGGCAGGTATCATTTATGACAGGTTGCAAACCGGTATTACATAGGATTTATCAGATAATCTAAAGATAGAAAGATTTAGGAATTAAAATAAATAAAAATAAGTCAACTTCCTATTGGCTTTTCATCTAATTCACAATTTTGATTTTATAAATTCAAGAAAAGTTACTTATCTTAAATTATTAAAACACCTGGTATTCCCGCTAACCTGTAATTTATAAAAAAACATTATGAATGTAAATCAGGCAAAAAATCAATTGTTACTAACAGGCCATGAATATCCTGAAAAAGATGAAGAAATAGTTGCAAATGGCATTGTAACGCTTTTAAAAAACCAGATGCTTCGGTTTTATGGAAATAAAGAAAAACAGTTGAGGCAGATTCACCCCAAAATGAATGGTTGTGTAAAGGCAGAATTCATCATTGAAAGCAATCTGCCTGAGGAATTAAAAGTGGGACTGTTTAAAGAACCTAAGTCATTTCCTGCATGGATCAGGTTTTCAAATGGTGATACCAAACCACTACCCGATTGGAAAAAAGATATCAGGGGTTTTGCGATCAAAATAATGAATGTGCCTGGGGAAAAAATTGTTGAATCAAAAGCCGGCAGCGGCAACCAGGATTTTATTTTGATGAACACAAAAGGTTTTGTTTCCAAAAGCGTGAATGACTTTTACCAAATTCTGCAAGTAGTTACAGTACCATTTCGGGAGGGATCCATTTTAAAGAAAATACTTTTCGTTTTCCAAAACATTCCAATTCTGATCAGAGCAGGAAAAGCCAAAATAAAATGCAATCACCCTTTCGAAATATTTTATTTCAGCACGGTTCCTTTTCGCTTTGGAGATAAAACAAGAGCCGTAAAATATGCCATATATCCCTCAGAAAAAAACAAACTGGAATACACTGATAAAAGTAA
>Ga0209585_10000546_pt1 | contig 14684 bp, 12 predicted proteins | sample NGEPerone_FD_185491 | JGI IMG/M metagenome (GOLD analysis project Ga0209585, IMG submission 185491) | Arctic peat soil microbial communities from the Barrow Environmental Observatory site, Barrow, Alaska, USA - NGEE Permafrost154B-one... | ecosystem: Environmental > Terrestrial > Soil >... | reverse complement strand
AGGGCGGGTTCGGCTACGACCCCGTCTTCGTCCCCGAGGGGTCAGACCTCACTGTGGCCGAATGGCCGCAGGCCGACAAGGACCAGGCCAGCCACCGCGCACTGGCCGGCAGAGCCCTCCTCGAACGCCTGCGACAGGAGGGGCTGCTGGATGGCGACCGACGACCCTAATACGCGGGACGTCCACGGCGACCTGACCAACCACCGGATCAAGTCGCGCGCCGCGGCCGTCTCCATCGTCTCCAACTCGGCGCTGATCGCCTTCAAGCTCGTGGTCGGCATCATGTCGGGCTCCATCGCCATCGTGTCCGAGGCGCTGCACTCGGGCTCAGACCTCGTGGCCGCGATCGTCGCCTTCTACTCCGTGCGCAAGGCGGCGGAGCCGCCGGACCTCCACCATCACTACGGCCACGAGAAGGTGGAGAACCTGAGCGGCGTCATCGAGGCGCTGCTCATCATCGCCGCCGCCGGCGTGATCATCTACGAGGGCGTCCTCAAGATCATCAGCGGGCCGCACATCGACCACATCTGGCTGGGCATCGCCGTGATGGTCGTCTCCGCCGTGGTCAACCTCGTCGTCTCGCGCAAGGTGCTCTATCCGGTGGCCAGGCGCACGCAGTCGGCGGCGCTCGAGGCCGACGCCGCCCACCTGCTCACCGACGTGTACACGTCGTTCGGCGTGGCCGGCGGCCTGCTGCTCGTCAAGCTCACCGGCTGGGAGCTGCTCGACCCCATCGCCGCCATCGCCGTGGCCGTGCTCATCATCAGGACGGGCTACCTGCTCGTGGTGCAGTCCACCAAGGTGCTGCTCGACCAGACGCTGCCCGAGGCGGAACTCGAAGAGATCCGCCGCTGCGTCAAGGACCACCGCGGCGACCTCATCTGGGGCTACCACAAGCTGCGCGCCCGCCAGGCCGGCAGCCGGCGCCACATCGATCTGCATATCACCGTCGACGAGACGCTGACGGTGGCCGCGGCGCACGCGACCGCCGAGCACATCGCCGCCGACATCCGCGAGTGCGTGCCCAACTCCGACGTGCTCGTGCACATCGAGCCACGCTCCCACGAGCGCGTAGACGGGACCTGAGCGTCAGAAGATGAACGGCGACGCCACCAGCGTCACCGAGAGCCCGATGAGAGCCACCGAGAAGGCCCAGGCGACGGTGTTGTAGATGCGCCCATTGACATGCTCGCCCATCACCTTCGGGTCGTTGATGATCTTGAGCACGTAGATGAGGATGATGGGCAGCAGGATCCCGTTCACATCCTGGCTGAGCAGCATGACCTTCACCAACGGGAGGTGGGGGATGATGGCGACCAGCGCCGGAACAAGGATGAAGGCCGACAGAAGCCCGTTGAACACCGGCGCCTCGTCCCGCTTCTTGTCGAGCCCGCTCTCGAAGCCGAAGGCCTCACACACGGCATAGGCCGTGGTCAGCGGCAGGATCGCGGCGCCGAGGATCGAGACGTTGAGCAGGCCGAAGCCGAACAGCAGCGATGCGAGCTCGCCGGCGAGCGGCGCCAGCGCGCGCGCCGCGTCCTGCGCCGCCTCCACGACGATGCCTTCCCGGTACAGGGTCGCGGCGCAGGCCACGACGATGAACAGGTCGATCCCGTTCGTGAAGACGGCGCCGACATAGACCTCGGCCCGTGTGTAGCGGTAGTCGCGGAGCGAGATGCGCTTGTCCACGATGTAGGCCTGGATGAAGAACTGGCCCCACGGCGTGATCGTCGTGCCGATGGCGGCGATGGCCGTGAGGATCCAGAGGCTCGACGCGTGCACCGTCGGGACCACTGTGCTTCGCGCCGCCGCGCTCCAGTCCGGGTGGGCCAGCAGGCCTGCGACAACGTAGGCGGCGTAGACCGCGGTCAGCGCCAGGAAGACCTTCTCGACCCTCCGATACGAGGCTCGGGTGATGAGCAGCCACACGCCGGCCGCCACCGGTGGCACGCAGGCCCAGGCGGGCACGTGCGCCAGGCTGAAGGCGGCGGCGACACCGCTGAACTCGGCTACCGTCGTGCCGAGATTGGCTACGAGCAGGGCCAGCATGGCGAAGGCCGTCACCTTCAGGCTGAACTTCTCGCGGATCAGCGCCGCCAGGCCCTTGCCGGTCACGGCGCCCATGCGGGCGCCCATCTCCTGCGTGACCGCCAGGATGGGCGTGATCAGGAGCAGCAGCCACAGCATGCTGTAGCCGTAGCGCGCGCCGATGACGGACCAGGTAGTGATGCCTCCGGCGTCGTTGTCGGCGGCCGCGGCGACCAGCCCGGGGCCGACGATCGCCAGGATCACCATCATCCGGCTGCGGCCGATGCGGCCGATCATTCTGCGTCCGACCTTGCGCGGGGAGCGTCGCATCTCGCCGCCGATGTCAGGAGAGGAACGGCGAGAGCACCAGCACGACGCTCAGGCACATGAGCACGCCGGAGAAGCCCCAGGCGACGACGTTGCGCACCGGGCCGTTCACGTGCTCGCCCATGATCCGCGGGTTGTTGATCATGAGGAGGGTGAACACCAGGATCACGGGCAACAGGATGCCGTTGAGTGACTGAGCGAGGAGGATGACGCTCACCAGGGGGAGGCCGGGAACGACGGCGACCGCCGCCGGGAGGAACAGCAGGAAGGTGATCATGCCGTTGAACACCGGCGCTTCCTTGAACGAGCTGTCCAGGCCGGACTCGAAGCCGAAGGCCTCGCACACCACGTAGGCGGTAGCCAGCGGCAGCACGCTGGCGGCGAGGATCGAGACGCTCAGCAGTCCGAGGCCGAACAGGTACTGCGCGGCCGCGCCGAGGAACGGCACGAGGGCCGTCGCCGCCTCCTGGGCGGAGTCGACGACGACGTTCTCCTTGAACAGGGTGGCGGCGCACGCCAGAACGATGAACAGGTCGATGGTGGTCATGAAGACCGAGCCCACATAGATCTCGTACTTGGTGTAGATGTACTGCTTGAGCGGCACCTTCTTGTCGACCACCGCGGCCTGGATGAAGAACTGACCCCACGGGGTGAGCGTGGTGCCCACGGCGGCGATCACCGTGAACAGCCACAGCGTTTTCGTCTCGATGTGGGGAACCAGGGCTCCGCGAGCGGCGGCCGACCAGTCGGGGCCGGCGAGGACACCCGAGACCACATAGGTCACGAGGACGAACCCAAGCGCGAGCAGTACTCGCTCGACCTTGCGGTAGGAGCCCCGGATCACCAGCAGCCACACGGCGATGGCGACCACGGGGACGCCGACGTAGGAGGGCACGCCGAAGATGCTGCCCGCCGCGGCGATGCCCGAGAACTCAGCCACCGTGGTGCCGAAGTTGGCGACCACCGTGGCGAGGATGGCGAGCGCCGTCACCTTGAGGCTGAAGTTCTCGCGGATGAGGCCCGCCAGCCCGCGGCCGGTGACCACGCCGACGCGGGCGTTCATCTCCTGCACGATGGCGAGCACCGGCGTCATCACCACCAGGATCCAGATCATGCTGTAGCCGTAGCGCGAGCCGATGACCGACCAGGTGGTGATGCCGCCGGCGTCGTTGCCGGCGTTGGCGGCGATCAGGCCGGGCCCGACCATGCTCAGGATGATGAGCAGTCGCGTGCGGCCGACGCGGCGGAGGACCCTTCCGCCCAGGTTGTCGCGTAGTCTGGCCACGGAAGCTCCTAGTGGAAGATCCGCGGCAGGCGCTTCTTCCAGGCGAGCGGAAGCACCAGATCGATGGCATCGTCGATGGTGATGATGCCGTGGAGCTCGCCCTCCTCGTCGACCACCGGCAGGGCGAGCAGGTTGTACTTGGCGATGATGTCGGTGATGTCCTCTTCACTCGCGTCGGTGCGCACTGCGACGGGGTTGGCGGTCATGAACTCGCGGACCTTCTTGTCGGGTGGCGTCATCAGCAGGTCGCGCAGCGAGAAGACGCCGCGCAGGTGTTCGGACCGGTCGACGACGTAGATGTAGTAGACGGTCTCGGCGTCCTCTTCCTGCTCGCGGAGCCGCTCGGTCGCCTCGACGGCCGTGTCGTCGAGCCGCGCCCAGGCGTAGTCGGTGGTCATGATGCCGCCGGCCGAGTGCTCCGGGTAGCTGAGCAGCTCTCGCAGATCCTCCGCGTCGTCCTTCTCCATCATCGCGATGAAGTGCTGGCGCCGGTCGTCGGGCAAGTCGGCCAGCAGGTCGGCGGCGTCGTCCGGGGACATGTTCGCGAGGAGCTCGCTGGCCTTGGCGTCCGGCAGGTCGAGGAGCAGCGACGCCTGATAAGACGAGTGCAGCTCCTCGAACGTGTCGGCGGCCAGATCGCCCTCGAGGGCATCGAGTACGGCCGCCCGCTCCTCAGGCGACAGCTCGTGGACGAGGTCGGCGATGTCGGCGGGGTGGAGCAGCTCCAGCTTGGTGCGTGGGACCGCGAGGCGCACCGAGCTGTCGTCGGTATGCTCGACGTCGACGTCTTTCCAGTCGATGAGGTGCGGTTTGGGGTTCTGGCGGTTCTTGGCCAGGCGTTCGCCGACCTTGGCCAGCCCTACGCGCCGAAGGATGGCGTTGCTCGAAACGTCGACGCCGGCGACGTGCACGTGCGCGCCGGTGCGCAGCAGCTGGATGTCGTTCACGCGGATGATCTTGCGGCCCTCGGTGTCGACCAGCTGCTTGTCGAGGAAGGTGGCCGCCAGGTGCAGTTCGCCCGGCTGCAGCTCGCGCTCACCGAGTTCAGAGGCCGGGATGCGCAGCAGGACGGCCGACTCCTCGAAGCTGGTCACCGTGACCCACGGAGCGTACAGGGTTCTGCCGTGGCGACGCACGCCGATGGCGGTGATCTGCGGATACGCCTGCCGCGAGGAGACCACGAGGTCGTGCACGGTCCCCGCGGGCTTGTCCTCGACATCCTTGACGGGACTACCCAGCAGTTTGCTCAGGTAGAACACCGGCCTCACCTCCTCTGCGCACCGAGCTGGACGGGCACGACAAAAAGCCCTCCTCATGGAAGGCTCCCTAGGCGCAGCAGCAGGTTTGGGCGATCCTCACTCGTCCAAGAGCTTTAGCACAACACACCGTAGAGGTCAGAGCCTCAGCCGTCTTGGGCAAGACCTTGATCCGGTAATGCCTGTTCTACCCGTTGGCGTCTCTGGACGTTTCCGGGCAACGGCCTCTATGTGTGTCGGAGCCTCACCTAACGAGGAACGCGCCATCGTGACGCTACCGAAACGTACCCCCGCGCTCCTACACTGTCAAGGCGACGCGAGGTGCTATACTGTGCCACGGATCAGGCCGGCGCGGGCAGGGCGCTGGCTTCTGTGCGAAGGGCAGCAACCGGGACGGGGCAGCCACGTGATCATCACCGTCACACCCAACGCCGCGGTCGACAAGACGCTCACGGTGCCCAACTTCCAGACGGGCTTTCGCCACCGGGCCAGCGAGAGCCTCACGCTCCCGGGCGGCAAGGGCGTCAACATCGCCCGCGCTCTCAAGGCGCTCGACCAGCCGGTGGTCGTCACCGGTCTTGTCGGCGGCCGCGCCGGCCAGCAGATCGTCGAGGGACTGCAGCGCGAGAACATCCTCAACGACTTCGTGCGCATCGGCGGCGAGTCGCGCACCTCCACCGCCATCGTGGACCCGACCACGATGACCCAGACCGAGGTGACCGAGTATGGTCCCGTGGTCACCGCCCAGGAGACCGCCGCGTTCCTCGACAAGATCGAGTACCTCGCCAAGGGGGCGCGCTTCGTGGCGCTCGCGGGTTCGCTGCCACGCAAGACTTCCGAGGACTTCTATTGCGCCGTCATGCAGCGCATCCGCAGGCACAGGTGCTTCGTGGTGCTGGACAGCGCCGGCGAGCCTCTTCGCCTTGGCATGAAGGGCCGGCCAAACCTGATCTCTCCCAACCTGCGCGAGGCCGAGGACCTGGTGGGGCACGAGTTCCACGACGACCAGGACATCGTCGATGCCACCGCCATGATCTGCGAGATGGGCGCACGCAACGTCATCATCAAGACCCCATACGGTTGCGTGGCGCGCTTCCACGTCGGGCGCCGCCAGCGCGTCTTCAAGGCCAGCATCGTCCCCCTCGAGACCGTGATCAGCACGGTCGGCTCCGGCGACGCGTTTCTGGCCGGCTTTGTGAGCGCCCGCTTCCAGAAGCTCGACCTGCCGGAGTGCCTGCGCGATGCTCTCGCCGCCGGCGCCGCCAACACGCAGCGCTACGGCGCCGGTGTGCTCGACGCGGACGATTGGACGCGCCTGCGCGAGAGCACCGACGTGACGGAAGTGGACGGCAACGGAGGCGGCGCCGCATAAGCGCCGTCGTGCTGTTGGCCGAGGACGACGTCGACGTGTGGCGCATCGTCGCCGCGGCACTCGAAGCCGAGGGCCACGAGGTGCGCGCGACCGGCGATCCCTATCGGGCGTGCGTGGCCTTGCGATGATGTTGATATCGGCCGTCTGCTGGATAGACTGGCCAAGAGGCGTGACCTCGAGGGACCGGAGGTGTCAGCCATGGACGAGCTTTCCGGCACCGTTTTGCAGCATGTTCAGACCGCGGCCATCGCCGTCGACGAGGATGGCCGCGTCGGCGTGTACAACCCCGCCGCGGCGCGGGTGCTGGCGGTGCCCGTCGAGGAAGTACTGGGCCACGATCTGCACGAGCTGGAGAACGGCGTTCCAGCGTTGGCCACGCTGGCAGCGGTGCTTCGCGAGGCGCGGCGGAGCCGGCAGGCGGCGACTCGCCGCCAGGTCGTGGTCCGCACCGACGACGGAGAGCGCACACTCGGCTACACGGTCAGCATCCTCGGCGACGGCGGCGCCACGGCGCTGTTCTTCGCCGACATCACCCACGCTCTGGCCGAGGAGCGGCAGGCGGCCGCGGCGCAGCGCTTCGCCGAGGTGGGGCAGATCGCCAGCGCCATGGCACACGAGCTCAAGTCGCCGCTGGCCACGGTGGAGCTGTACGTGAACCTCATGCGGCGGGCGCTCAAGGACGAACCCGCCGCCGTGCAGAACCTGGATGTCATCAAGGACCAGACCCGCCTTTGTCTGGAGCGCATCCGCGCCATCATGCACTCCATCAACCCCGACGCGGCGCGCGCCGGCGGCATGACGTTGACATCGCTGCTCCCCGTGGTGCGGGACGTGATCGACGACCAGCGTCGGCGCCACGAGGGCGCGAAGCTCACGCTTAGGGCTGCCGCCGAGGACCCGCGCGTAGCGCTCGGCGCCAGCGACCTGCGCTCGGTGATCAACAATCTGGTGGTCAACGCGCTCGAAGTGACGGCCGCCAAGGGCCCGGTGCAGGTCAGCGTGAGAAGCGACGCCGGCGGGGTCCACATTCGCGTCGCGGACAAGGGCCCCGGCTTGCCCGACAGCGACGTGTTCGCGGCGTTCTTCACCACCAAGTCCAGTGGCACGGGCCTCGGGCTGTGGCTGGTGAGCCGCCTGGTCGAGGAGGCCGGCGGCAGCATCGGCGCTGGCAATCGCCGTGGCGGCGGAGCGGTATTCTCCGTCGACTTGCCGCTGCCCGACCATGATCGCCTGCGCGGCGTGGAGCTGCTCGTCGTCGAAGACGACGAGGCCCTGCGCGCCGCGTCGGTCGCGGCGCTCGAGACTTGCGGCGCGCGCGTCACCGCCGTGGGCGCCGGGAAGGATGTGCCCGAGGGAACGCGAACGTGGGGGTGTGCCATCCTCGACTTCCATCTCCCCGACATGACCGGGGTCGAGATCGCGGCGCGCCTCCCGGACGGCACGCCGGTCTTGCTTGTGAGCGGCGATCCGATGGCCGGCGGCGCGCTAGCCGAGATACGCGAGCGGCGCGTCTGGTACCTGCCCAAACCCTTCGAAGTCGAGAGGTATCTCGACCTCGTCTCTCTGCTCGTGGGGGCCAAATGAGCGACAAAGGACGCGTCATCATCGCCGACGACCACAATCTGTTCCGGCAGGGGCTGCGGCAGCTGCTCGAGACCGAGGGGTACGAGGTCGCCGCCGAGGCGACGAGCGGCCAGGAGGCCCTCGACGGCGTGGCCGCCCACCCCGGCTGCGTGCTGCTTCTGGACATCGCCATGCCGGGCATGAACGGCCTCGAGGTCGCGCAGCGCCTCGCTGAGCGCGGGGACGACGTCAAGGTCGTCATGCTCAGCGCCCGTGAGGACCGCGACGCGCTCTTCAGCGCCATCTCCGCGGGGGCTCGGGGCTACGTGGCCAAGGACGCCGAGCCCGACCAGCTCTTCGCCGCCATCGACCTCGTGTTCCACGGTGGCACGGTGCTCAGCACCGGGGTCGCCGCCAACCTCGGCGAGGGCATCCGCCAGCTCGACTACTCCCCCGGCGCCTACGAGCAGCGCCGCCTGGAGCTCACCGACCGCGAACTCGAGATCCTGCGGCTGCTGGCCACGCCGAGGTCCCCGGCGCAGATCGCCTCAGAGCTCTTCCTCAGCAAGAAGACGGTGCAGAATCACATCTCGGCGATCTACCGCAAGCTGGCCGTGGGCAGCCGCAGCGAGGCGATTATGAAAGGCATGGAGCTGCACCTCATCGACTCCAAGGGCTGAGCCTTCCCAAGACGGGGATGCCTCCCCATCGTGAGCGGGAAACGCGGCGCCGATTCTTGCTAGTGAAGGAAGAGGACTCGGCGGGTCGCGCGGAGACGCGGAAGGGGCCGACAGACCGGCCCCAGAGGACGACCCGCCAGACGCTTCCGTCGGCGGGTCGACACGAGGAGGCGCCTTACCGGTCGCACCTTAGGCTCATTGCCTTGCCTGGCCTCCGTAGGGGCGGCCGGCGGCCCTCCCGGCCGCCGGCCGCCCCGGCCACGTACGGGCGCGCGCCTGCGTGTTGATTCCCGCCGGAGCCGCTGGTAGAGTCGGACGACGTTGCCACGAGAGACAGTAAGCTCAGTCAGACGCACAGCTCCGAGCTCAGAGACCCCGGTACGTCCGTGCCCGGGTCTTTTGTTTAATCCGAGATCGCCTGACCCGGCTCGCCCATGAGGAGGACGGCATGGAAGTAGAGATCGGCCGCGGCAAGAAGGGCCGCCGCGCCTACGGCTTCGACGACATCGCCATCGTGCCCAGCCGCCGCACGCGCGACGCCGAAGACGTCGACATCACCTGGAAGCTGGGGCCGCACACCCTGCCGCTGCCGTGCCTCGCCTCAGCCATGGACGGCGTGGTCGATCCCCAGTTCGCCGTCACCATGGGCAAGCTCGGCGGCCTCGCCGTGCTCAACCTCGAAGGCGTGCAGACGCGCTACGAGAACGCCGACGAGCAGCTTGACCGCATCGCCGCGCTGCCCAAGGAGTCGGCCACCCGCACGATGCAGGAGATCTACCTCGAGCCCATCAAGCCCGAACTGGTCGCCAGGCGCATCAAGGAGATCAAGGCCGGCGGCGTCCTCGTGGCCGCGTCGCTCACCCCGCAGCGCGTCGAGGACTTCTACAAGATCGCTCTCGAGGCCGGTCTCGACGTGCTCATCATCCAGGGAACTGTCGTCTCTGCAGAGCACGTGAGCACCAGGGTCGAGTCCCTCGACCTCAAGAAGTTCATCGCCCAGTGCCCCGTGCCGGTGATCGTCGGCGGCGTGGCCAGCTACGCCACCACGCTGCACCTCATGCGCACGGGCGCCGTGGGCGTGCTCGTGGGCGTCGGCCCGGGCCATGCCTGCACCACGCGCGGCGTGCTCGGCATCGGCGTGCCGCAGGCCACTGCTATCGCCGACGCCGCGGCGGCGCGCGTGCAGCACGTCCTGGAGACCGGCCAGTACTGCCACGTCATCGCCGACGGCGGCATGCGCACCGGCGGCGACGTCAGCAAGGCCATCGCCCTCGGCGCCGACGCCGTCATGATCGGCTCGCCGCTGGCCGCAGCGAGCGAAGCTCCGGGCCGCGGCTATCACTGGGGCATGGCCACCTTCCACCCCGAGCTCCCGCGCGGAACGCGCGTCAAGGCCGGGGTCAAGGGCACGCTCGAGGAGATCCTCCTCGGCCCGGCCCACGAGAACGACGGCACGCTCAACCTGTTCGGCGCGCTGCGCACCAGCATGGCCACCTGCGGCTACGAGACGCGCGGCTCGTTCCAGAAGGCCGAGGTCATGGTCGCGCCGTCGCTGATGACCGAGGGCAAGAAGCTGCAGAAGGAGCAGGACGTCGGCATGGGCTGACGCCCGCCGCCGTCCGCCGGCACACTGACATCAGACTGAGGGAGGCGCCGTGGCGCAGGGCTCGCCGGAAGCAAAGGGGTTCGACACCGTCCTCGTGCTCGACTTCGGAGCGCAGTACGGCCAGCTCATCGCGCGCCGCGTGCGCGAGTGCCGCGTGTACTCGGAGCTCGTGCCTCACGATCTGCCCATCGAGCGCATCAAGGCCTACGCGCCCAAGGGCATCATCCTCTCCGGCGGCCCCATGAGCGTGTACGTCGACGACGCCCCGCAGCTCGACCCCGAGATCCTCGAGCTCGGCATCCCGGTGCTCGGCATCTGCTACGGCATGCAGAGTCTTGCGCTCAACCTCGGCGGCACCGTGGCGCGCACCGACCTCAGCGAGTTCGGCAAGACGGCGCTGAGCGTGCTCGAGCCGGGGCTGCTCCTCGAGGGGCTGCGCGGCGAGGAGCAATGCTGGATGAGCCACCGCGACAGCGTCACCAAGGCCCCGCCCGGCTTCAAAGTGCTGGCCGCGAGCGCGGCTTCGCCCGTCGCGGCCATGGAGGCGCGCTCGCGCGGCTTCTACGGCGTGCAGTTCCACCCCGAGGTGGTGCACACGCCCAAGGGCATGGACGTGCTCAAGAACTTCCTCTACAAGGCCTGCGGCTGCGCCCCGGTGTTCACGCCGGCCTCGATCATCGAGGAGTCGATCAAGCAGATCCGCGTTCAGGTGGGCGACAAGAAAGCGATCCTGGGGCTGTCGGGGGGCGTCGACTCGTCGGTCGCCGCGCTGCTCATGTACAAGGCCATCGGCGACCGCCTCACCTGCGTGTTCGTCGACCAGGGCATGATGCGCATGCGCGAGGCCGAACGTGTGGTCGAGACCTTCGCGGGCACGTTCGGCATCCCGCTCATCGCCGTCGACGCCAGCGACCGCTTCCTCGACAAGCTCAAGGACGTCACCGAGCCGGAGCGCAAGCGCAAGATCATCGGCGAGGAGTTCATCCGCTGCTTCGAGGAGGAGGCGCGCAAGCTCATCGACGCCAAGTTCCTGGTGCAAGGGACGCTCTACAGCGACGTCATCGAGAGCGGCACCCGCCAAGCCGCCAAGATCAAGAGTCACCACAACGTGGGCGGCCTCCCCGAGAAGATGGACTTCGAGCTGGTGGAACCGCTGCGCTGGCTGTTCAAGGACGAGGTCCGCGCCGTGGGCGAGGAGCTCGGCCTGCCCGAGCGCATCGTGTGGCGCCAGCCGTTCCCCGGGCCAGGCCTCGCCATCCGCATCATCGGCGAGATCACGCGCGAGCGCGTGGACGTGCTGCAGCGCGCCGACGCGATCGTGCAGGAGGAGATCCGCAAGGCAGGCCTGTACCGCGAGCTCTGGCAGTGCTTCGCCATCTTGCCGGTGATCCGCAGCGTCGGCGTGCAGGGCGACGAGCGCACCTACGGCTACCCGATCGCGATCCGGGCGGTCAACAGCGACGACGCCATGACCGCCGACTGGGCGCGGCTCCCCTACGACCTGCTCGAGACGCTGGCCTCGCGCATCATCAACGAGGTGCCCGAGGTCAACCGGGTGGTCTACGACATCTCGAGCAAGCCGCCGAGCACGATCGAGTGGGAGTGAGCTGACGCAAGGGGCCGTCTGGGCCAGACCCTCACCTTCGAGTCGAGCGTGAGGGTTCTCCCACCGGGAGTGACTAGAGCATGCGCCCGTCGCCCGCGCTGCGCGGCTTCGGCTTCAGCCGGCCCGTCTCCGCGGCGTTGAGGTAGAGCACCACCAGTACGACGTCGGCGACGAAGACGACGCCGCCCATGAGCACGCACTGCATGAGCATCATGGGCGCCGCGCGCGCGAGGCTCCCGGTGACGTTCTCGTCGAGGAGGCCGGTGGCGGTGTTGCCGAGGAGGGCCACCGCCAGGAGGATCAGGGCCGAGGGGATCAGCGTGGCCCGCACCGTGCGCCACGAAAGGGCGACGGCGCGCAGCGGCCCCACGTCGGCGATGACGATGATGTAGTCGGCGTAAAGCACCACGAAGTAGAAGGCGAGCAGGCCGAGTACCACCGCGTTGGCCAGCAGCAGGTCGTCGCCGGCGAGCACGGTCGCCCCGGCGGCGAGCGCGCCGACGACTTCCAGGGCCAGCTCCAGGGCGAGCAGCCGCAGGAACTGGCGGCGGTCGGCGGGGCGCAGATGAAAGGGCCCCACCAGCGAGCGGATGTAGCCGGCGCGCAGCCACGTGCCGACGAGCAGGTACACGACGAAGAACGCCGCGATCACGGCGCTGCGCGCGGCCACGGCGTCGGCGAGCGGCCCCCACGTGTTGCGCAGCAGCTCCGCCAGCGGCTCGCGGCGGTACAGCCAGGCGGAGGCGATGGGCACGGCGAAATCGAGCGCGTACAAGCCGATGGCGAGGAAGACGAGGAACTGCTTGGCGTGCAGGACCGCGGTCACCCGCTGGGGGAGCGTGGGCCGGCCGGAGTCCATAGCATGGGAGTATATCGCGCTCGCGTGCCGGGGAGCGGCCGCAGCTCACCGCGGGTATCATGAAGACATGAGATTCCCTCGTGCCGTGCTCATCTTCCTGGTGCTGAGCTGGATCCTCGTGGTGCTCTACCCGGATCCGGGAGTGCTCGTGCGCAGCGTGCGCAACACGCTGCATCCGCAGATCGACCCGGCCGCGGTGCGGGGTCTTGCGGCGCGGCTGCCCAACGACCCGAAGGCCGTCGAGGCCTACGTGCTGGATCGCGCGGTGCCGTACGCTTACGACTGGCAGTCGGCCGGGGTGCCGTGGTACTTCCCCACCACGCGCGAGGCCCTGCGCGTCGGGCGCGGCGACTGTGAAAGTCGGGCAGTGGTGCTCGCCAGCATCCTCACCGCGAAAGGCATCCCCAACGAACTGCGCATGAGCTTCGACCACATCTGGGTCGACTACCCGGGCAAGCAGGCGAACAGCCTGGAGAACGCCGGAGTGGTGTTCGCCGGTCGCCGCGGCGGGCACTTCTTCATCCACTGGCCGAAGGACTTCAACCTGGGCCAGGAGGTCGCCGACCAGGTCGCCATCTTCTGGACGCCCGCGCCTCCCGGCAGAGTGCTGCTCCTGGCCTTGGGCCTCCTGCTCATCCCGCTGTGGAACGTGCTCGCGCGGGTGTTCGCCGGCGGCGGGCTGGTGCCTCGCGGTGACGGCCTCCGTGCGGGCGCGCCGCCCCTCATCCTGACGGGGCCGCCGGCGTCGCGACGCGTGCGCAGGCGTCTTCGGCGGCGCCTCCGGCAGCGCGGCTTGGCCGCGCACCCACAGCGGGTGTAGCTTGCGCCGCGGCGGGCGTCGCTCGTCGCGGCCGCTCAAACGAGGAAGGTGACATGAAGACGATCGACTTGCGCAGCGACACGGTCACGCGTCCGTCGGCGGAGATGCGCCGCGCGATGCTCGAGGCCGAGGTCGGCGACGACGTCCTCGGTGACGACCCGACCGTCATCCGCTTGCAGGAGTACGCCGCCGAGCTGCTCGGCAAGGAGGCCGGCCTCTACTTCCCCTCGGGGACGATGTGCAACCAGGCCGCCGTGCGCGCGCTCACGCGGCGCGGCGACGAGGTATTTCTGCACGCGCAGGCGCACATCATGTTCTACGAGCAGGGCGCGGCCTCGGCGCTCAGCAACGTCCAGCTGCGCTGCTTCGATTCGCCCGACGGCACGCTCGACCTCGAGAAGATGGAGGAGTACATCCACACCGACGCTGACGTGCACTTCGCGCCCACCCGGCTGGTCTGCCTCGAGAACACCCACAACCACTGCGGCGGCATCGTGCTGCCGATCGAGCACGTGCGCGCCGTCCGCGAGCTTTGCGACCGTCACGACCTCAGGTTGCACCTGGACGGCGCCCGGCTGTTCAACGCCACGGCGGCGTCGGGCGTCCCCGCGGCGGAGTACGCGGCCGCCTTCGACACGGTGAGCATCTGCCTGTCGAAGGGCCTGGGCGCGCCGGTGGGCTCGGTGCTGGTGGGGGACGCCGTCACCATCGCACTGGCGCAGCGCGCCCGCAAGCTCTACGGCGGTGGCATGCGCCAGGCCGGCATCATCGCCGCGGCCGGCCTGTACGCGCTCGAGCACAACGTGGGGCGCCTCGCCGACGACCAGCGGCGCGCGCGCTCGCTCGCCGCACGTCTGGCCGCGTTGCCCGGTCTCGAGATCGACCTGGCCACGGTGCAGACCAACATGATCTTCGCCGGCACGCGGGGCACCGGGATGCCGGCCGCCGACCTCGTAGCCCGGCTCGGCGAGGCGGGCGTGCTCTGCCTCGACGAAGGCCCGTGGACCGTGCGCTTCGTGACGCATCTCGATGTGGACGACGGCGACATCGAGCAGACCGCCGCCGCGGTCGAGCGCGTGCTGGCCGCGAAGGCCTGACGGCCGCGCGGCCGCCCCCGCCGGCCCACTTCGCCACGGTGTACCAATTGGCCCATGTCCGGCGGGCAGGTTTGGCCCGCATGGCGACTGCGGGGTGGTACACGAGAGCGTATACTGCGGGCGCCTCGCGCCACCGTCTCAGGCGCGCGTGGCATGCGACGGAGTCATACGCACACCCCAACCCG
>Ga0209585_10000545_pt1 | contig 14701 bp, 9 predicted proteins | sample NGEPerone_FD_185491 | JGI IMG/M metagenome (GOLD analysis project Ga0209585, IMG submission 185491) | Arctic peat soil microbial communities from the Barrow Environmental Observatory site, Barrow, Alaska, USA - NGEE Permafrost154B-one... | ecosystem: Environmental > Terrestrial > Soil > Wetlands... | reverse complement strand
GGCTTCAACCTGACGCGCCCAAGCTAGCGATAGACTGAATGCGCATGGCGCGCAGGTTATGCCAAACACGTTACAGCCGACTAACGTCCTCCATGTCGGCGATCAGGGCCTCCATCGCCACCGGATCGCCGTCGTTGTCTTCGGCCGCAAGGCAGCGGCGCAGCAAGTAGGACACCTGACCCTCGAAGTCCTTCGCGATCTCCTGCCAGTCAGGCTCTCCGCCACGCTCCGCCGGCCCTTTCGGCTCACTCACCGTGACCCCTTCCGGTCGATTCCGTGTGCCATTCGTGTGCCGTTTTGCTGAGTCTTTGCACGTGTTCCCACGTCTTGCCGTGTCTCGATTCGGCCGCATAAAGGCCACCTGAGCAGGGAAAAGCAAGACGGGAGCAGACACGCTCTGAATGGGGGGAGACAGCCCGTACACACTTAGGAAACCTGTGCTCTATCCACTGAGCTACGAGGGCACGGGCGCATCGTAGCACAGGGGCGGCGGCGGGCCGGGGGGCAGAGCGGCCGGGGCCGGCGCCCCTTCGAGCGCCGGCCCCCGCCGGCCAGATTCGAAAAGACCCGCTCTCGCGGGCCGGCGCCTCTTACTTGCTCTTGCCGATCTTGAACATCTTGGTGCCGCAATCCGGGCAGACGCCCTGGGTGGCGGGCTTGCCGTTCTTCATCGTGACGGCCTTCTCGTCCTTCATGATCTTCTTGGCGCGACACTTGACACAGTAAGCCTCAGTCGCCATGCGGTCTCCTTTCGGGCCACGTGTGCGGGCCACCGGCCCGCCCCCCAATATCGGGCGCAGCATACTACGTGCGGGCACCGTGCGCAATCACTCGACGTTGAGCCTGCGTTACGCTCGCGCCACGCTCGGGTGCGAGCCGTCCGTCCCGAGCGGTGACTCGGCGGTCCCGGACTGGGCCGGTCGAACTCGCACGAAGCGGCGGGCGAGCCCTGCCGGGTCGGCCAGTATTCGCTTCGCCGCCTCGCTGCCGGTGCGGTCGGCGTGCAGGCGCAGCAGACCGCTGAGCTCGGCGCAGGCGGCGGCGTCCATGCCCGCGTCGGCCACCGTCTCGGAACCGTCCAGCCAGGCCGGGCGCTCGTCCGCGAGGAAGTAGGCCGTGCCGCCGGTCATGCCGGCGCAGGCGTTGCGGCCGACGCGGCCCAGCACGACGACCACGCCGCCGGTCATGTACTCGCAGCAGTGGTCGCCGGCGCCCTCCACCACGGCGCGGGCGGCCGAGTTGCGCACCGCGAAGCGTTCGCCCACGCGCCCGGCCGCGAACAGGCGGCCGCCGGTGGCGCCGTAGAGGCAGGTGTTGCCGGCGATCACGTTGCCGAGACCCCCGAGGCGAGGATCGGGCGCGTGCAGCACGATCTCGCCGCCGGCCATCCCCTTGCCGACGTAGTCGTTGGCCTCGCCGCACACGTCGATGACGACGCCGTCCAGGATGAACCCGCCGAGGCTCTGGCCGGCGGAGCCCGCCAGTTCGAGCCGGAGCTCGCCGCCGAAGCCCGAGGCGCCGTACGCGGCGGCGATGGCGCCGGCGAGGCGCGTGCCCACGGCGCGGTCGCGGTTGGACACATCGGCGCGGAGAGTCACGGCGCGCTGCTCGGCGATAGCCGCGGCCGCGTCGGGGTCGGCGAGGAGGGCGTCGTCGATGGTCGCCAGCGCGTCGGGCGAGACGCCGACGGAGGCGCGAGCGGGTGCGGACGAGGGGCCGGCAGAGGTCCGCGGCCGCCTCGCGGCCGCGTCATCGGCCGGCGGCGCGAACCAGAAGCGGTCGATGCCCTCGGTCTTGGGCGCCGCCGCGTCGGCCAGGTCGAGCAGTTCCACATGACCGACCGCGTCCTCGAGCGACGTGAAGCCGAGCCCGGCGAGCAGCGTTCGCACCTCCTCGGCGACGAAGGTGAAGTAGTTCACCACGTGGCCGGGCTCGCCGGCAAAGCGCTGCCGCAGGTCGTCGCGCTGCGTGGCGATGCCCACCGGGCACGTGTTCAGGTGGCAGACGCGCGCCATGACGCAGCCTTCGGCGAGCAGCACGGCAGTGCCGAAGGCGAACTCGTCGGCCCCCAGGATGGCCGCCACGAGCACGTCGTAGCCGGTTCGCAGGTCGCCGTCCACGCGCAGTCGCACGCGCTCGCGAAAGCCGCCGGCGATGAGCGCGCGGTGCGTCTCGGCGAGCCCGAGCTCCCATGGGATGCCGGCGTGCTTGATGGAGTTGAGCGACGCCGCCGCCGTGCCGCCGCCGTGCCCGGACACGTGGATCACGTCGGCGCCGGCCTTGGCGACTCCGGCGGCGATGGTGCCGATGCCGCCGGCGGCCACCAGCTTCACCGAGATCCCGGCTCGCGGATTGGCCTGGCGCAGGTCGTAGATGATCTGCGCCAGGTCCTCGATGGAGTAGATGTCGTGGTGCGGTGGCGGCGAGATGAGCGTGACGCCCGGAGCCGAACCGCGCAGCCGGGCGATGTAGGCGGTGACCTTGTCGCCGGGCAGCTCCCCGCCCTCGCCGGGCTTCGCGCCCTGGGCGATCTTGATCTCGAGCTGCTCCGCGCCGGCGAGGTACTCCGGCGTGACGCCGAAGCGCCCCGAGGCGACCTGCCGGATCTGCGAGTTCGCGCGGTCGCCGTTACGAAGCCCCCGCAGGTGCGGAAAGCGCGCCGAGCGGCCGGCGCCGTCGACGTCGTCAATCGCGGCGCCGCGCTCCCGATCTTCCCCGCCCTCCCCGGAGTTCGCCTTGCCGCCGATGCGATGCATCGCCACGGCGATGGTCTCGTGTGCCTCCCGCGACAGGGCGCCGAGCGACATGCCGCCAGTGCAGAACCGGGGCAGCAGGGCTGCGGCAGGTTCGACGTCCCCCAGCGGGACGGGGTCGCGGTCGCCGCACAGGCGGAGCAGGTCGCGCAGCACCGTCGGCGGGCGCGAGGCGAGCTGCTCGCAGTAGCTGCGATACAGGTCGGGGAGCCCCTCGGCGCAGGCGCGGCGCAGGGTCTTGGCCGCCTCGGGGTTGTTCAGGTGATACTCGCCGCGGCGGCGGTAGCGGACGAAGCCGTAGTCCCGCAGCTTCTCCACCGTGAGCTCGGGGAAGGCCTGCTGATGGATCCAGACCGTCTCCTGAGCCAGCTCCTCGACGCTGAGCCCGCCGATGCGCGACGGCGTGCCGTCGAACCCCAGCCCGATGAGGTCGGAGCCTACGCCCACGCACTCGAACAGCTGCGCACCGTGGTAGCTGGCCAGCAGCGAGACGCCCATCTTGGAGAGGATCTTGAGCAGGCCGCGCTCGGCCGACACGCGGTAGTGGCGCTGGGCCTCCTCGCATGAGGCGGGGCCGGCGCCCTCGTCGAAGCGGCCCCGCGCCCAGAGGTCGCGGACCGTCTCGAAGGCGAGGTAGGGGTGCACCGCCGAGGCGCCGTAGCCGACGAGGCAGGCGAAGTCGTGCACGCTCCAGCACTGCGCCGTCTGGACGACCAGCGAGGTGCGGGCGCGCAGCCCCCGGCGGATCAGGTCGTGGTGTACGGCGCCAACGGCCAGCAGCGGAGGCACGTGGCTCCGCGCGACGCTCACCGGCGCGAGCTTGTCGCTGAGCACCACGATCTCGGCGCCCTCGCGCACGGCGGCCGCGGCCTCGCGGCACACCCGCTCGACGGCCTCGCGCAGGCCCCACGGCCCGCTCGCGACCTCGTACTCCGTGGACACGTGCGCGACGCCGAGCCCGGCGTCCGGCAGGGCGTCCATCTCGGCGTCGTTCAGGATCGGCGACGCCAGCTCGACCTGGCGGGCGTGCTCGGGCTCGGCCACGAGCAGGTTGCCGCGCCGCCCCAGCTTGGTCGCCAGCGACATCACGAGCTGCTCGCGCAGCGGGTCGATCGCCGGGTTGGTGACCTGCGCGAAACGCTCCGTGAAGTAGTCGTAGAGCGTGTGCGGCTTGCTCGAGAGGATGGGTAGCGGCGCGTCGTTGCCCATCGAGAAGCGCGGCTCGCGGGCCTGCCTCGCCATGGGCAGCACGATGAGCTCGACGTCCTCGGCGGTGAAGCCGGCCGCGGATTGGCGGCGCAGGAGACCGTCGGGCGCGGACGCCGCCGAGTCGCCGGGCGCGGACGCCGCCGCGGCCGTGAACGGCCGCTGCACCAGCGCCCGGCGCTGCCCGAGCAGCCAGGCGCCGTACGGCAGCCGGCCGGCGACCGACGGCTTGATGACGTCGTCGCGCAAGAGCCGCCCGGCCAGCAGGTCGACGGCGATCATCTGCCCCGGGCCCAGACGGCCCTTCTCGACGATGTCGTCGTCCGAAAGCTCGACGGCGCCGGCCTCGGAGGCGAGCGCCAGCAGGCCGGAGCGGGTGAGCGCGTAGCGCGCCGGGCGCAGGCCGTTGCGGTCGACGCAGGCGCCAACGTGCCGGCCGTCGGCGAAAGCCACGAGCGCCGGGCCGTCCCACGCCTCCTGCACACCGCCGTAGTAGTCGTAGAAGTCGATGACGCGTGGGTCGGCGCCCGGCCGGCCGCGGTCCTGCTCGTAGGCCTCCGGCATCGTGAGCATCAGGGCCTCGAGCGGGCTCCGGCCGCTGCGCACGAGCAGCTCCACCAGTTTGTCGAGCGCGCCCGAGTCACTGCTGTCGGCGTGTACCGGCGGCAGCAGCTCCGCCATGCGCGCGCCCCAGACCGGCGCCGCGAGGTCGGGCTCGCGGGCCGCCATCCAGGCGAGATTGCCGCGCACGGTGTTGATCTCGCCGTTGTGGGCGAGCAGGCGCATCGGCTGCGCCAGGCTCCACTTGGGAACGGTGTTGGTGCTGAAGCGCCGGTGGATCAGGGCGAACGAGCTGGTGCAGGCGGGGTCCTGGAGGTCCGGATAGAACTCGGGCAGCACGTCCGACGTGACCATGGCTTTGTAGACGATGGTGCGCGACGACAGGGAGCAGACGTAGAGATCGTCGAGCCGCCGGATCAGCGGCTGGCCGGCGAGCGCCCTGCCGATGCGCCGGCGGGCGAGGAGCAGGGCGCGCTCCAGGTCGTCGCCGGCGAGCGTGGGTGAGGTCGCGACGATCTGCTCGACGCACGGGTGCTTCCCGCGCAGGCCCGGGGGAAGAGCGTCGGAGCGCAGCGGCACGGGCCGCCAGCCGACCACCACGAGGCCCTCGTCGCGCAGCGCCTTGGCCACCAGCTCGCGGCCCAGGTGCTGTTTGCCCGGCTCGGTCGGCAGGAAGACCATGCCGACGGCGGTCGAGAAGGGTCGGGGCTCGGCTACGCGCTGCTCGGCGAGCCAAGGCTCGAGGACGCCCCACGGGATGGCGGTGAGGATGCCGGCGCCGTCGCTGGCTTCGCCGTCGGCGCCGACCCCGCCGCGGTGCTCCATGCGGACGAGGGCGCCGAGGGCGAGCTCGACGACCTCACGGCCCGGCTCGCCCGAGACCCGCGCGACGAGCCCCACTCCGCAGGAGGAGTGCTCGTCGCCGGGCGCGGGGTCAGCTGGGAACATCGTGCGACGTTTGTACAAAACGTCCTAAGAGACATCGTTGCATAAGACATTCTAGCCGATTCTAGCCGCATCCGCCGCGATACACCACGCCCTCGCGCCGCCGGGCCATCTCGTGTTGCCGACGCGGCCGTCACTTGATACAACTTCGGGCGTCCATACGGCGCACCCCGCCGCCATACGAGGCCTGAAAGGATGACTATGAACAATCAGCACCAGGCCGCCATCGAGAAGCTCGTCAAAGACGAGAACGTCAAGCACATCCAGCTGTGGTTTACCGACATCCTGGGGAATCTCAAGATGGTCGAGATCCCCGACCGCGAGCTCCCCAACGTGATCGAGAGCGGCGCCGCCTTCGACGGCTCCTCGATCAGTGGCTATGCGGAGATCGAGGAGAGCGACATCGTCGCGATGCCCGACTGGGACACCTTCAAGATCCTCCCCTGGGCGCAGGGCAGCGAGCGCACCGGGTTCGTCTTCTGCAACGTGCTCGACCGCAACTACAAGCCCTTCGAGGGCGACCCGCGCTGGGTGCTGCGCCGCCAGCTCGAGCGCGCCAGGAAGCTGGGCCTCGACTTCTACGTCGGCCCCGAGCTCGAGTACTTCTACTTCAAGAGCCCCGAGGAGCGCGAGCTCATCGACGACGGCGGCTACTTCGACGTGCTGCCCGCCGACCTCGGCAACGACCTGCGCAAGCAGACCATGCGCACCCTCGACAAGCTCGGCATCCCCATGGAGGCCTCGCATCACGAGGTGGCCCCCTCGCAGCACGAGATCGACCCGCACTACGACGAGGCCCTGCTGATGGCCGACCGCGTGATGATCACGCGCCTCATCGTCAAGGAGGTCGCGGCCCACAACGGCGTGCACGCGACCTTCATGCCCAAGCCCCTGCACGGGGAGAACGGCAGCGGCATGCACGTCCACCAGAGCCTCTTCCGCGAGAAGACGAACGCCTTCTTCAGCGCCCACGACCCCGACCACCTGAGCGAGATCGCCAAGGGCTTCATCGCCGGGCAGCTGAGGCACATGCGCGAGTTCACCTCGGTGGTCAACCAGTACGTGAACAGCTACAAGCGCCTGGTGCCGGGCTACGAGGCGCCGGTGTACATCAGCTGGGCGCACCGCAACCGCACGGCGCTGATCCGCGTGCCGCTCTACGTGCAGGGCAAGGAGAGCACGGTGCGCGCCGAGCTGCGCAACCCCGATCCGGCGGCGAACCCGTATCTGGCCTTCGCCGTGATGCTGGCCGCCGGCCTCGAGGGCATCGAGCAGGAGTACGAGCTGCCGCCCAGCGTGGAGCCCAACATCTACAAGATGAACGCCGAGCAGCGTGAGGCTATCGGCCTGGGCTCGCTGCCCAACAACCTCTACGAGGCGATCACCGAGACGCAAGAGAGCGAGCTCGTGCGGCGCACCCTCGGCGAGCACGTCTTCGAGCGCTTCGTGACCAACAAGCTCAACGAGTGGTACGAGTACCGCGAGCAGGTCACCGATTGGGAGATCGAGCGGTACTTCGCGGTAATGTGAATGCCCCAGCGCTCACGCAGGGGAGGAAAGTGGTGGACCTTAGGGGACAACTCTCGAACCTGCGAGAGGAGGTCTTGCGCCTATCTCACCGCGTCGAGTCGTGATCGGCGGGCGCCGCCAGAATCGCCGCAAGGTCGTCACGCCGGAAACGGCGCTGGCCGACTTGCGGCGCGCTCCGTCTCCCCCTCGAGAATCGGTTTGTTCGCGCTCCGGTTGCATCGATCGTCCATACCGGCGCCCCCGGGCCTACTCATCGGGAAGAGCGGGCCACTGCCAGGGTCCCTCGTCCTGGCCGCTGAGCATCGATTCGTCAAAGACAACCGGCTTGCCATTGCCGGCACGTTTGCATACGTACATCGCAGTGTCGGCCTGAGCGACTAGAGTCTCGGCCGTTGTGTCATCCGGGGTCCAGGCGACGCCGATGCTGGCACTGGAGGGGAGGTGGCCACTCCGCAAGCGGACTTTACGATGGAGGCTGTCCGCCAGACGAGCCGCAGTGCTCATTGCCTCAGCGGCGGCGGACATGCGCGGGCAGATGACCAGGAACTCATCTCCGCCGATCCGACCCACGATGTCGCCGGCTCGCACGCCTTGGTGTAGGCGCTCGGCCACCACCCGCAGGAACTCATCTCCCGCTGAGTGACCAAAGGCGTCGTTGACGTCCTTGAAGTGGTCGAGGTCGACGAAGATCACGGCTGGCCGCTGGTCGGTACCGTTGCTGGAGAGCATCACCTCAAGCTCGGCCATCACCGAGGTACGGTTGTAGGAGTGGGTCAGCGCGTCGTAGGTGGCCCTTGTCCGCAGTTCCTCGCGTGCCCGTACACTCTTTGTGACGTCAGTCACGCAGACGATGGCGCCGTTGACGGTTCCTGACGCATCGCTTAAGGACCTCAAGTTGAAGGTACAGTGACGTAGCTCCTGGCCGCGCGCGGTGATGGGGCGGACACGGACCTCGATGTCGCCATCGAGGCCGCTTGCAAGCACGTTGGCAAACGCTTCGACGATCACGTGGCGGTCCTCCTCGACCACGGTCGACACCTGCTCTTCGACCGTAGACGCTTCTGGAACTCCCAAGATGGCGTGCAAGCGATCATTTGTGTAGACCACGCGCGAGGCGGAGTCGATCTGCAACAGTCCCAAAGGCAGGGTTTCGGCCAAGCGGTCGAGCAGTTGCTCTCTGGCGCGTAGCGCTTCAGTGATCGCCATCTCTTCGGAGACGTCCAACATGTCGGCAACGACGCAACCATGCTCCGAATCGTCCAGCAGGTTGTGATTGGTGACTTCGATCCACACCCAAGACCCGTCGCGATGGCGATGCCGGAGCCTGACCCTGCGCCCCGGGCCCGGCGAGGCCAGCATGTCCATCCAGTTATCGACAGCCAGCGCCTCATCGTCGGGATGGATGAGGTCTCGGGTCCGACGACCCAGCACCTCGTCAGCCGTCCAGCCGAGGATCTGGGTGAACGCATCGTCAATCTCAAGGAGGCTCGCCAGCCCGTCTTTGCGGGCGCTCGCCAACCGTGGCGTGCGCGCGGGCGTTCTATGCGCTATGGCTGCTTTATCAGCTAGTTCGCAGCCGGTGATAGCCCCGATAAAGACGCCGTGTTCGGCCCGAGCATCCAGGTAGTGCAGCATGACGCGGCGGCCGGGATCGGCCGCCAGTCTGACGTGCGCGCTGGCGATCCCGGTCTTGGCCACCTTCTCCCACGTGTCGATCACGATGCCTCTGTGAGCGGGGATTACCATGTCAAGAGCGGTGCGATGGCCCTCGATCACGACGTGCTCGTTCAGGTCCACAGATTGAGGCATGGCCACAGTCGAGGCATTGGCCTCGATCGCATAGAAGACGGCCTCCGGATGATCGGCCACGAGGATCGCAAGGACAGCGCTGACTCCGTCCTCACCGCCACGGCGTTCGCCCGCCGGCTCCGGGCGCGCGGTGCCGTCGGCCGCGGAATCGAGGTGTGCTGCGTCGTCGGTCGCATCTTGCCTGTGGTTGCCTGCAGGCGTCTTGCCCCCTGACGGGTCGCGTCCTCCCAAGGTGTGAATGGCCTTCATGAAACATTCTATCGACCAATGTCGCTGGCAGCTTGAGTTCCGGTGCCGTCACCACGCTTCAAACGATCGTGCGACCCAGGTCGTCGTCTACCTCTGTTGGTGCCAGGCGGGAGGGGCAGTTTCGAGGTGCCATGCTCCCCACAACCGCACCTGCTCTGTTCTCTTCATCGCCGTCGCGCAGCTGGCAAGCGAAGGCAAACGTGGTGTGGCGCACATCCGCGGTTACCTCCCCAGCGCATCGTCTGCGCAGGCCCGAGGCGATCTTGGGCAGACGCGTCCACGAAGAACTTCGGACCCGCGGCGGGCGCCAGTGGCGCCATCACCGCAACCTACGAGATAGTCATCAAGCGTGCGACGCTGTGGTTACGGAAGGCGGTCTATGAAGCCGGCAGGTGATCAAGAATCGACCCCGCAGATCGATAGACCTGAACGATGAGGACAACTTCCGCACAACTTCGCTGGTTGCGCGTGCAGCAGGCGTTGAAACAGTGATAACGGTGGTGGAGGTAACCGGGCTCGAACCGGTGACCTTTTGGCTGCCAGCCAAACGCTCTCCCAACTGAGCTATACCCCCACCGAAGGGGTGCCGACGTGTGCCGGCAGGCACGGAAGTATAGCACAAGCGTGCCTGCCGGCAACCTCGCGAACCGTCTCCGGGGCTACGATCAAGGTGAGGGCGGCGGCGCGGGCGCGGCACCGCCGCCCGGCGGCGCTCATGTACAATCAGGCGCTGGGCGCCCGTGGGCCTCGCCGCCGCGGGCGCGCCGCAGACGGCCGCCAGAGAGGACCACATGGATCGACGTTACGACCCGCATGCCATCGAGCAGAAGTGGCAGCGCATCTGGAACGAGCGCGACGCTTACCGCACCCCCGACGAGAGCGACAAGCCCACGTTCTACTGCCTCGACTTCTTCCCGTATCCCTCGGGCGACGGTCTCAGCGTCGGCCACTGCCGCAACTATGTGCCCACCGACGCGGTGGCGCGGTTCCGGCGCATGCAGGGGTTCAACGTCCTCCACCCGATGGGCTGGGACGCCTTCGGCTTGCCGGCCGAGAACTACGCCATCAAGATAGGAGTTCACCCGCGCGTCACCACCGAGCGCAACATCGCCAACTACCACCGCCAGATGGACCTCATCGGCCTGTCGTTCGACTGGTCGCGCGAGATCACCAGCTGCTTCCCCGACTACTACCGCTGGACGCAGTGGTTCTTCCTGCTGCTCTACGAGCGTGGCCTCGCGTATCGCTCGACGGGGCGGCAGTGGTGGTGCCCGAGCTGCAAGACCATCCTCGCCAACGAGCAGGTCGAGCAGGGCAGATGCTGGCGTTGCGGCAGCGACGTCACCAAGAAGGACCTGGAGCAGTGGTACCTGCGCATCACCGAGTACGCGCAGCGCCTGCTCGACGACTTGGGCACGATCGACTGGCCCGAGCAGATCAAGCTCATGCAGACCAACTGGATCGGGCGCAGCGAGGGCGCCGAGGTCGACTTCGGACTGCAGGGTCGTGACGACGTGCTCACCGTCTTCACGACCCGCCCCGACACGCTATTCGGCGCCACGTACATGGTGCTGGCGCCGGAGCACCCGCTGGTCGACGAGCTCACGGTGCCCGCGCAACGCGCGGCCGTCAGCGCCTACCAGGACCAGACCCGGCGCCAGAGTGAGATCGAGCGCCTGTCCGCCGAGAAGGAGAAGACGGGCGTCTTCATCGGCGCCTACGCCGTCAACCCCGTGAACGGCGCGCCGGTGCCGATCTGGATCAGCGACTACGTGCTCATGGGCTACGGCACCGGCGCCATCATGGCCGTGCCCGCGCACGACGAGCGCGACTTCCAGTTCGCCACCGAGTTCCGGCTGCCGATCGTCGAGGTCATCGCCCCCGAGAGCGGGGCGCAGGGTGAGCTCGCCGAGGCCTATACCGGCGACGGCGTGATGGTGAACTCCGGGCGCTTCGACGGGCTGGCGGCGCCGGGCGAGGCCTTCGAGGCGGTCGTGGCCTGGCTCGGCGAGCGCGCCGCCGCCCGCAAGAAGGTCAACTTCAAGCTCCGCGATTGGCTCATCAGCCGCCAGCGGTACTGGGGCACGCCGATCCCGATCGTGCACTGCGACGCCTGCGGGCCCGTGCCCGTCCCGGTCGACCAGCTGCCCGTGCTCCTGCCCGACCTCGAGGACTTCCACCCCACCGACGACGGCCGCTCGCCGCTGGCCCGCGACGAGGAGTTCGTGCGCACGAGCTGCCCCAAGTGCGGCGGCCCGGGCCGCCGCGAGACCGACACCATGGACACGTTCGCCTGCTCGAGCTGGTACCACTTCCGCTTCGCCTCGCCGCACGACGAGGCGGCCGCCTTCGACCGCGAGAAGGTCGAGTACTGGCTGCCGGTCGACCTGTATGTGGGCGGCGCCGAGCACGCGGTCATGCACCTGCTCTACGCGCGCTTCTTCTGCAAGGTGGCGCAGGACGCGGGCTACGTGAGCTTCGGCGAGCCCTACGCCCGCCTGCGCAACCAGGGCATGATCCAGGCCGAGGACGGCCAGAAGATGAGCAAGAGCAAGGGCAACGTGGTCACGCCCGATAGTGTGGTCGAGCGCTATGGCGCCGACAGCCTGCGCGTGTACGAGCTCTTCATCGCCCCGTTCGAGCAGAGCGTCGCCTGGAGCGACCGCGGGGTGCAGGGCTGCCTCCGCTTCCTGAGCCGTTTCTGGAACCTCGTCGCCGAGGTCGTGGAAGCGCAGGGCAGCGGGGTGGCGGCGGACGAGGCCGAGGCCGAGAAGGGCCGCCAGGTCCTGCGCACCCTCAACAAGACCATCCGCAAGGTCATGCACGACCTCGAGACCTTCCGCTTCAACACCGCCGTCTCGGCGCTGATGGAGCTCCAGAACGAGGTGCTCGAGGTGTGGGCCGGCGCAAGAGGCGCGCTCACGCTCGCGCAGTGGCGCGACGTGGTCACCGACATGACCCTGCTGGTGGCGCCGATGGCGCCGCACATCGCCGAAGAGGTCTGGGAGCTGCTCGGGCACGGGGAGACCGTGCTCGACGCCGCCTGGCCGACTTGGGACGAGGAGCTGGCCGCGGACGAGGTCGTCACCGTGGTCGTGCAGGTGAACGGCAAGCTGCGCGACCGCCTCGAGGTGCCGGTCGACGCGGAGAAGGACGGCGTGCTGGCTCAAGCGCGGTCGGCCGCCAACGCCGTGCGCTTCCTCGAGGGCAAGCAGGTCGTGAAGGAGATCTACGTGCCCGGCAAGCTGGTCAACTTCGTCGTGAGGTAGCCGGCGCTAGAGCTCCTTGCGCCGGAATGCGACCACGGCGGCGCCGACGAAGAGCACGGCGAGTACGAGGGTGGTGGCCAGTGGTGCGGCAAGCGCCACGTGCCGACCCTTGAGCAGAGCGTCGTTGGCGGCCAGGAGGCCGGCTGGCGTGCGATCCCTGACTGCGGGGAACCCCGTGAGGACGAAGAGGGCGACGTAGACGGCGATGCCAGCCCCGGCGGCCGGCGCCTGCCGGTCCATGGCGGCCGACAGAAAGACCATCAGCGCGACGAACATCGCCGCGAGCGCCAGCCACATGAGTACCGACATCACGAAGCCGGCGATGTGAGAGGTGGCCGGGCTGGCCTGGACAGCTGGACCGGGTTCTTAGGTGATGACCCGCTCTTCATGCAGCTCTTGGTTGCCTGCGTAGTGTAGACCAGTAGACCTCGTCAGGCGTACGGTCGTTGAGCCCCTGGTGCCGGCGCCGGCGGTTGTAGAACTCGAAGTAGGCGGCCAGCTCGCGGCGCGCTTCGGTCAGGTTCTCGTAGGCCTTCAGGTAGACCTCCTCGTGCTTGACGCTGCGCCACAGCCGCTCGATGAAGACGTTGTCCAGCCAGCGGCCCCGTCCGTCCATGGAGATCGCGACGCCGTGGCCTGCGAGCACGCTGGTGAAGCCCTCGCAGGTGAACTGCGCGCCCTGATCGGTGTTGAAGACCCGCGGCGCCTCGTAGCGCTCGAGCGCTTCCTCGAGCGCCTCGATGCAGAACGAGGCGTCGAGCGTGTTCGAGAGCCGCCAGGAGAGCACCCGCCGGCTCGCCCAGTCCATGACGGCCACCAGGTAGCAGAAGCCTCTGGCCATGGGCAGGTAGGTCACGTCGGCACACCACACCTGCCCGGCCGACGTGATGTCGAGCCCGCGCAGCAGGTAGGGGTAGATCTTGTGGCCGGGAGCGGGCTTCGAGGTGCGGCGCTTGGGGGCGATGGCGGAGATCCCCATGCGGCGCATCAGGGTGGCGACGTGGCCGCGTCCGACCACGAAGCCGCGGCCCAGCAGCTCACCGCGGATCCTCCTGCTGCCGTAGAAGGGCAGCTCGGTGTGGACCAGGTCGATCGCCGCCATGAGCTTCAGGTCGGCCTCGCCGGTGTCCACCGGCCGGTAGTAGACGCTCGAGCGCGCGAGGCCGAGCAGGCGCGCCTGGCGCGTGATCGGCAGGCGCTGGTCACGGTCGATCATCGCTTTGCGCTCGTGCCGCCTGCGCGCCCGAGCGCCCCGGACAAAAAATCGCACTCCATGGTCAGCTCGCCGATCTTGGCGTGCAGCTTGGCCACGTCGGCTTCGCCTTCCTTCTCCTTCTCGCCCTCTCCGAAGACCGCTGGGGCGCCTTCCAGGAGCTGGCGCTTCCACTTCGTGATCACGTTGGGGTGGACGTCGAAGCGTTCGGCGATCTCGATGATCGGCTGCTCGCCCTTGATCGCCTCGAGGGCGACCTTGGCCTTGAAGGCCGGTGAGTGGTTGCGTCGTGGGCGTCGTGGCATCGGTACTGTTCCTCCTCCGTCTGCTGCCGCGGAGCAGTATCACCTATCGGGCTGTCCGAATTCGCCCGGCCACTTCTGATTGCCATCCAGCACACCAGGTGCACGTCCTCGATCTCGATGACCGGCAGCGGGTCCGGTGGCGGCGCCGACTCGAGGCCCAAGTCCTTTGCCAGCTCAGCCACTGCGACAGACTGCTTCGCCGGGTCGTCCGACGATCTCATCGCCTCCCGCATCATCTTCTGGATGCGCACCCCGTAGGGCGCCTCAACGGCCTCGATCAGCCTGTCGACCTCGGTCTGCACGATGTCCGCCGGCGGGTGCTTCTTGAGGAGCGCCGCGGCGTCGCGCATCGTCTTTGGCACCTTGGGCTGCAAGTTCACCGGGTCGGTGGCCTTCTGCCACTCTTCGAAGATGTTCGCACGCGCCAGAGCCCAAGCATCGTATGCGCGGTGGTGGGTCGCTTCATCAAGCAGGCGCTCGGTCTCAGGGGACGCCTCGGCTTGGAAAAGGCATGTAAGGGTATCTGAGAAGACCTCGGGGTTGTCGGCGTCTTCGTAGACCACGTAGCGGAACTGCGCGCTATCGTGGTCGGCAACCCGAGCGCAGAACACGAAGCCGGGCGGTGCCCCGTCATGGGCAAGGCCACTGCCTGAGCCCCACGCCAGCCCCTTCACCGCAGCGTTGAACGGTGAGCTTGGCTCGAGCCCCCTGCGCAGCTCCTGCCGGAACGCCTCGCCGGAGTAGGCGTCGCCCTTCTCGCCGCCCAGCTCGAAGAGGGCGGGGTCTTCTCGGCGTAGCCTGAGGATCTCCTCACGGGTCTCGGCGAAGGTCACCTCGCCGATCTTGGAGCCCGGCAGGATC
>Ga0209585_10000543_pt1 | contig 14711 bp, 13 predicted proteins | sample NGEPerone_FD_185491 | JGI IMG/M metagenome (GOLD analysis project Ga0209585, IMG submission 185491) | Arctic peat soil microbial communities from the Barrow Environmental Observatory site, Barrow, Alaska, USA - NGEE Permafrost154B-one... | ecosystem: Environmental > Terrestrial > Soil >... | reverse complement strand
CGACACCCACCACGGAACCCCGCCCGGGCAACGCGGCGGCTACGACGCCGGCACCAGTCGGCGGCTACCGGCCGCAGAACGTCGGACGGCATCACTCCGCGGGTGAGTTATCACACCACAATCGCATAGGGGGGCGGCGCCGAGCACGTCCGTCACGGCGTCTTGTTCCGCCAGACTCGGCAGATTCACCACGATCGGCGTCACGTGGCTCTGGTTGATGGAGGGGACGGCACCTGGCTGCGCGAAGTCTCCGAGCCGGACCTCCTGCATGACAGCGAATAGGTACTCCGACGTGATGCGCGGGCCTGGGACGAGTCCCATCACGTTGTTGTCGAACGCAGAGTCCCGCGCCAGAAGCCGCCGCTTCTCAGTGAGCAGTGCGGCGCCGACCTTCGGGAAGACGACGGTCCCGGCCGGCCACGTCCTCGCTCGGAGGGTCGCCAAGATGTCGGCTTCGACCCAGTTTGCCGCGCTGACGATTCGAGTCTCGTTCCCCGGTCGATTCATGTCTGAGACCTTGAGGAACGGGTACCGGCCGTCGGCGCGTCCCTGGTGAGCTGGTGAGAACGCATATCCCGAAGCGAAGGTGACAAGGGAGCCGAGCGGCACCTCGATACCGTCCGCCTCGTGCAATAGTCCCGTGCGGAGCGCTGCACCCGTCGCCTGTAGCGCATCGGCTTCGGACTGGAGCGCCGTGATGTTGGCGTCGAGTCCGCCGACCAGGTCAACGATCCGGTGCTGCGCGTCCAACGGCGGCAGGGCAACACGGTGGGCGTTGAACCGGGCTTCCTTCCACCGAGAGCGACTAGCCGTCGTGCCGGTGCTCTCCGTTTCAACATCTCGCCAGACATGCGGCTGCTGGAAGTAGAGCGAGAGGTACTCGGGCAGCAGACGGGATGTGTCGCAAGCGAAGAGGGGGAACTCGTTGGACACGTAGGACCCCGCCAGTTCGGGTGTCACCAAGCCAAACGAGCCCTTGTAGGCGAACAGTCGGTTGTAGATGAACTGACCAGGCGTCGTCCGGTACAAGGTGCGCGCCTTGCTTGTCGTCGTATCGACGGTCTCCCGAAGGAAGGCGCCGACCCCGTACCACCGGACGCCTAGAAGTGGGTACATGATCCCAGGCTCAACCGCCACGGTGTCCACTGACTGGGTCGTCACCTCTGAGAGGCGCACCCGCTGCCACTCAGCCATCCGTGTCCCCGAGGTGTGCGATCCCGGCGGCGGCAAGCCTCGTGAACAGTGCCTTCTCGGCGTCAATGCGTTCCTCGCGAGCGGCCTGGTAGGCGGCCAGGGCGTCGGCGACGTTGAGCTGCTCGGCTGCCGCGACCTTGATGTACCGCCCGATGTTCAGGTCAAACCCGTTCTCCTGGAGCTCAGCCAGCGGCACGAGCCGCACGTTCGCGCCCCCGTCACCGTCAGGGTCCGTACCGGTCCGGTACGCCTGCACCAGGGTGTCGACGTCGTCGCTGGACATGACGTTCTGGTTCTTGCCCTTGGCGAAGCGCGCCGACCCGTCCACGAACAGGACATGCCCCTTGCGGCCTGCCGGCTTGGTGGTGCGGAACACCATGATGCACGCCGGGATGGTCGTGGAGTAGAAGAGGTTCGGGGGCAGCCCGATGACCGCTTCGAGCAGGTCCTTGCGGATCAGGCACTCCCGGATCGCCGCCTCCTTGCCGCTGCGGAACAGCACACCGTGAGGCATGACAACACCGACGCGTCCCGTGCCGGGCTTCGCACTGGCGATCATGTGCTCGACCCACGCAAAGTCGCCGTTGCCGTCCGGCGGGACCCCGCAGAGCGCCCGGGAGTCCGCGACCCAGCCGTCCGCGCCCCAGTTCTTCAGCGAGAACGGCGGGTTCGCGATCACCACGTCGAACGTCTGCAGCGCGCCGCTCTTGGTCCGGAACCCCGGGTCGCGCAGGGTGTCGCCGCGGTGCACGTGCGCGGACTCGATCTCGTGCAGGAACAGGTTCATCCGGGCGATGCCGGCGGTCGTGAGGTTGACCTCCTGCGCGTACAGGTTCAGGGTCCGGGCGTCCAGGCCTCGGGCCTTCATCCGGTTGATCGTGGCGACAAGCATCCCGCCGGACCCGGCCGCCGGGTCACAGACCGACTCGCCTTCCTGCGGGTCGAGGATGTCCACGATCAGGTTGACTACTTCCCGGGGGGTGAAGAACTCGCCGGCCTTCTTGCCTGAGTCGTCCGCGAAGTTCTTCAGCAGGTACTCATACCCCTGACCGAGCAGGTCGTGCGAGACGTGTTCGGGGTCCAGGGTGAGCCGGTTCATCGCCCGGATCAGGCCGTGCAGGGCCGTGTCGGGGAGCCGGTCGGTGTTGGCCCAGGACACGTCGCCGAAGATCCCGGCGAGGGACTTGGGGTTGGCCTGCTCGACGTTGGAGAAGGTCATCTGGATGAGGTGTCCGACGTTGTTGACCTTGCCGGTGACTTCACGCCACAACGTGCCGGCTGGCATCACGAACCGGTGGTAGTCGGCTTCGATCTCGTCGTTGAGCTCGTCACCGAAGTCCGCGACAGCGAGGCGGTGCTCGTGCTCCCAGGTGTCGGAGATCCACTTCCAGAACAGCATCGGGAAGACGTAGTTCTTGAAGTCGGCCGGGTCGACCGGGCCCCTTAACGCGTTGGCGGAGTCCCAGAGCCGGGACTCCAGGTCCTGCAGGGTCGTCTGGCTCATGGTCTGCTGCGGCGTGTTCGTCATCAACGTCCCGTTCGGTGGTGTGGCGCCAGGCTAGTTGCGGGCGGGGACATCCAGCCCAGGCTCGCGGGGTGAGTCGGGGTTCGTGCGAAGGACCCTTGGATACTGTGGGGGGCGCCGACGAGCGCCGGGTTCCCTGGGCAGGTCGTCGGAACGACACCGCGTCGCCAGACGAGCGACACGCCTCTACGGCGCAGCAGCGCGGCCTGCACACCACGGCAGGTCGAGAGCCTGCCTGAGGTCTCAGAAGCCTTCGACGTCGATGGTGGCGACTGGGTCGCCGGCGTCCCCTGGTCCGACGGTCAGCTCGAGCTCGACGATGTGCTGCCCGTTGCGGGTGTCTTCGACGGCGAAGCCGAGGGCGGGGCGGGCGAGGGCGGCCTTGGGGGAGTGGGCGGCCTGGGAGCGGGCGGCGGCGAGGATCCGGCCTGCGAGCTGGTCACCACGGGCGGTAGCGAACGTGTCGGGGCGCCCACCGCAGGCGCGCCAGGCGGCGGCGCTGATCGCGCAGGGGAGCTTGATCTGGTGGTCGCGGGCGATGCGGGTGACGTCAAGGAGTGACCCGGCGTCGATGAGCTCGGCTCGGGAGGTCACTGGGGTGGTGAGTATTCGGGCCACGGTGACTCCTCGGTCGCGGTCCATTTGTCCCGAAGCGTGTCATACACCACAAGACAATGCAAAGGAATGGTAAGTGCTCGTTTCTCAGCTGACCGCCGGCGAGCTCACCTTCAAGGACCTGCGCACCTGCTCGGTGTAGGCCTTGTCGGCGTCCCTCAGCGTCTCGTACTGGGCGGCGCGCGTCTCCATGTCCGGCGACTCCTTGTCGAACCACACCACGTAGAACGCCTCGAGCCACGCCCTCGCCGCACCGACGAGGGCGTCGTCAGCGAAGAACTCCAGGGTCGACGCGGCCAGTTCCGCGGCCGGCGCGTCCCGTGGTGCGTTCTCCCCATTCCGGTCGTTCCACTCGTCGACCATCCGTTCGCCTCCGCTCTCCACGTGCGAGTTGTGGAGCTTGACCTGGCGGCGCATCTCGGCGGCGAACTCACTCGCCGCGCGCACCAGGTCTGGGTACCGCGCCTGCTCGGTCTGGGCGTCGATCTGCAAGCGGGTCAGCTCGGCCTGTGCGTTGATCTGCAGTCTCGTCTTCTCGAGCTCGGTCCGGGAGTTCAGCCACCAGAGGACCATCGCGACGGCGAAGCCGATGACACCGCTGACCAGTTCGCCCATGGCGGGGATCCTCCCGCAACCTGCCAGCTGGTGGCTAGGCGGCCTTCCACTTGCCGCTGTCACGCTGCGACTAGGGCGTGTCTCCCATATCTGTCGTGAGGGGCGCGGGAGTCTGTCCTGGTGACGGTTTCGCGGTATCAGGTGTTTTCTGACGAGCAGTGGGCGCGGATCGAGCCGTTGCTGCCCTCGAACCAGGGCCGGCGCGGGCATCCGTTCGGGGACAGTCGGCGGGTGGTCGAGGCGATCGCCTACCGATACCGGACCGGCGTTCCGTGGCGGGACCTGCCGCGCGAGCCGTTCGGGCCGTGGCAGACGGCCTGGAAGCGGCATCGCCGATATGCGGCGGACGGGACGTGGGACCGGGTGCTGGCCCGGTTGCTGGCCGAGGCCGACGCGGCCGGACAGGTGGACTGGAACGTCTCGGTGGACGCGACTACCGCCCGTGCCCACCAGCACGCGACGAACACCACGCGCCCCGAGCAGGACACAGGGGGCAGGGTCGAATCACAGGAATCTACCGATCGAGGCGTGTGAACCTGCAGGTCACGGCATCGGACGCTCCCGGGGTGGGCTGACCACGAAGATCCACGCCGCCGTCGACGGGCGTGGCCGCCCGCTCGCCGCGGTCATCACCGGCGGACACCGCAACGACGGTGCCCTGCTCGGCGCGGTCCTGGCCGACATCCGCGTCCCCCGCCTGGGCGCTGGTCGTCCGCGCACCACACCAGACGCAGTGCTCGCCGACAAGGCGTACTCGGCCGGCACCTACCGCCGGGCGCTGCACACCCGAGGCATCAAGGTCGTGATCCCTGAGAAGTCCGATGAGATCGCCGCCCGCAAACGACGCGGGACCCGCGGCGGGCGACCACGCGGGCTCGACTCGACCGCCTACCGGGGTCGCAATGTCGTCGAACGGCACTTCGCCCTAACCAAGCAGTGGCGAGGACTGGCCACCCGCTACGACAAGCTCGCCACCACCTACCGCGCCGCCGTCATCCTCGCCGCCTGCATCACCTGGTCACGGATAGGAGACACGCCCTAGCTTCACGCGTAGGTATCTGTCGTTGTCGGGCCGTACCGTGCCGAGGCCGGCTTTCTGCCAGGCTGCGATCTCAGCCGGGCTCGAGCGGACATCAGCGTTTGTGCGATTGATGTAGATGCTTCGCTCGTCGTCGAGGTGGACCACCTTGCCGTAGCCGGGCCACGCCGCTTCTGGGGCCATGAGTTTGAGCCCGAGCGCTTCGCAAACGCGGACGAGCGGCGAGACCTGCGACTGCGGCGTTCCGGCGGGAATGGCGTCAGCCTCGAGGCGCTTCCGCCGCGCCTCGACCTCGCCCGGTTCGGCTGTCGTTCGAGTCTGTCCAGCCGTTTCTTGAGGACCGGGGGTGTGAGCGCCCGATGCCGGACCGCAGCCGGTGAGGAAGTCCTGTACCGCTTTCCAAGGCGCCGAAGTCAACTGAGGTGAGATCGGTGCCGGATCGACGATCACGCCCATGGCCGTCCTCACCTCTCGCGGGAGCCGCCAGAGTCCCGGGCGTTTGACGACGATAAGGCGTTCTCCGCAGGCGGCGAGAGGCACGACGACATCGATGAGCCAGCGCCGAATGAAAGCCGACGTGGGCAGCAACCTGACCAGGCGCTGGTTGTCGGGCTCCGCGCTGATTCTGGGGCTCCGATAGGGCGAAGCGTTGATCCAGACCGCGTCACCGCGGTAGACGAGCGGTCCGTAGTTCACGCGGTCGTGGTACGGGGAGACGTTCGACCAGTCCGCGCTCTCTGGGTCGCGAATGCGTCCCAGATATCGCTCGAACGCCTCGGCATCGGGGAACTCGTCGGGCGTCGCGGTCGGGCTGTAGCCGCCGTTGGCGCCGAGGATGACGACCTTCGCCGATGTCACCGGGCCAAGGTATGGACAGGTCGGGTAGTCGAGGTTGAACGAGTGCTGCCCCGCCAGAACGGCCCGGTCGTCCGGATGGGTCCATTGGCCCGTGGCTTCATCCCGTCCGAATCGCGCCCAGTACTCGACAATCTCGCTCACGTGCACGGCTGGCCTCCTCGCTCGACAGTGAGGCTATCGCCCGTGGATCGCTCAGACGTCACTCCTGCGCGTCAGCACGCTGCTGAGCGCGCGCGAAGAGAGCACCACCGAACGGGGTGAACGCAGCTATGGCGGCGAAGGTGCCGAAGGCGAGCAGAGCGAGCCTCACCTCAGATATGGGAGACACGCCCTAGCGGCACTCACCCAGCGATGGTCGCGGGATCCTGGCACTGGGTCCGATGGTCAAGCACGCGGGTTGATCAGTTGGCGGCGGGTCGGCGGCGAGACCCTTCGCGTCGCGGCGGACGCGTGGGGCGGGCGGTCTCCACGCGAGCCAGGGACGCCACCGCGGACGTCGGCTGCTGGCGCACGCCAGCGTCCGGGTCGTGTCCTGGTAGTCGTCGCCGCGAGCCCCTGAACCCTTCTAAATAGGGCATTTGCTGGAACTTCGGGCATGGGTGTTCAGCTGGAGCCGGCGGGGGTCACTTGGCGGGAGTTCCACTGCATTCATGCAGGTCAGCGGCTCGGGCATCATGCGACTCAGCGGCGGGGCCCGCGGAATCCGGGAGCGGAGCGACCAGCCAAGGGAGCGGGCCCAGCGTAAGCACCTTGTCAAGCCCAGTACAAGAGTTCGCCAAGACCAGTTTTCGGAATCAACAGTTAATGGGACAGACAGGTTCAGACAGGGGCATCGCGTTCGACCATGATCACCCGACGGAGTTTGGCACTCCGTCGGCCCTCTTCGGCGTTTGCGCAGGTCAGGTGCCAAAAAGACCGACGGAGTTTTCGACGGAGTTGAGTTTCACTAGGCACCCCTCTAGTAACACTCTCTCTCTGTGAGCCGGCTCTCAGGGGGACCAGCTCACTGGCCTCAGGGGCACAGAGAGAGTGAGAGCCCCTCGTGTACACGAGACAGAACTACTCCGTTACTCCGTTCATACTCTCGATTCCTCGTATGTAAACGAGGGGGTAGGGCCCTGACCAGGGGACTTTGCCAAACCTTTGCCAAATCGGAGCGACGGAGTTGTCGACGGAGTAGCGACGGAGTTCGGGAACTACTCCGTCGAGGAGTCAGCGATGCTCCGCCGGGTGCACGCCGGATCACCCGAAGCACGCCGAGGTGCTCGCCGCCTCCGCCATCAGCCTCGAAGCCGCCCAGGCGTGGGCGTCTTCTCCGTGGTGTCCGCCGACGGGCTGTCGGCCGACCTGTCCAAGTACGCGTTCCCGCGGCCTGGTTCTTCCCCCTGCGCGGTCCCGACGCCCGAGTCGCCCAGCAGTGCTCGAGGGCCCTCGGATGGGTGAACATCCATCAGCGACACGCCGGTCTACTCCCTGACAGATGCCACGGACGGCGCTTACCTTCAAGACAACGGGCACCGGTTCGACTCGTTGCCAGCTTGGATCGATCAGGTTTGACTGTGCGCAAAGTCGCATGAGCAGCAGACTTGGGCAGATCCAGGCGGCCCATAACCAAGGGAACCAACGGGGCCTAGAGCGCCCGGCGTTGACAGCAGTATGTCGCCTGAACCTGGGGCGGTCGCGACTTGGCGGGAGTCGGTTCTCCCTTACGAGGACCCATGCGATGGGCGACCTGAGCGCTTTGATGGCTCTTCGGCGCAAGGGGTGCCGGAGGCGGCCAGCAGGACGCTAACTCTCCGTCAGGCGGGGTGGCGCAGTGCCGGCGGGATGCAAGAGACTTCGTCGCATCCCTCCGGGCATGACCCGCGGTTCGCTCGCCCTATTCAGTCTCTCGTGGCGGGGGGCACTCGTTGCGAGAGATGCACACGATCGACTCTGCCCTCGGCGTCTGGACACGCGCTGTTGTCTCAACTAGGTACAGGTTGTCGGACGGGTCGGGAGGACGTCGCGGCGGGCTCGAGCTGAGCACGAGCCGGTGTCTCAGGAAGTCCTGTCAGAACGAGGGTGTGTCACGACCCCCTGTCAGGGGTTACTGGTACACCGGAGGGCATGACGCTCCTCGGCTACACCCGGGTCTCGACGACCCAGCAGGACGCCTCGCTGCAGCGCGATGCCCTCCTGCGTGAAGGCGTGGCCCCCGAGCACATCTACGACGACGTGATCACGGGTGCCTCGGGCGCCGCTGGCCGGCCTGGGTGGGCGAAGCTCACCGCGTATGCCCGGCAGGGGGACACCATCGTTACGTGGCGGATCGACCGGCTCGGGAGGTCCATGATCGACGTCATGCAGACCGTGGCCGGCCTTCAGGCCCGTGGCGTGGGCGTCCTCTCCGTCAGTGACGGGATCGACCCCTCCACGCCCACCGGGCGACTGATGCTCGGCCTTCTGGCGAGCATGGCTGAGTACGAGCGAGAGCTCATCCGGGAACGGGTCAACGCCGGCGTCGCCGCCGCCCAGGCCCGCGGCGTGAGGTTCGGCCGCCCACCTCAGGATCCTCAAGCTGCTGACGCGAAGGTAGCCGTCGCACGCCAAGCCGTCATGGACGGCGCGAGCGTGGCCGAGGCCGCGAGGATGGTCGGGTGGTCGCGGGCCACCTACTACCGCGCGGCATCTCGCTCGACGACGACGAAGCCCCGGGGGTGGTGAGTGATGCCCGAGAGCGACCAGCACCGCAAGCGGGCGCAGCCCGTCACGTCCGAACCGTCCGTGAGCCTCGTCGCCCGCAACGACGGTCGGCGTGAGCTGACCCACGTCACCTGGGACGACACCCGGGTCGACGTGAGCTCGATCCGCCCGTCGGGCGTCGACCGTGCCCGGGCGAGGTTTCGGTCACAGCTCCCAGAGCTGGTGTGGAACGCCGCAGCTCTCGAAGGCAACACGTACACGCTGGACGGGGTTCGGGCCCTGCTCGAAGGGGTCAGCGCCGCCGGGAAGCCCCTGGACGACGAACGGCAGATCCTGGCCCTGTCGGAGGCGTACTCCCACCTGGACCATTTGCTCGATGACCGGGCGTTCCACCTGGACAAGGGCACATCGGACGCCCTGCACGCCATCCTCGCCCGCTATGAGGCCCTGGACGCGGGCCAGTTCCGCGGCGAGGGTGCCACAAATGGCGGTGGTCACGTGCACCTGTCCGACGGGTCCGTCGTCGAGGGCGCCGACGCGGGCCCGGGCGGCGCCGAGCTGCGCGCCCGCCACGAGGACCTGATCTCCTACCTCGACCGGCTCCCCGACGTCCGCCTCGCCGCCTTGGTGTACTTCGCGTCCGCGACTCGATCCCAGTTCTACTTCGACGGGAACAAGCGGACGGCGCGGCTGATGATGACCGGGCACCTGATGGCCGGCGGGTACGACCCCGTGTCGATCCCCGCAGCCCGCAAGCTCGAGTTCAACGCCGCGCTCGACACGATGTTCACGACCGACAACGCCACCGACCTCATGGCCTTCCTGGCGACCTGCGCGATCGACTGAACGCCAGCAACCCCGCAGCGCACCCCGGTTCACCTGATGACCGGCTCCACCGCCAGCGCTAGCCGTTGGCTATGTACCAATCGGGTCGCGCGTCTCATCCCACCGTTGGCGGCCGTGCAGCCAACCGTCCGCTCGTGCGAGGAGCGGATGTCATCGCGCGATTCTCTTGACCCCGGCGCCCTTCGCGGCGGTCGTCGCGGGGGCCGCCGCCGCCGGAATCGGGCGCCGCACGGCGGCGCAGTCGAGCACAATGGCTGGGTGACAGCGAGCGCACATCCCGAGCCGACGCCGGCGACGGTGAAGCGCCTGTACGCGCGGGCGTTCCGGTGCGCTCGGCCGGACTGCTCCCGCCCGCTGTACAAGCAGGACAACGACACCGGCGACCTCGCGCTGAACAGCCGCGTCGCACACATTCACGCGCGCCGGCCCGGAGGTCCCCGGTGGATCGAGATGCCTGCGGAGGACAACCGCGCCGACGACAACCTGCTGCTCCTATGCATCGAGCACTCGTACGAGGTCGACGAGCTCCCGGACCTGTATCCGGCGGAGCTGCTTCGCGAGTGGAAGCAGGCCCAGCTCGACGAGCACGAACAAGCGCAGCGGGGCTGGCCGCTGACCGACGCGGACGCGGGCCGGGTGCTCGAGGCATCTTCGGGGGCCGTCGAGCACCACCACGCGGGAGCCGTCCTCGGCGCGGTCCGGGCGGCGGAGCGCCTCGCGCTCGCGGCCCGCGGCGCCCGGCGCGGGCCTGCAGCCCGCGCGGCTGCCTGGCGCACGGCCCGGGCCGTTGCACGGAACGCGTACACCGCGTGGGACCAGGACGGCAATGCGCTGCACGCCGAGCCGTCCCGGCACGAGACCGAGCAGCACAAGGCAGCGCTCCGCGCGGCCCTCGAGGATGCCTTGGAGGCCCTCGCCCCGCTCGCCGCCGAGGTCAAGGTCGAGCTCGCGGCCGTCCGGGCGAGCCGCACCGCCGTCGAGCCGTGGTCCGCGTGGGCGTCCCGCGCCGTCGACGAGGTTGTCGCCGCGTCGTCGACTTGGCCCGGCCCGCCGGGGCTGGAGGACGACGACCGGCTCGACGGCGCCCTGGTCGGGCTCGCGGAGGCGACGGACGCCCTCACCGCGGCGTGGCGGGGCGACCCGGCCGCGCCGCCCCCGCCCGATCCGGACCCGGGACAGCCCCCGGTCCTCCGCGACCCGCTGCAGGACCACCGGGCGCTGCTCGACCGGGCGCGTCCGTACGCGCGGGTGAACCACCGACCCTACGACGCCGCGCTGCGGGCCGAACTGGCCGCCGCCGCAGAGCAGGCGGCCGGCATCCCGCCCGTCCTGTCCGCTCTCGCTGTCGGGCTGTCCGCGACGTGCGGACTCGCCGCGGCGGTCGCCGGCAACGCCGACGACGACGAGCTCGCGGCCCTAGCGGAGCAGGACGCGCGTCGCCGTCCGCTGTCCGCGGCGGTGCTCCTGCTCGCCGAGGCAGCCCGGGCCGCCGAGAAGCGTGGACGTCCCGCGCCGCAGGAACGGGCCGAGGCCGCGCTCGCTGCGCTGTGGGACTCCGTCGACTGGTCCGACCCGGGTTCGTGGGACGGCGACGACGCAAATACCCATTCGATGCTCTGGGCCGGGTCCCGGATTACCTCGCCCGAGCACACCAAGGAACGGCTCTCACAGGCGCTGGCGCAGCGGCCCGATATCGTCCTGCCCCTAGTCGCGGCCTGTGCGGGGTGGTGGGAGAGCCTCGACCACGACGACTGGCACCCTCTCGGGATCCGGCGTCGGTACCGCGAGCTCCCTGCCTGGTTCCCCGTCGAGGCCGTCGTCGCGGCCGCGGCGTCCGCCGCGCCGAACGCCGCGTCAGTTGCAGTGGACGTGTTCGGGGAGACCGCCAGCGACGGCGCCGAGTCGCTGCTCGCCCAGGTCCTGTGGCTGGCGGAGCGCGCGACGGCCTGACTCACGTACGCCAGCGGGCGTGCCGTAGGGCGGTGGGGCCGCGCCTCCAGCCAGAGATGTGTCTGGACCGAACCCGCAGGTCAGTGGCCCGCGCTCACGGTCAAGGACCGAGGGTGGCACGAGTCAGGCCGGAGAGTGCGTGCAATGCCGATCCACGGGGCGAGGTCTATTCGGGGATCCGAGGGTCGGGCCACCGCGCGTGCGCTGCCGGCTTGGGGTCTCGATCACCTCGTTGACGTCCACGACCCGGTCGGTGTCGGCGTCCATGGCAACGTCGAACGGGTCAGCGTCCACGACGTTGACTCTGAACAACGTCCGCACTGACTACAACGTGTTGTCTTCGACGTGGGATCCGTTGACGCACTGGTCACCGTTCGCGGTCACGGCCACGAACACTGACGGGTACAACACGGTGACCGCGACGTCACCGATCAGCACCGCGACGTTGGCGACCCCGGTGATCTCGATCTGGGGTGTGACCACCCGTGCGGCGAACACCTCCGCAAGCTGCACGAACGGTTCGGGCTGCACGAGCTCGATCGCTGGTGGCGCGGCGTCCCGCGACGACCTGAGTGACGGCACCTACCACGGGGTCAGCGCGAACAACACCGACGGGTACAACAACGTCGGGAGCTCCAGCGGGTTCACGACCCTGTGGCTGGCCTGGCCGGCCTACCCGACGTGCGGTGCCTCAGCGAACAGCCCCTACGCCCCCACCACGGTCAACTACTCGAGCAACGGCTCGTTGAACAAGAACTCGGAGTGGGCGGCGTCCGCCGGCACCTACACGGCCACAGCCAGTGCGAGCATCACCGACGGGTACAACACGAACACCCGCTACACCTCCTGCGGGGTGTACGTTGCGCCGCCACCGGCCCCGGGTCCGGTGAACGTCGGGGTGTGCTACGGCGCCCGGCACGGTAACGGCCCGGCCGGTTCCGGCGGGTCCGGCTTCAACGGCATCTCAATCATCCAGGTGTGCTTCGGAGCTTCGGCCGGCGCCACCGGCTACGAGTCCCAGTACCGGTACACGACCAACTTCGGCGTGGCCCCATGGCAGACTGGTCAGGACCCGAGCCCAGGTGGGTGGGACTTCGTCGCGGCCTGCATCTACCCGGACGGCACCCCCGCCTTCGGGCCGCAGGCCCGCGTCCGGGCAACCAACGCCTACGGGGTGAGCGACTGGACCCAGTGGACTTCAGCGGCAACCGGACCAGTCACCTCCTGCGTCTGATCGGTGTCAGATACCGGGCAAAGTGGGGTGTTGGTCCGGGCTGGCGGGCTTCCTCTGTCAGGGTGTGCACGGACCCCCTGGTGCCGCACATCTATGCCCCGCAAGCAAAGGGCAGGTCAAGCGTTCTTGATGGTCAAGACGAAACCGGCCCGGAGGAGATGGGTTCGATGAACACGCTGAAGACCACGACACTCGCGGCGCTGGTCCTGGCCGCTGGCCTGGTCCTCTCGGGGTGCTCGAGCACGCCCGACGTCACCGCCACCTCGACGCCGAGCATCACGGTCACGGACCCAGCTGTCGCCCCCGACGAGACGCCGACGGCGGAGACGCAGGCGCCAGTCGAGGTTCCGGCACCCAAGACGGGCGACATCTTCGCGGTCGCCCCGACGGACCTCGCTGTTTCGCAGCGGGCGTTCCCCCTGCCGGACGGTACGTTCGTGATGCTGGACCGCTATGAGCCGCTGCCCGCCGGCGTGCAGGACATCCTGAACGCTCAGGCCACAGCTGCCATCCCGTACGTTCCGAACTCGGGCAACACTCAGGGGACGCTCGACCAGCCCTTCAAGGATGCCCAGGCGTTCCAGTCGGCTACGTCGGCTGCCACAGGGAAGAATGTCACGGTGGTGTTCCGCCTGCAGGGATACGGCGGCTGCAACGGCAGTGGCCAGGACCCGTGGACATTCACGGGCGCGTCTGGTGACTGCACCGCCTTCGCGTCGGCTGCTGAGGCTCAGGCTGCGGCCGAGGCTCGTGTCGCCGGTCGTTCGGACGCCGGCACGTACATCGTGGTGGTCAAGCAGGGCTGATCGCCGCTCACTGAAGGCCTCGATCCGGGAACGGGTCGGGGCCTTCGGGTGGGCCGCGAACGTCTCGTCGCGGGCTGGGCTGGTCATGGTGATCAGATGTGCGGCACCCGCCGCCCGTGCACCGTTTCGGGTCCGATACGCGCTCGAATCTCGCACCCAATCTGCGCCCGTCCCGACGACGACCACGGAAGGCCCACCCATGTCCCGCACCGAGCAGCTGACCGCGGCGATCGTCGCGAACCGCACCCCCATCGCCCGGTGGACCGTAGGGTCCGTCGCGGCCGTCGTGGGTCTGTACTTCGCTGTCGCGTGGGCCTGGGCCCAGTACACGACCTGGTGGGCTGACGCCGGCGGGTTCGCCCACTTCCAGGTTTGGGCTCTGGTGATCGGGGTCGCCGTGGCGGCCGTCGCCCGCCTGTGCGGGGTGTCCTGGGGGTGGACGGTCGCACTGGCCCTCGGCCTGCCGCTGGTGATCGCACTCCTCATGCTTCGCGGGGCGTTCCACCTCGTCGGGGCCTCCGCCTCGACCTTCGACTGACCCTGGGTCGCGGGCCCGGCTTTCTGCGCATGGTCTGGGGTAGGTGCACCAGCGCCCCGACCGCCCCGAGGAGAACCCCATGTCCGCCACCACGCTCACCTCACGGGTCGACGCCACCCACCCGGTCCTGGCCCAGCTGGTCGACGCCGCCAGCAAGGGCTTCACGGGTGCCCTGGAGGTCTCCGACACCGACTCCGCCGGCCGGCACCTGAAGGTCAGCATCTGGCTCGCCGACGGTCAGCTCCGCGGTGTGCACGCAGACGGCTGGACCCCACCGGCGGCCGAGTTCGCGCTGTACCAGACGGGCAGGGACTTCTCCGGTGCGCCGGACCCGCTGCGTGCCGCGTACGAGACCGAACGTGACGGCCAGCCGCTCCTGGACGGCGCCGGGGTGGACGCGGCCCGCCGCGACTGGGCGTACGGGATCCTGGCCGGCGCCCTGACCTGGTCCAAGCCGAAGATCAACCGCAACCGCAAGGCCGAGCTCACAGGCAACAAGATCCTGGGGACACCCTGGCAGGTCGTCACCGCTGACATCGCCGCCCGCGTAGACGGCCTGGAGTCGTCCTGGTCGGTCATCTGCGAGGCCCTGGTGGCTGCAGGGATCCCCGCCGTGTCCGCCGCACGGGCGTGCGGGATGCTGGCGGTCCGCATCGACGGGAACCGCCTGTTCAACGGGGTGGAGTCCCTGGACCAGGTGGCCGGCCGGGCGGCGATGTCAGCGGTGACGACCTGCCAGGGTGTCCCCAGGATCTTGTTGCCTGTGAGCTCGGCCTTGCGGTTGCGGTTGATCTTCGGCTTGGACC
>Ga0209585_10000542_pt1 | contig 14715 bp, 13 predicted proteins | sample NGEPerone_FD_185491 | JGI IMG/M metagenome (GOLD analysis project Ga0209585, IMG submission 185491) | Arctic peat soil microbial communities from the Barrow Environmental Observatory site, Barrow, Alaska, USA - NGEE Permafrost154B-one... | ecosystem: Environmental > Terrestrial > Soil >... | reverse complement strand
TTCCCGCCAGTCGGGCGAGGCGCTGAGCACTCTCACGCTCGATCAGCGCCCGCAGCGCCTGTCGCACCAGAGCGCTCTTCTCACTGGTTCCCGTCAAGCGCTGGGCCTCGCGGATAAGGTCATCGTCCAAGGCCAGTGTCGTCCTCATGCTTACCTCCAGACATCTCAACCATCATCATTTGATGATGCTACTCGTGCCGCCTTGGTTACGGAAGGTCCCGGTGATGTGCTCCGGCCGGATCGGGACCTTCGACAAGGGCTTCCCGACTGCCTGACGGATCGCGCCGGCGACGGCCGGCCCCGAGGAGATCGTCGGTGGCTCGCCGACGCCCCTGAGGCCGTACGGCGCGTGCGGATCGGCATGCTCGAGAACCGCGATCTGCATCGGCGGCATGTCGAGGATGGTGGGCAGCAGGTAGTCGGTGAACGAGGGGTTACGAATCACGCCGTCCTTGACGATGATCTCCTCCATGATGGCAAGGCCGAGCCCCTGGGCGCTGCCGCCCTGGATCTGACCCACGACGGCCTGAGGGTTGATCGCCTTGCCCACGTCCTGCGCGCAGTCGAGCGCCACGACCTTGACCAGCCCGAGCTCGACGTCGACGTCAACGACGGCACGGTGTGCCGAGAAGGCGTACTGCACATGGGCGAAGCCCTGACCGGTCTCGGGGTCGACGGCCTCGGTCGGGCGATGCCGCCACTCGACGGTCTCCTCGACCACCCGGTCGCCCAGGACGTCGACGAGCGCTGCGACGACGACTTCGCCTTCGCTGACCACGTCGCCACCCTCCAGCCGCAGGTTGCCGATCGTGTGACCGAGCTGTCGCTGGGCCATCTCGAGAACGACCTCGCGGACCTTCTCACAGGCTGCCTTGACCGCGCCGCCGGTGACGTAGGTCTGGCGGGACGCGGAGCTTGAGCCGGCCGACCCGATCTTGGTGTCCTTGCTGTGCACGACGACGCGGTCCACGCCCAGCTCGGTGCGACAGATCTGCTGCTCGACGGTCACCAGCCCTTGGCCCACCTCAACCGCGGCGGTATGCACGGTCACGGTGGGCTCACCATTGACGACCTCGAGCCGGACCCGCGCAGTCGAGTAGTCGTCGAAGCCCTCCGAGAACCCGACGTTCTTGTAGGCAACCGCGTATCCAACACCCCGCACCACACCCTCTCCGTGGGTGACGTTGGAGACGCCTCCCGGCAGGTCGCGCAGGTCCCGCAGGTCGGTGGCGTCGTCGGCGGGTCGGGCGGGGGGCATCGGCATCGACTGGACCCGTCGGAGCAGCTCCTCGACCGGCGCCGCGCTGTCGATGACCTGGCCGGTCGGCGCCTGAGCCCCCTCGCTCATCGCGTTGCGGCAGCGCAGCTCGACCGGGTCCATCCCGAGCTCGACGGCGAGCTTGTCCATCTGCGCCTCGTGGGCGAACGCCACCTGCACGGAGCCGAAGCCGCGCATCGCACCGCACGGCGGGTTGTTGGTGTAGGAACCGAAGCAGTCGACATGAACGTTCGGGACGACATACGGGCCGATGCCCATTGTCCCCGCGTTGCCCACCACCGCGGCGGTGCTGGAGGCGTAGGCGCCCCCGTCCAGGTAGATGGTGGCCTTGACGTAGACCAGCGTCCCGTCCCGCATGGCTCCGTGCTCGTAACGCATCCGGGCCGGGTGCCGGTGGACGTGCCCGAAGAAGGACTCCTCGCGGTTGTAGACCATCTTGACCGGCTTGCCTGTGTGCAGCGCGAGGAGGCAGGCGTGCACATGCATCGACAGGTCCTCACGACCCCCGAAGGCTCCGCCGACGCCGGCGAGGGTCAGCCGCACCTTCTCGGGGGGCAGTCCCAGGGCCCCGCAGATCTGCCGCTGGTCGGCGTGCAACCACTGGGTGGCGACATACAGCTCCACCCCGCCGTCGTCCGCGGGGACAGCCAACCCGGACTCTGGGCCGAGAAAGGCCTGATCCTGCATGCCGACCTCGTACTCGCCGACCACCACGACATCGGCGACCGGCTGTGGGTCGCCCTTGCGGATCTTCAGGTGCCTGACCAGATTGCCCTGTGGGTGCAGGTGGGCTCGCTCGCGGTTCAGCTCGCGGACCGGCGGCGTTGTGCCCTGGGCCAGGTTCCACCCCGGGTGTCCGAGGGCCTCGATCGGGTCGGTCACCGGCTCATACACCTCGTAGTCGACGCGTATCTTCTTGGCCGCCTGCCGTGCGACGTCCGGGTGGTTGGCGGCGACGAGGGCGACGGGTTCGCCTTGGTAGCGCACGACGTCGATGGCCAGCACCGGCTGGTCGGAGATCTCGAGGCCGTAGAGCTTCTCTCCCGGCACGTCTTCGTGGGTGAGGACCGCCGATACCCCGGGAGTCGCCAGCGCCGGCCCGATGTCGATGGAGCGGATCCGGGCATACGGGTGCGGACTGCGCAGCGTGACCCCCCAGATCATGTCGTCCATCCAGAGGTCGCTCCCGTAGGCGAACTCGCCGAGCACCTTGAGGTTGCTGTCCGGCCGCGGTGGGCTGTCGCCGACCCGTCCCTCGCCGACCTCGGTGCGACGCTGGGTGTGTGTTGTGGTTCGAGCTGGGGCGGTGGTCATGGCGGTCAGCCGGCCTTCCGGACGAGGGACTGGTGCACGGTGGTCGCTTCACGGGCGATGACGCTCTCGTCCACCGTGACGACGCGGTCCTGCTCGACGACGACCCGGCCGTCGACGAGCAGCAGCTCCAGCGGTGGCGGGCTGCCGAGAATGAGAGCGGCGACGGGATCGGTGATGTCGGCATGCGCGATCGTGTCGAGCCGCCAGAGGGCGAGGTCGGCGAGCTTGCCCGGCTCGATCGAACCCAGATCGTGCTCCCTGCCCAGAACCCGGGCGCCACCGATGGTCGCGAGCTCCAGCGCGTCCCGCACCCCGAGCGCCTTCGGGCCACCGCGAGCCCGCGCGAACAGCACTGCGTGACGCGCCTCCTCGAGCATGCTGGCGGACTCGTTGCTCGCGGCGCCGTCGACGCCGAGGCCCACCCGGGCGCCGGCGTCCATCAGGTTGCGGGTCCGTGCGATACCGGCTCCGAGACGGGCGTTCGATGTCGGGCAGTGCGCGATCCCGGTCGACGTCTCACCGATGCGTTTGACAGACCGGTCGTCGAGGTGGATGCCGTGGGCGAACCACACGTCGTCGCCGAGCCACCCCAGTCGTTCGGCGTACTCCAGCGAGGAGCAGCCGAAGCGCTCACGGCAGAAGTCCTCCTCGTCGAGGGTCTCTGCGAGGTGGGTGTGCAGGCGTACCCCGAGTCGACGGGCGAGGGTGGCCGCCTCGCTCATCAGCTCGCCGGAGACCGAGAAGGGGGAGCATGGTGCGACCGCGACCTGCAGCATCGACGAGGGAGAGGGATCGTGCCAGCGGGTAACGGCCGCCTCGGTGGCTGCCAGAGCTGCGTCCCGGTCCTCGACGACGTGGTCGGGGGGGAGGCCTCCCTGACTGCGCCCGAGGTCCATGGACCCGCGCGCCGGGTGGAATCGCAGCCCGACCGAACGGGCCCCCTCGATCTCGGCTGCGAGCAGGTCGCCGCCGTCTCGCGGGAACACGTAGTGGTGGTCACTGGTCAGCGTGCAGCCGGTGCGCGCGAGCCAGGCGAGGCCACCGCGTGCGGCGACGTTCACGGCATACTCGTCGATCCCTGCCCACACCGAATAGAGCGTGGTCAACCACTCGAAGAGCGTGGCGTCGGGGGCGAGCCCGCGCGTCACCCACTGGTACAGGTGGTGGTGGGTGTTGACCAGGCCGGGGGTGAGCAGGCAGCCCGAGCCGTCGATCACCCTTGCGCCCGCGACCTCGGGCGCGGGTCCCTCGCCGACGGTCTCAATCCGATTGCCCGAGATGACGACGTGGCCGTGGGACAGCTCGGTGCGGGCCGGGTCCATCGTCGCGATGGCACACCCCTGGATGACCGTGCGGGCGGGGTCGGGAGCCGTGGGCGTGAGGGACGCCGGGGACGTGGCGGCCATGGCTAGAGGGCTCCGGGGTTCGACAGCCGGTCCGCGGCGAGGTGCACCGCGTCGAGGATCTTCTCGTATCCCGTGCAACGACAAAGGTTTCCGGCCAGCGCCTCCCGGATCTCTGGGTCGCTCGGGTCTTCGCTTCGCTCGAGCAGGTCGTGGGCTGCCACGACCAGGCCGGGGGTGCAGAAACCGCACTGGATCGCGCCGGCCTCGACGAATGCCTGCTGCACGGGGTGTAGCCGCTCTTCGTCATCACGCAGCCCCTCGACGGTGACGATCTCACGTCCCTCGGCCTGACCCGCAGCCACGAGACACGAGCAGACCGGCACGTGGTCGAGGTAGACCGTGCACGAGCCGCACTCACCCTGCTCGCATGCGTTCTTCGACCCTGGCAGGCCCATTCGCTCGCGCAGGGCGTAGAGCAGGCTCTCGCCCTCCCAGACGTTGTCGACCTGACGCTTCTCGCCGTTGACCGTCGTGTTGATGCGCATGTCTCAGGCCGCCTTTCGGTAGTCGTTCCAGGCCCAGACCAGGCAGCGTCGGGCCATGACGGAGAGGGAGTGCAGACGGTATGCCGCGCTGCCCCGGACGTCGTCTATGGGGGCAGCCGCCGCACTCACCTGCGCTCCGAACTCCCTTGCGAGAGAAGGCGGTAGCTCGCCGCGCGACTCCCAGAGTCCCGCCTCCTCGAGTGCGTTTCCGGCAAAGGCGCCCGCCACGGCGGCGACGCGTGGGGTTGGCGCGGCGGAGCCGATGCCTGTGCCGACGGCCTTCTGGCCCGGGTGCAGCGCGAGCCCGAAGGAGCACACCGCGATGACCATGGCGTTGCGTGCGCCGATCTTCGAGAACTGCTGAGGCCCGGTTGCGGGCGCGATCCAGATCGCCCGGATGAGCTCGTCGGGCTGCAACGCGTTGCGCTTCACGCCGAGGTAGAAGTCGGTCACCGGTATGCGGCGTGGGCCTCGGACCGACTCGACCTCGACCTCGGCGCCGGTGGCGAGGAGTGCCGGGTGGGAGTCACCGGCCGGCGAGGCGGTTCCCAGGTTGCCGCCCACGGTGCCGCGGTTGCGGATCTGGGGAGAGCCGACCGTCCGGGACGCCATGGCGAGCCCCGGCAGCTGGTCGGCGAGCTCGCTGATCAGCTGCGCGTACGTCACACCGGCACCCAGGCGGACGAGGCCGTCCTGCTCGTACCACTCACTCAGGTCGCGGACGCGGGTCAGGTCGATGAGCGCGCTCGGGCGGCGCCGATCGAAGTTCAGCTCCACCATGACGTCGGTGCCCCCGGCGATCGGCACGGCGTCGGGGTACTCGGCCTTGGCGGCGAGCGCGTCGGCCCACGAGGCGGGTCGGAGGAAGTCCATGTCGGCTCCTGGTCCACTGGATAGCAACACCTGGCGGGGTGCCGTGCCCTCAGTAGACCGCAAGGGGGCGGCCCAGAGACAGCCTCGCACCGCACGAACTGCGCCACGGTCCTGCTCGTCGTGTTGTAGTTTCCTCTAAGGACTCAATGTGCGTTGGAGGGAGTCGGGTGATCCTGCGCGAGCTGCTGGCCGAGCCGGACCTGCACCTGCGGTTGCTCTGCGGCGAGGACGAACAGCTGGACCGTTCGGTGCGGTGGGTGTTTGCGACCGAGCTCGCTCAACCGCGTCGTTACCTCATCGGCGGCGAGCTGGTCATCAGTGGGCTCATCTGGCGCACAAAGCCGGCCGACAGCGAGCCTTTTGTCGCGGCCCTGGCGGAGGCCGGGGTGGTGGCGCTCGCCGCAGGGGCGGCACAGCTGGGCCGGGTGCCCGAGGACGTCGTGCGCGCGTGCGTGCGTCACGGGCTGGTCCTGATCGAGGTCCCGATGGAGGTGTCGTTCGGCGCGCTCAGCGAACACGTGCTGACCTCCCTGAGCACCGTCCGCAGCGCTCAGCTGGCGGCCAGCCTGGAGCGCCACCGGCAGCTCCTGGCCGCCGTTGCGGAGGGACGTCAGCTCGCCGAGCTCGCTCACGATGTCTCGGAGGCCACGGGAGTGACGTGCCGGGTGCTCACACCGATCGGCACCCACGTCGTCGAGGGCCCGCAGCCGCTGCCCGGACCTGACCTCGATCGGGTCACTGCTGCGTTTCTCTCGTCCGACCGGTTCCCGGCGATCGCCGCGGGTCGGGACGTCACGGCATACACCGTCTTTCCCGTCGGCTCAGCGCTCGGCCAGCGGTTGACCTCGTGGTTCATCGTCGCCGAGGGCACCTGGACGGACTGGGACCCCGACGTCACGGACGCGTTGGGGGAGCTGGCGGCGATCGCGGCTCTCGAGCGGGCGCGGCAGAGCGATGCGCAGAGGTTCGACCGGCAGCGCGCGGGCGAGCTGTTCGCGCTCATCGAGGCCGGCGCCGGCGGCCAGCCCGAGGCCGCAATGCGACTGCGGCAGGCGGGCTTGGAGCCCGACCTCCCTCTCATGGTCGTCGACGCCGGTTTCGCCGGGCGCCCCGAGCTCGTCGAGGCGGCGTGTCACCTGCTCGCCGACCTCGCGACCCACCTCGGGTCACCGGCGGTGGTCGCCGCTCGACCTCCTTGGGCGACGGTGGTTCTGCCCTGCACCGACCGGGCGACGGACGAGATCCGTCAGGTGATGGAGCGGCTTCTCCCGGGCCTTTCCCCCTCCCGGCTCGTCCTCGGCACCGCAAGAGCCGAGAACCCAGGTGTCCTGGCCGGCGCCTTGGAGAGCGCCCGGAACGCGGCCGCGATGGCCGAGCTCGACCGGTCCTCGCACCTCAGCGTCGTCAGCAGCGACGAGGTGATCTCCTACGCCCGGCTGCTTGCCGCGGTGCCCGACGAGGTCAGGCGGATGTTCGCTTCCCGCGTTCTCGGACGCCTGCTGGAGTACGACGAGGCCCACCACTCCGGGCTGTTCGAGACGTTGCGGACCTTCCTCGCCCAGTCAGGGTCATGGACGCGGACCGCCGACGAGCTGTTCTTGCACGTGAACACGGTGCGGTACCGCATCGCGCGCGTGGAGGAGCTGACGGGACGGGACCTGTCCCGGCTGGAGGACCGGGTGGACCTGCTGCTTGCCCTGCACTCGCTCTGAACGTTTGTCGGATCGCACAGGGAGTCCGGGGCCGGTCAGAGCGAAGGAGTCACGGCCGTCCAGCCGGCGTGGGGCCTGTTCTGTGCGGCCAGGACAGGCGGCGACGTAGCCACAAGGCGACGTAGACCAGAGCCAGGAGCACGGGCACCTCGATCAGCGGTCCGACCACCCCGGCCAGAGCCTGTCCGGAGGTGACGCCGAACACTCCGATCGCCACGGCGATGGCGAGCTCGAAGTCGTTGCTGGCCGCGGTGAAGGCAAGGGTCGTGGTTCGCGGGTAGCTGAGGGAGAGCGCGCGCCCGATGGCGAAGCCCAGGAACCACATGATGAAGAAGTAACCGAGCAGCGGAAGGGCGATCCGTGCCACCGTCAACGGCTCGGAGGTGATGGTGCTGCCCTGCAACGCGAAAAGGACGACCACGGTGAACAGCAGTCCCCACAGGGCGATCGGGCTGATCCTGGGCAGGAGCGTGGTCTCGTACCACTCGCGTCCCTTCGCCCGTTCGCCCAGTGTTCGGGTGAGGTATCCGGCGACCAGCGGGATGCCGAGGAAGATCGCGACGATCTTGGCGATGCCGAGCATGGAGACATCCAGGGTCGACTGCTCCAGCCCTAGCCAGCCGGGGAGCACCTGAAGGTAGAAGTAGCCCAGGGCTGCGTAGGCGAACACCTGGAACACCGCGTTGAGAGCAACAAGGACCGCTGCCATCTCGCGGTCACCACAGGCCAGGTCGTTCCAGAGCAGGACCATCGCGATGCAGCGGGCGAGCCCGACGAGGATGACGCCGGTTCGGTATGCCGGCTGGTCCGCCAGCAGCAGCCAGGCGAGAGTGAACATCACCAGCGGGCCAACGACCCAGTTCATCACCAGTGACGCCGCCATCATCCGTCGATCCGCGGTAATGAGGCCGATCTCGTTGTAACGGACCTTGGCCAGAACCGGGTACATCATCAGCAGCAGTCCCAGCGCGATCAGCAAAGAGGTCTGGCCGATCTTCACCGCGTTCAGGGCCGTGTCCAGGCCGGGGACGAGCCGCCCCAGGACGAGTCCGAGGACCATCGCCAGACCGATCCACAACGGCAGCATCCGGTCCATCGACGACAAGCGGACAACGATCGGCGCGTCTGCCTGGTCAGGCTCCCGGGCGACGGGAGTGTTTGAGTGTGAAGTCACGGGCACGGCCTCCGGATCTGCTTGGCATCGCTGGCTCGGGCCGCGAGCTCGGTGAGGGTGTTGGCCAAGGAAGCCAACGCTTCTGGTCGCAACCGGTAGTAGGTGAAGCGTCCGGCCGGCTCGGTCTCCACCAGACCCGCGTCCCGAAGCACCCGCAGGTGGTTTGACAGGTTCGTCTGCCGGGCACCCGTGAGCTCGACCAGGTGGCAGTTGCACAGCTGCTCCTTCGCGAGGAGCTCGACGATCTGGCGTCGCAGGGGATCGGCAATTGCCCGGACTAACTCATCAGTGGTCGCTGACATCAGCATATCCTGATCATAGCGCGAGCTGCGTCGACGCCCGACTCAAAAGTCCGGCCGACCCCGCTTGCTCGCTTTGACAGAATAGATGTGCGTCAACATCGCCCGAGAACGACGACCAGGAGTCCGATGACCGAGACCGCCGACCGCCCCAGCGCCCTGTTCGTCTGCGTCCACAACGCCGGCCGCTCCCAGATGGCGGCCGGGTTTCTCTCAGCGATGTCCGGCGGCGCCGTCGAGGTGCGCTCGGCCGGCTCGATGCCCGCTGGCGAGATCAACCCGGTTGCGGTCGACGCCATGCTGGAGCTCGGTATCGACATCCGCGCCGAGCGCCCCAAGGTCCTGACGACCCAGGCCGTGCAGGCGTCCGACGTCGTCATCACGATGGGCTGCGGTGACGCCTGCCCGATCTTCCCCGGCAAACGCTATGAGGACTGGAAGCTCGAGGATCCGGCCGGACAGGGCATCGAGTCCGTCCGCCCGATCCGCGACGAGATCCGCGCACGTGTGCTCACGTTGCTCCACGAGCTTGGGGTCGAACCCGTCGAGCTTGCCGTCTGAGCGTGCTACCAGCACGTAGACGGTCGAGCGCTGGAGAAGCTCATTGGGATCCGGGGGCCTTGACCCACGCCGCGGACCGGCCTCGACCCTCTGGTTTCACCCGGCCCTCGTTCTTCATCTGCTCCAGCGTCAGCCGGATCGTCGGGTCGCTGACCCCGGGAAGGGCGACCCGCACGTCGGCGATCCTAAAGATCTGCGGAGCGTGCTCGAGCACATACTCACGGACTCGGTCCTGCTTTGTCCCCGTCGACCTGTCGGATGCTGCCCGCTGCTCGAACCTTTTGTAGGCCCGCGCTAGGACCTCGGTGAAATACGCCAACCAGGGCCATGGGTCGTTGGTCTGCTCATGCCAGCCGTGGGTGGAGGCCAGGAGGGCCGTGTAGTAGTCGTCCGCCGACTCGGCGATGAGCTGCTCGAAGGAGACATACCTGCCGACCGTGTATCCGGCGTCATCGAGCAGGGCGTTCGTCAGTGCCCGCACAACACGACCGTTCCCGTCTGCAAACGGGTGGATGGTCAACAGGTCCAGCACGAACAAGCCGACCAACAGCACCGGATGGTGCCGGCCTTCGGTGAGGGCGTCCTTGTACCGGTCGATCAGCTCAACGGTGAAGTACTCGGTGCTGGCTGCCGAGACGGGGACGAACCGGACCTCAGCCGACCCGTCCGGTGATCGGTCGACCACAAGGTTGTCGCTGTCCTTGAACCGGCCGACGTCCACCTTCGTCTGCTCGAACAGGTTCCGGTGCAGGTGCAGCAACAGGCCGATGTTCAGCGGCCGCCAGTCCTGGCCGAATAGGTAGTCCAAGGCTGCGCGGTAGCCGGCGAGTTCCCGCTCGCTGCGGGTCCGCAGTGTTGTCACCTTGCCCGCGATGATCGCTGCCGCGCGCGCTTGGTCTTCCACCACGACACCCTCAAGCGCTGACGATGCGGTGGTGCTCGCGATCCGGGCCCGGTTCGCCAGTTCGGTGAGCAGGGCAGACAACTGGTTGCGGAACAGCTCCTCTCGGCCGCGGCCGATGTCGACGTGGGCAAGCTGCATGACGACCGGGCCGGGCACGAACCCCAGACACCGGTCAAGATCCACGAACGACAGCAACGGAACCTCCTGAAGAAGCCACTGAACACGCTAACCGACGATCATCTTATGTAGATTACGGGTTTTGTTGGGTAGTTTGCTAGCGCAACGAGCCATCAATCGCGGACAGGGCGCCAAGGACTGCGGTTCAATGCTCCTCGTCAGGCTCGCGTCGTCGCGGAGTTCGCATCCCGTGGTGCGGACTCAGGCACTCCATGCGGCCAGTAGGTCCTCGGGACGCAGGACGATGTCGGCGGTGGCGCCGGGTGCAAGCCCGCTGGGGCAGACGGCGAGCAGACGCGCACCGCCGGCATGGGGGATGACGTTGCGGGCGTTGGCGAGCTCGGCCATCTCGGTCCTGTTCACTCCGCCGCGTGGTCGCCATTTGATGGTGCCCACGGTGGCGATGTTCTCGGCGGTGCGGGCGACGATGTCCACGTCGAGGGAGTTGTCGCGGGTCCACCAGGCACCGGCTTGTTGCACACCGGCCAGTTCTGGGTGCGTGGCGCCGAGCCGGGTCAGGGCTTCGTTGACGTGGGGCTCGATCGCGCGTCCGCGCCAGCTGGCCCAGCTGGCGTTGAATGCTGCGACCGCGATGTCACCGCGGCTCCGGCTGATGTCTTCGATATGGCGGGCGACGAAACGGAACCAGAATCGCAGGTAGGGATCGGTGAGTCGGTAACGGCGCAACTTGCTGTTGGACGCGGCGCCGGAGGGGACCTCGATACGGATCAGATCCTTGGGGCCTTCAAGGATCCTCAGCGCCCGGGTGATAGCGGTCTGGGCGGCGCCGCGTTCGCCGGGGTCGCTGATGGCCGAGACGACGTCGTTGAAGCCGGGCCGGGTGACAGCTTCGGCGCCGATCGCGATGAGCACCTGACGGGCGCTTGCCGCATCCCTGAACTCGGCATCCAGCACGAGTTGTGCACTGATCACGAGGTCGCTGAAGGGGTCGGTCAGAGCGGCCTTGACATAGGCGGCGGTGGTCCTGGCTGCGGCGCATCGCTCGACGAGCCGGGGATAGCCCCCGGTCACCAGGTAGGCATCGAAGATCTCCAGGGCGGAGCGTCCGGGTAGCGCTTCAGCCACCTCGGCCGGGTTCAGGGCCGGGACGACCATCGGGCTTACGCGCCCGAACAGTGGTCGGTCATGCTCGATCAGGCGACTCATCATGGCGACGTCCGAGCCAATCAGGATGAGCAGGATTGGCAGCTTGCTCAACGTCGTGTCCCACGCCACTTGAAGCTCGCCCTCCAGCGACGGATCGGCCTCGACAGCCCAGGGGAACTCGTCCAGGACGACGATCACGGGGGCGTTGCGGGCGGCAAGGGCCCACCGGTTGAAAGCCTCTCGCCACGTCGTTGGCGGCGAGTCGAAGAGCAGGTGCACGTCGGTTACGGGGTGTCGGCTCCCCAAGAACGCCTCCGCCAGCATCTCCAGCTGGCGGTGCATTGGTGCCAGCTTGACCCCGGTGAAGTAGGCATGAGGCGTGTCCACCTGCTCGACGAAGGCGGTGACCGCAGTCGACTTGCCCACTTGGCGGCGGCCGCGCATTGCGAGGATGCGACCCTTGCCGGTGGCGTGTACCTCTGTGAGGCTGCCGGCGAGCCGATCGAGAAGGTCCGTGCGTCCAAACATGAGCAACCTAACTGTCAACCAAGTATGTTACACGACAGTATGTTACTGAGCGGTGGTGCAACCCTCGCAACTGTGGAGATCTATGCGAACGCCAGCTCGACGGCGACCAGCGAAGCGCTACGCCGGCTGGGGAAGTCCCGGCGATGAGCACCGTTGCAGTACTTCGTTGCGGTACGGGGCAAAGCGAAGGCCCCACCCTTGAGGGGGCAGGGCCGCTGACCTGCGGCTATGACCTGAAATGAAACTGGTCGGGGTGACAGGATTTGAACCTGGCATCGGGGCGCAGGCGCGGCACCCGGTTCATAGCCGCTCGGCGGCGTCAACGAGGGCACGGGCCTGTCGCACGAGTGCCCGAGCGTCGGTCTTGGAGATGAGACGTGGGGAGTAGTGCACGTTGTCCTTGGACGCAAGGACTCGTCGCAGCTTGGTTGGCAGGGTGTGGTCGGGCAGGTCGACTGTGTCCAGCAGAGCCGCCGCGTTGTCGTGGTCCTGGCTTCGGCTGTAGCGACCCAGCTGCAGGCCGCAGATGGCATCGGTGGCGGCGATCGCGGCGAGGACCGCCAGGGCCGCGGCCACGTGGGAGTGAGTCTGGGTGGCTGGCTCGCTCAGGACCATCTCGGCGACGTCGATGAATGCCTTGGCTTGTTCGCGACGTCCGCGTGCTTCGGCGGGGGTGCAGGAAATGACTCGTGAACTTCCTCTCGGACTCATGACACGCTCCGGAGGAGGTCGAGGAGGCGGGTGCCCATCAGGTGGATGTGGTCGGCCCGCCAGGAGATCAACAGAGGGTCTTCGGCTGCGATCATGGCGGCCAGGATGTCGGGCGTCGGGTCCACGATGTGCCCGCGGTTGCCGGTCCACCTCAGGACGTCCGCGGCCAGTTGATCTATCTGTCTTGCCCGCGCATCCTGGTCTGCGGCGCCTGCCGGGCCGATCACGACAAGGATGTCGATGTCGCTGGTTGTTGTGGCCTCTCCGCGTGCGAAGGAGCCGAAGAGGCTGGCGTGCACGGGTTCGGGCGACCAGCGCGACAACGCGTCGGTGATGCGGTCGATGATCGTCGTGCGCAGTCGGGTGAGTGTGACGATTGCGTCAGCCGCTACGTGGTCTCGGTTGAGCAGGTAGAGCGTGGCGTTGGGGTGTTCTTCGGCCAGGACGATGCCCTGAGCCACGAGCCGGGTCAGGACCCGACGGACACCGTCTGGGCTACCCGTGCCGGCCATTCGGTGAACCTGTGCGCCGCTCGCCCTGGCCGTGGTGGCCGCTAGGGCATGCAGAACAGCAGCGTCCAGGGTGGGCGTGACCACCGCCAATGGCATCGCTAGATCCATAAGACAGTCCTCCGACAATCCTCGGTAGCAACCGACTATTGTCGGTATGCACCGATGATTCTATGCTGTTGTACTGGACCGGGAGGCAAGCGAGCCGTGTCGCGGTGTGTCAATACCGAGCATCGTCCGGAGCTCATCATTGCCGTGTGTGGAGAAGACCCGGAGACAACCGCCCCGACGGATGCCGCTCCTCGCGTTTCTTGGCCTCGGAGTCGTCGGCTCGTTGAGCGCATGCACCGCCCCGGTCGATGGATTGATCGGGATCACGCTCGACGGATCCGGTCAACCCAACGTGGTCATATGTCCTGTCACCATCACCTTGGCGGCGTGACCCTCTACTGGCCGGACGACCCCGCCGGCAGCGACAGCAGCCATGCGGTAGTCGCGCAGTGGAAACCGCCGGTGGCTTATGGCTCGCCTGCAATGGCCGCTTTTCTTGGCGAGGCGCTGTTCCGGGCCCGATTCACAGGCGGATGCCCGAGAACGCGAAGGAGACCAGGTCGAGCGCTGCGATCAGGATTATCGCTCGGAAGAACCTCCGCGAGGACGGGTCGCCGTAGGCGATGCGGGCGGCCGCACCGGCCACCAGCACCGCTGCGGTGAAGCCGGCCCAACGCCAGGGACCAGGTTGCCCGACCGGACCGAAAAGGATCACCGCGGACGCGGTCAACAAGATTGCCGCGGCGGTCAGTGCGGTGGCCCTGGCGCCGATCCGATGTGGCAGTCCACGGATCCCGGTGGCGACGTCATCGCCCAGGTCCGGAAGTACGTTGGCCAGATGAGCGGCCACGCCGAGCAACCCGCCGGCGGTCAGCGCCCAGGCCGCCGGCCACCGTGGCGGCGAAGCCGACAGGGTCGCGACCGCGGGGAGCATCCCGAAGGCGATGGCGTACGGCAGCCAGGACAGGGCCGTTGCCTTCAGGCCCAGGTTGTAGGCCCAGGCGCACAGCACGGTGGCCAGTGCAGCTGCGCCGCCGGGCCAGCCGAGTTCCGCCGAAAGCGCGAGGGTCAAGACGAGGGCGACGACGGCGGCGATACCGGCGACGCGGGGCTCCATTGCACCGGTCGCGACGGGTTTGTCGGACCGAAGCACGGCCCGGTCCCGCTCGGCGTCGAGGTAGTCGTTGGACCAGCCAATCGACAGCTGGCCGGTGAAGACCGTCCCCGTCACCAGAGCCCCGCGGCCGATGGGGAGGTCGGCCAGCGCGACTAGCCCGGCACTGATTGCCGTGACGGCCACCGATGGGATCGGGTGACAGGACAGGGCCAGCGCTCGGATCAGCTGGGATGAGGACATGACGCGATGCTAGGGGAGCCAGGTGTCGGACGATCTCAACGTGGGAACTTCCGCCATTGAGACCCCGGTCAAGTCCTTCGCGTTCCGGTAAACCGGTTCGCTCATACCGGAGTTCGACTGAGCGTCTCAAACTTGGGCTGCCTCCGCCTTTTCCCTATGGTTGAGCATGTGACCACCTTGGCTGGCGTACACGCGGTTTTGCCGCCGCACCGCTACACACAGGCGGAGCTGACCGCGGCGTTCACCGAGATGTGCCTGGGACCGGATG
>Ga0209585_10000541_pt1 | contig 14715 bp, 13 predicted proteins | sample NGEPerone_FD_185491 | JGI IMG/M metagenome (GOLD analysis project Ga0209585, IMG submission 185491) | Arctic peat soil microbial communities from the Barrow Environmental Observatory site, Barrow, Alaska, USA - NGEE Permafrost154B-one... | ecosystem: Environmental > Terrestrial > Soil >... | reverse complement strand
AGCTGCAGGTGGAGCTCCGCGGCCTCGACGTCTACGACCCCACCACCGGCGAGATCCGCAGCTCCTCCACCGACGACATCGCCTGCTGGTTCATCGACAGCGACTACAACGAGGAGAGCTTCTTCGTACGCCACGCCTATTTCACCGGCGCCGACGAGCCCTACAAGAAGCTCCAGCGCGCCCTCAAGGCCGAGATCGACGAGGACGCCTGGTCAAGCCTGTACAGCACCGTGAGCCGCCCCTTCGACCCGCCGTCGACCGGCAAGATCGCAGTGAAGGTCATCAACCACTATGGGGACGAAGTGTTGAAGGTGTACGAGGTACCCAGGTGAGAGCTAGCGTCGTGCAGAGGCGTTTCGCCTGCCTGCGAGGGGCCGATGGGCACTGTGCAGTCGAAGAGATTGGGATTGCGACGTGACGCATGACCAACTCCTTGATCTGGTTGCCGACCTTCAGGCGCATGCCTGCGAGTTCGACGATCTCGAGGTGAAGACGGCTCGCGGCGGCACGCCGGCCCATCTGTACGAGGACATCTCTGGCTTCGCGAACTGTGACGGCGGTGTTCTCGTCTTCGGTGTCGATGAGCGACGCGACTTCGAGGTGGTCGGCGTCGCGGACGCACAGCAGCTTCAGAGCGACATCGCAACCAACGCCGCTCAGCTCAGTCCTCAGCCCGTGGTGGCCGTCTCGCGTCACTTGGTCGATGGCAGGGAGGTGGTGGTCGCGGAAGTTGATGCACTGCCACCATCCCGGCGACCCGCGCACTTGAAGAGCAAGGATGAAACCCACGCCTGGGTGCGAGTCGGCAACTCGACCCAGCGCATGTCTCCTTATCAGGTGTTCGGCTATCTGAGTGCGCGGTCCCAGCCGACGCTGGACGAGGAGCCGATCGTTGCGGCGAGTCTCGACGATCTTGACGGTGACGGCATCGCCGCCTTTGTCGAGCGGCTGCGGCGTGAACGACCCAGGGCTCGCTTCCTGCGGCCCACGCAGGAGGAAACCCTGGCGGCCCTCGGTGTTGTCCGTGAATCCGAGGGCGTGATGCGTCCCACGTTGGGCGGCCTGCTCTCCTTCGGGGGATACCCGCAGCAGTTCGAGCCGCAGCTCGTCATCACGTTCATGCAGTTCGCCGGGATCAGCGAACAGGACAAGGGTCCGCGGGGCGAGCGCTTCATCGACAACCAGAAGTTCGAGGGGCCGGTTCTCGAAATGGTCGACGAGGCCGAGGCGCATATCGTGAGCCGCATCGCCACGGCGGCGCGCATCGACGGGCTGTTGCGCACTGACATCCCGGAGTACCCGCGAGCCGCGATACGCGAAGCCCTCGTGAACGCTGTGGCTCATCGCGACTACAGCGGCTACGTGCGCGGCAGCCAGGTGCAGGTGAAGCTCTTCGCCGATTGTCTCGAAGTCCGGAGCCCCGGCGGCCTCTTCGGTGACGTGACCGTCGAGACGCTCGAAGAGCGCCAGTCGACGCGCAATCGGCGTCTCATGCAGCTGCTCGAGTACCAGGGCCTCGTCGAGAATCGGGGCAGTGGCATCGACAGCATGATCGTCGAGATGCGTGAGGCCCACATGGAACCTCCGCGCTTTCGCGACGATCGAAGCTCGTTCACGGTGACCTTCTCGAATCACACGCTGCTGCTGACGAGCGAAGGTATTGACTGGCTGAACGCGGTCGCGGCCGACCTGGAGCTCAACGAGCGTCAGAAGCTTGCGCTGCTCTATCTGCGGCACAACCATCGACTCACCAACAGCGACTATCGCCGGCTGCATCACGGTCTGGACAGCCGTGAGGCTGGTCGCGAGCTTCAGGGTCTGGTGCGCTCTGAGGCGGCCGTCATGAAAGGTACTCGTGGGGGCTCGTTCTATGTTCTGGCGTTGCCTCGGGAAGCGCCTGCGGTCGAGGCTCCCATCGCCGTCGAGGACAGGGTGCTCGCGTACGTGCGCCGCCACGGGTCCATTCAGGCGGGGGTCTGTTCACAGCTTCTCGGCTGGGATAGCCCGCAGCGAGCCGGCCGCCTCTTGAGAAGGCTCGCGGACCGCGGCCTTGTGCGGCCTGATGGCGAGAAGCGCGGTAGGCGCTACCTTCTGCCATGAGCGCCGCCATTGTCGTCGACGCCCTGCCCGCAGGTGCGCGATATGTGGCACCAAGGGGCGATAAGTGGCCGATAACGGGCCGAAATGGGACAAACGGGAAACAGAGTCGCCGGTCGTCGCCCGCGCGAGCGGCGAACAAGACCACAGACGCGTTCATGTTCAGCGACGTGCCGACTCGGCCGGAACCAAGTCGCGCAATGCGGTCCGATGCGGGAAGCGTGCTGTGCAGCTCGGCGTTCATCACGCGCATGAACCCCGACCTCGCCATGGACACCGCCGACCAGAAGCTCCTCAAGAGCAGCGGCGCCGGCAACCTCTTCATGGTCTTCGGCGAGCCCGACCTCGAGCTGCGCACCCTCCCCGACGGCAAGCTGCAGGTGGAGCTCCGCGGCCTCGACGTCTACGACCCCACCACCGGCGAGATCCGCAGCAACACCACGGACGAGATCGCCTGCTGGTTCATCGACACCGACTACAACGAGGAGAGCTTCTTCGTGCGCCACGCCTACTTCACCGGCGGCGACGAGCCCTACAAGAAGCTCCAGCGTGCCCTCAAGGCCGAGATCGATGAGTACGCCTGGTCAACTCTCTACAAGACCGTCAGCCGCCCGTTCGACGCGCCGTCGACCGGCAAGATCGCCGTGAAGGTGATCGACCACCAGGGCGGTGAGGTGTTGAAGGTCTACGAGGCTGAAGGGAGCCCGAAGTGCGTCTGAAAGGCATCAGACTTGTGGGATTCCGCGGATACGAGCGGGAAGTCTTCATCGGCTTTGAGGACCTCACGGCATTCGTTGGGAGGAACGACGTCGGCAAGTCGAGCGTTCTCGACGCACTCGGAGTCTTCCTCGAGGAGCCGAGCTGCAAGATAGACAGCCGAGACGCCTGTGTGCGCTGCAGTCACAAGCAGGTGCGAATCGCGTGTGTCTTCGATGATCTTCCGGATGACCTTGTGCTGGACGCCACCGCGTCGACGTCGTTGGCCGAAGAAGGGCTACTGAACGCGGACGGGGACCTCGAGATTGTCAAGGTCATCGACTGCAGTCTGAAGACACCCAAAGCCCAGGTATTTGCCGTTGCCGACCATCCGATGGACCCCAATCGTGGCAGCCTCCTTCTCATGAAGAATCCGGACCTGAAGAAGCTGGCTGACGAGAGTGGTGTGCCCAAGGCAGTCAATCGTGCATCCAACGTCGACCTCCGCCGCGGAATCCGAGAGGCGAATCAATACTCGATGGTGTCCGCGGAGATCCCGCTGGACAAGGAAGACGCAAAGCGGGTGTGGGATCAGCTGTCTCAGCACCTTCCGCTATTCGCGCTGTTTAGAGCCGACAGGCCGAGCAAAGACTCAGACAGCGAAGTCCAGGAACCAATGGCTGCTGCTATCGACGACGCTCTCGCCGAGCTTCAAGACCAGCTCGACGAAATCCAGAACACCGTACGGGCACACGCAATGGATGTGGCCACTAGGACAATCGAGAAGCTGAGGGAGATCGATCCAAGCCTAGCAGGGGGGCTGAGCCCTGTATTCACATCTGACCCAAAATGGAAAGGTGTGTTCAAGCTCTCTATTGACGATGACGAAGGCATCCCCCTCAACAAGCGCGGTAGCGGAGTGAGGCGTCTCATGCTCATCGCCTTCTTCCAAGCGGAAGCCGAGAGGCGTCGTCTCCAGGCCGGACGAAAGAGCATCATCTACGCAGTTGAGGAGCCGGAAGCATCGCAACATCCCGAGAATCAGAGGCGGCTCATCAGTGCTCTCACCGAGCTATCCGAGCAGTTAGGCGTACAGGTGGTCCTGACGACGCACGTTCCTGCACTTGCTGAGATGTTGCCTACGTCTGGTGTCAGGCATCTAACGGCAGACGCATCAGGGTCACCCGTTGTTGAAGAGGGCGGCGAAGACGTCTTAGAGCGCATCGCGGATGAACTTGGCGTGCATCCAGACAGCCGCGTGAAGGTCATCGTGTGCGTCGAAGGGCCCAACGACGTCAAGTGTCTAGAACACCTGAGTGCGTGCCTCCACGAAGATGACAACACACTCCCTGATCTCGCTGCGCGGCGGGATGTCGTGATGATTCCGCTGGGCGGCAGTACGCTGAAGGACTGGGTGAACAAGCACTACCTCGCGAGCTTCAACCGTCCCGAAGTGCACATCTATGACCGTGACTCGGCGGTTCCGCCCAAGTATCAGGCTGACGCGGATGCCGTGAACGCCAGGGGCGATGGCTCGATAGCGTTTCTCACAAAGAAGCGCGAGCTGGAGAACTACCTACATGAGGATGCAATTCTACGGAGCCTGGGTGTGGCCGTAAGCGTCGATGACTCCTCGTCCATTCCGGAGAGAGTTGCGGAAGCTATCCACGCTCAGTCCTCAGCGCGCACGCCATGGCCTCAGCTCGACGACCAGAGGAAGAAGGAGAAGGCATCGCGTGCGAAGCGCCGGCTGAACGACGAGGCGGCGTCGGTCATGACGATCGACCTAATGAAGGCACGCGGGGCTCATGGGGAGATGGTTGAGTGGATGCGCGCCGTCGAAGCAGCGCTCCGTTGACTGGGGACCATGGATGAGGGGATTCCCTTGCCTAGCGGCTTGAGAGCAGCATGGTAAACGGCACGACCGTGACGCCCGCGATTGCCACAAGCGTCTTCGTAGCCAACACCGACTTCGGCTGGTTCTCGCACTTCCTGCACCGCGCCGAGCCGCCGGACGAGGTCGACTTCTGGCAGCCCTCGCCGCATGGCTTCAAGGCGATCCCGCCGGGCGCGCCGTTCTTCTTCCGTCTCGGCGCGCCTCACAAGGCCATCGCCGGCTGCGGCTTCTTTGCGCGCTACGAGCGCGTGCCAGTTTGGCTCGCCTGGGAGTCCTTCGGCGACCTGAACGGCACCGACACCTTCGCCGAGATGACGGCGCATCGAGGCAATCCGCCGCCGCACGTGGAGCGCCTTCCGCGTCACGTGCGTCTGCTCAGCACTGCGGCGGATCGCTCATGACGGCCGCCGACGAGCGCCCAAGCCTCGGTCCGATCGACTGCAAGCGGCTGGGCGGCCGTGAGCCGTTCTACGACGGTGGGCAGGCGCTGGCCTTCGACGTGCTCGGTTTCTGGCGGTGGAGTACATCGGACCTGGTGAGCAACACCACGCGGGGTGTGCTCGCCGAATATCTCGTTGCGCACGCACTGGGCATCTCGGACGGCTGCGTGCGGGAGGAGTGGGCCGAATGTGACCTGGAGGCGCCGGACGGCACGCTGGTGGAGGTCAAGTCGGCGGCGTACATCCAGAGCTGGCACCAGGCGCATCTGTCACAAATCTCCTTCCGCGTGCCCAAGACCCGCGGCTGGGACCGTGAGACGAATCGCCAGGACGACGACCCGCGCCGCAAGGCCGATGTCTACGTGTGCTTCCGATGCCTCAGCATCGCTACCCCGGACTTCATCATCAAACCTGCCAGTTGGGCTCGCGCGGGTGCATCTCTCGGGTGATTGCCGGCGATGGCGAGTAGACTTGGCGCGAATGGTGGTTAGTGCCACCTGCGTTTCAACCGGATGCACAGGGCGCTGCGAAGGCGGCGAACAAATGAAGGGGAGACGAGATGAGCCGACCGGGTCATCGCGCGGTGCCGGTCATCACGAGCCTTAGAGTCAAGAACTACCGTGCCCTCAACGACCTCGAGCTCAAGGACCTCACACCTCTAACCGTGTTCGTGGGTCCCAACGGTAGCGGCAAGTCGACGCTATTCGACGTGTTCGCCTTCTTGTCCGAATGCTTCACCGTCGGCCTACGTAAAGCCTGGGACAAGCGAGGGCGCTTCAAGGAGCTGCGAACGCGCGGCTCCGCCGGCCCAATTGTCATCGAACTGAAGTACCGCGAGCCGCCTATCCTCGGGCAGCCCTCGCCGTTGATCACGTATCACTTGGCAGTCAACGAAGATCGCAGCGGGCCGTTCGTGGAGGAAGAGTGGCTGCGGTGGAATCGTAAGGGTCGCGGGAGGCCCTTCAAGTTCCTCGACTTCCAGTCCGGCCAGGGTGAGGTCACATCCGGTGATCTGCCCGATGAGGATGATACGCGGATTCCCGAGACGCTGGAGTCGCGCGACCTTTTGGCTGTCAGCACTCTGGGTCAGCTGGCAAAGAACCCGAGGGTGGTCGCACTGCGGCGATTCATCACCGACTGGTACTTGTCGTACCTGACTGCCGATAGCACTCGCGGGGTGCCCGAAGCAGGGCCGCAGGAGCAGTTGTCGCTGTCCGGGGACAACCTGCCCAATGTGATGCAGTACCTCAAAGAGCAGCATCCCGACCGGCTGTCGAAGATTACAGAGGTGCTAACGGCCCGCATCCCGCGGCTTGAGCGAGTTGAGTCAAGCGTTCTTGCGGATGGTCGCCTGATGCTGCAGATCAAGGATGCCCCCTTCGTTGAGCCGATTCTTGCGCGCTTCACGTCAGACGGCACACTGAAGATGCTGGCCTACCTCACGGTCCTGTACGACCCCTCATTGCCGCAGCTCATTGGAATCGAGGAGCCGGAGAACCAACTGCACCCGCGACTCCTACCCATGTTGGCGGAGGAGTGCAGGGATGCCGCGGCGCGCGCGCAGCTCCTCGTGACGACTCACTCACCCTTCTTCGTGAACGGACTTCGCGGTGACGAGACCTGGGTTCTCTACCGTGACGAGTCGGGGTACACGCGTGCGCGGAGGGCGTCCGCGATGTCGGGTGTCCGCGACTTCCTACATGAGGGAGCACAGCTCGGCGATTTGTGGATGGAGGGTTTCTTCGAGGTGGGCGATCCACTTCAATCGGGCTCGACGGCCATGTCGCCTGGTTCGTGACTCGTGCACGTCGAGTTCTTGCTTGAAGAAGAGTCCGCGCAAGAGGCATTGGCAAAGCTCGCGCCTCAGCTTCTCCCTGATGGGTGTACTGCCCGCTTCCACGCCTTCCAAGGCAAACGTCGACTGTTGGCCAAGTTGCCGGAGCGCCTACGCGGCTACGCCTCTTGGCTGCCGACGGACTGGCGTATTGTCGTTCTCCTTGACGCAGACAGCGATGACTGTCGGGCGCTGAAGGCGCGGCTGGAGCATGCTGCCACGAGCGTCGGTCTATTCACCAAGACCGCGCCCGGCTTTCGTGGCGGCTTCACCGTGTTGAACCGCCTCGCCGTCGAGGAACTTGAGGCGTGGTTCTTCGGGGATGTCGCTGCACTTCGGAGCGTCTATCCTCGGCTGCCGGCAAGCTTGGGATCAAAGAGCGCCTACCGAGATCCTGATGCAGTCCGCGGCGGCACGTGGGAGGCTTTGGAGCGCGTACTTCAGGCGGCGGGCTACTACCCGAGTGGTCTTCCCAAGATCGAGGCCGCGGGGAAGATTGCAGCGGCAATGGATCTGGACGTCAATCGATCCGGGAGCTTCCGCTGCTTCGTCGAAGGGTTGCGGGCGTTGTGCGAGTCGGAATGAATCGGAGGGTGGCGGCTCCTAAGGAACGTCTCCCACACGGCGCATGAACCCCGACCTCGCCATGGACACCGCCGACCAGAAGCTCCTCAAGAGCACCGGCGCCGGCAACCTCTTCATGGTCTTCGGCGAGCCCGACCTGGAGCTCCGCACCCTCCCCGGCGGCAAGCTGCAGGTGGAGCTCCGCGGCCTCGACGTCTACGACCCCACCAGCGGCGCGATCCGTAGTTCCTCCACCGACGACATCGCCTGCTGGTTCATCGACAGCGACTACAACGAGGAGAGCTTCTTCGTGCGCCACGCCTACTTCACCGGCGCCGACGAGCCCTACAAGAAGCTCCAGCGCGCCCTCAAGGCCGAGATCGACGAGGACGCCCGGTCAACCCTCTACAGCACCGTCAGCCGCCCGTTCGACCCGCCGTCGACCGGCAAGATCGCCGTGAAGGTCATCAACCACTACGGGGATGAAGTGCTGAAGGTGTACGAGTCCGGCACGGTGGTCGAGGTTGTCCGATGACTCTCCTAGCGGACATCCTTGACTGGAGCAAGTCCGACTTGCCGGCTTGGCAACAGGATGCAGTGAGGCGCCTTTTCCAGAAGTCCTCCGACCTGACCGACGCCGACTATTGTGAGCTCTATGCCCTTCTGAAGTTGGCACACGAAATTGACTGTCACGTCGAGATTGAGCCGGAGCCGCTCTCAGAGGACCACCTGCCCCTACCGGACGAGGTTGGTCAAAGGGTTGTCCTTAAGGCGATGCGGAACCTCTCGAATGTGAACCGGTTGCCCGAAGGGGAGGCCCTGTCGTTCTCTACGGATGGCATCACGATCATCTATGGACCGAATGCCAGCGGGAAGTCCGGCTATGCTCGCGTCCTCAAGCGAGCGTGTCGAGCCCGCGACCAAGCAGAGACGGTGCTTCCGGATGCCACACAGGATCCTGCGTCCAAAGGAGTCCCGTCCGCGACCTTCGAGATCGAGTCTGGCGGTTCAAACACGGAGTGCCATTGGGATACCGATTCGGCACCGCCCGCAGAGTTGTCTCGGTTGTCCGTGTTCGACTCACGGTGCGCGCGCGTCTATGTCACAGCGGAACAGGACGTCGCGTACATGCCTTACGGCCTCGACGTAGTTGAGAACCTCGCGACACGGGTGCTTCCAGAACTCGCTGGTCGACTTGACGACGAGACTGGATCCATATCGGTCGACACCCAGCCGTTTGGTCACCTGCTCGGAGATACGTGCGTTGGGCGTCTCGTGTCTTCCCTGAGCGAGCAGACGAGCGAGAAGGAGATCGACAAGCTGGCTGCGTTGTCAAAGCAGGAGCAGGATCGCTTGCCGGAGCTTCGCAAGACCTTCTCCGAGGCGGATCCGGCGGCTCGAGCCAAGGAACTGCGGTTATCCGCGAAGCGAATCAAGGAGCTGTCCCGCAGGGTCGACGAGGCTTGGACTCACGTTTCCTCCGACGTTGTGCGCGGGCTGCGCCTCGTCCAAGAGTCGGCAGCCTCAGCGTGCCGGGTTGAAGAGGCGGCTGCCGAGGCACTTCGCTCGGATGAGGACCTCCTGCCTGGCACAGGCGAGGCGACTTGGAAGGCATTGTTCGAGGCGGCCCGTCGCTTCTCAGTCGAGGCTGCCTGCCCGAACCATGCATTTCCCGATATCGACGAGGGGGCGGTGTGCCCCCTGTGTCAGCAGGCGCTGTCGGACGATGCAGGGCGGCGGCTGGCTAGGTTTGAGGCATACGTACGAGACAACGCCGCAGAAGAGGCCCGACAGAAGCGGGAAACGCTGGCGAAGGACAGGCGCGAGATGGAGCGCTGCAACCTCAACGTCGCCCTCGATGGAGCCTTGGAAGACGAGTTGAGCCACATGGATGGCGCTTTGGCTGCAGGCACCCGCGCCTTCGCGGAGTACCTGAATCAGCGCAAAGCGTGGTTCTTGCGGGCCCTGGACGAGGCGGACTGGGATAGCGCCCCTCCTGCAAGGGAGAACCCGCGTGCTGGGTTGAGGAGTCTTGCTGCCTCGTTGCTCTGGCAGGCGCGAACACACGAAGATGCGGCCGACGAGGTACGGAGCGAGGGCCTTCGAAAGGAACTCGCCGAACTGGAAGCACGAATCGGTCTTTCGTCCTGCATGTCAGCCGTGTGCAAGCTGGTAGAGCAGATGAAGAGGAAGGCTGCCCTGGAACGCTGCAAGCTAGATTTGAAGACGAGGCGTGTTTCGGACAAGTCGAAGGAGTTCGCCAGCACAGCCGTCACCAACGCGTTGCGGGCTGCCATGGAGACCGAGTTCGCCAACCTTGATGTGGGCCACGTCAAGGTGGCGCTCAAAGAGCGCACGGAGAAAGGGAAGATCTGGCACCGGCTCGTCCTTGACTTGCCGCTGTCCACCAAGCTCGGTGAGGTTCTAAGCGAAGGCGAACAGCGCGCTATCGCACTCGGATCGTTTCTTGCCGAGTTGAGCCTGGCAGACCACTCTGATGGCATCGTTTTCGACGATCCCGTCTCCTCTTTGGATCACTGGCGCCGGCGGCAGGTCGCTCGGCGGCTGGTGCAAGAGGCTGCCCGGCGACAAGTCATCATCTTCACCCACGACACGTCCTTTCTCGGTCAGTTGCGGGACGAGATCGATGAACAACGGGTGCCACATTCCATTCAGTTCCTCGAATGGTGCGACGATCGCCCGGGTCGCGTTCGGGAGGGCTTGCCTTGGGAGCACCAAGGCTATGCAGCTCGAATGGACGCGCTTGAGAAGGAGCAGCGTCGCCTGGATCGGCTGCCTTGGCCCGCGTATCCGAATCAAGAGCAGCGGAGGGACATGGCCCACCAGTACGACCTGCTTCGCGCCACAATCGAGCGCGTTGTTCAGGACGTCATCTTCGCAGGGGTCGTGCAGCGATACAGGGATTGGATTCGCGTCGATCGGCTCGGAGGGGCCGTGGGGTTCGAGGAGCCCGAATGTCGCGAGATACATCGACTGCACAAGCGGTGCTGCAATGTCGTTGACGCTCACGATCCGTCCTCCGCGAAAGATGCTGCCGTACCCACGGCAAGTGACTTGAAGCGGGATATCCAGTCGCTTAGCGACGTCATCGAGACAATCAAGGACAAGCGCAGGGGCAGTGCGACGCCTTAGGCGGCCCATGTTCGACGCCAGACTGGCCCTAGGTCGGGCCGCCGCCGACGTGGCCAGATTGGGCGGTGTTGCCAAAAGGCATGCGGGAGGTGGCAGAGATGCATCTCCGTGACTTGGAGGCGGCCATACGCACATCGATTCAGAACGGTGAGCGCCTCGCCGAAGATGCCGAAACGATGCTTGACTATGAACGGTTCCCGACGGCCCATGCGCTGGCTGTCCTGGCCCAGGAGGAGTACGCGAAGGCCTTCTTGTTGGCCTTGGTGGACGCCGGGGCGCTGCCGTGGTCCGCCGACGTGAGGAGAGCGCTTCGGGACCACATTTGCAAGCAGTTGCTGACGGTCGTCCTCGAGTCGGCCACCACCGCCGGTGGCGCATTGTACGGCTACGGCAATTCCTCGTGTGGCCCGTGGAATCAGTACATGTGCCTGCGAGCCGACGGCGGACTCGAGATCTGTCTCGGCTCCCAAGCTGTGTGGACGCACAAGGAAACCAAAGGCTTCCTTCTTACCGCGATCGTCGCGCGACTCTGGTCGGCGTTGGCCGTGCATGCGGAGCTTCGGGCATCACAGGTCAATGGGCCATGGGAGGTGACACTCGCACTTGCTGGCACCGATGGGACTGTGCTGGGCGGCTTAGCTGAGGGCTGGCAGGAGCCGATGGGTGGCTTCCACGACTCGACTCAGTGTCGCGACTCGAATGTGCTCATCTGTGTGGAACGCGATGATCTCGCGGCTGCCGAGGATGCAAGGGAGCTCGCCTTCATGCTCGGCGGGCTGATCGAGAACGCCTGGGGCTACGCCATCTGCCGTTTCATCGCCAGAACTGGTCCGCTCGAGGGGCAGCTCGATTGGCGAGCTGTGCGCTAGAAGGCGCTTTCCGCCCAGCAACCGTCTCGGCTTGTCTGTGAGTGATTGGGGGCCGTTGGTTCTATTCCAACGTCGCCCGGGTGTCCAACTTCACGCCGCTCCACTCGGAGCGCCCTCCCCGCTCGTCCCCGGGACTACGACTCACATTCCCCACCCCTTACAGCCCCTTCCCGAGTGATTCCTGAGCAGGTGGCCCGCCTCTCCTCAGCAGCGATTCTTCGCTGAGCCCCAACGCCTGCACATACTGCAGCTGCTCACCGCTGAGCGGCGCCGTGAAGTGCCACTCCTCTCCGATCCGCGCCACCAGCACGCCCTTGAACTTGGTGGTCATCATGAAGGTCGTCGGCGTGCTCGTCGGCTTCCTGTCCCAGCCGGAGATCGTTGAGGCCGTGCGCCTCAGGTGCTCACGCATCACGTGCTCCATGAGGTTCCAGGCGAGCAGTGCGGCGAGCAGGATGAAGCCCAGCGCCTCGATGCGCTCGGGGCGCTTGAGGAAGAGGTCGTTGACGATCAGGGGATCCTTGAGGAAGGCGAAGTTGCGCTCGATGCCGTGCTGCTCCTTGTAGGCGGCGAGCACCTCGCCGGGAGTGTGCGCCATCTCGCCGGCATGCGGGACGTTGGTGAGCAGCACGAAGCAGCCGGCCGCCTGCCTCAGTCGCTCGACCTCTTCTGCGCGCTCGACGAGGCGGCCCTCAAGCACGTACCTGGTCTTCGCTACCTTGCGCTCACCATTCTTCGGCGGCCTGCCGCGCGCGTAGGTGAGCCGCTCCCTGACCGCGCACTCGCAGGCGTGCAAGGGCGCGGCCTCGCCGGCCAGCTTCGCGGCCGCGGCCTCGGCGTCCGCGCGGCAGAAGTACTCCACCTTCGCGGCCGCTCTCAGGGTCTCTGCGGCCTGCTCCCGCGCTGCGGAAAGCGCGCGGTCGAGCTTCTTCTGGCGGCGCTTGTCGCCGGCGCCTGAGTGCACGACGATCGCCCGGTAGAGGCGCTCCTCGATGGTCACGGCCTTCTCGCAGAGACGGTAGGCCGCCGCCTTGCGAGTGCCGCTTGAGGGGGCCGGCGGCGGTCCCGCGCTCCAAGGGCCCTCCTGCACCGCTTCAGAGACCACCCGTTCGGCTTCCCCGTAGGTGAAGGGCAGGCGCGTGATGAAGAGGTTCTCGCCGAGGGCCGCGAGGTTCGCGGGCGTCACCATGGCGGCGTCGGCGACGTAGACGAAGGCGCCTGCGGCGAGGCCGTGCCTTGCCATGTGCTTCGAGAGGCTGGTGAGCACGGCGTTGTTCACGGTCTTGTCCGAGGCGTTGCCGTCGGCGCAGCCGCCGAGCACCGGGATGTTGCGCCCCGCGCAGAGCATCTCGATGAGGAACTGCTTGAGGTCGGGGCGCAGGTCCTTGGAGTAGCCGAAGGTGACGCTCAGTCCCTGCTCGTCATCCTGCTCCCGCGCGGCGTACTCTCCCCAGACGCTCACCGAGGTCGTATCGAAGTGCAGGTGCCGCATATCGACGTCCGCGGGAAAGGCCGCGGCCGCAGCGAGCGCGACCTGGCTGAAGAGCTGCCCGGCGCCGCACTCATAGATCGCGTCCAGGGCGCGGCCCAGGGTGGTGTCGTTGAAGGCGCCCGCGCTCACCTCCTTACCCAGGAGCAGCTCCGTATCGACTGAAGCGGCGAAGCGCTCCAGCCGGTAGAGAGGGCTCCTCCCCGAGAGCGTGTCGAGGATCATCAGCTTGACCACGCTGCCGAGGTCGACGGCCATCTCCGTGGGCGCCGCCGCGTTGACCGCCGCGGCGAGCCGCATGCGCTCCAGGAAGGCGGCCACCAGGGGCAGGTGCTCCGCCTGACTGATCTGCATCTCGCTGAGCACTGACCTAGCGTCGCTCATGGCGCACATCCTCTCTCGTGGAGGGCTCGTTGACCATCCGTTGTAACTCTTATATGATACAACAATGAGCGCCGGTCAAACAGAGCTGCAAGCGGAGATCGCCGCGATCAAGGTGAGCCTCACGAAGCTGGGCCGCCTGCACCCGGGCAGCCTCTCCGCCCAGAGGCGTGCCCGGGGCGGTGAGTACCTGCAGCTGAGCTACAGCTACCTGGGCAAGGGCCACACCAGATACGTGCGGCAAGAAGAGGTCCCCGCCCTTGAGCAGCAGCTGGCGAACTACCGCCGGTACCGGGAGCTCACGGCGAGGTGGCTGCAGCTGGAGATCGAGCTCTCGCGGCTCAGCTGCGAAGAAGGCCGGCGCAAGAAGGGCTGATCAGCCGACGCTGGGGAAACTCAAGAAGAACGGGGCCGTAGGGTGGGGAATGTGAGCTACGAGGTCGGCTGCATCATGATCTCGCAGCCGGTGTTCTTCGGCCGCGACGAGTGGGTCGCCGACCACACCGACTGGCACCCGCGCATCCAGGGCGGCAAGACCATCGACCTCTCACGCGGCGACGGGCAGTGCATCCTCGCCGGGTGCCTCGCGCACACGGCGCGGCTCAGGCAGGAGGCGGAGCCGCTCGTACACGAGCTCCGCCGCTTCGGCACGCCGCTCACAGTGCTGCCGCGGCTCGGCCAGGGCACCTTCCGCATCGCCGTCACCAACGCCTACGGCGCCTGCGCGGTCTCGAGCGAGCACTCGCTGCCCGCGCTCGAGGCCGCGCACGTGCGCCCCTACGCGGACGGCGGCGAGCACGCGCTCGCCAACGGACTGCTGCTCCGCGCCGACATCCATTGCCTCTACGACGCCGGCTACGTCACTGTCACGCCCCACTACCGCTTCCGCGTGAGCCATGACCTCGCGGGCGACTTCCGCAGGCGGCCGCGAGTACGAGCGCCTTGCCGGCCGCGCCATCACCGTACCACGCGCGCCGACGGATCAGCCCGATCCCGAACTGCTCGACTGGCACGCGGCCGAGGTGTTCAGGGGGTGAATGTAACCTCGGCTTGGTGATCGTCATCCTCGTGTCATGCGGCGACTCCGGCTAGGCTCGGGGTGGCATGAACCGGACAGATGAACACGATGGCGCAGAAGTGGTGCTCGATCTGCTTGCGTTCCCGCTGACTCCGGGTACACTCATGTCAATGCTCCCCGTCGTCCGGGCCTTGGCCCGAACTGACGGGGTTTTTCTTGGGCGATCATGACCTCCGCGCGCGTCGCGGTGTTTCTGGACCACCAGAACGTCTACAAC
>Ga0209585_10000540_pt1 | contig 14722 bp, 13 predicted proteins | sample NGEPerone_FD_185491 | JGI IMG/M metagenome (GOLD analysis project Ga0209585, IMG submission 185491) | Arctic peat soil microbial communities from the Barrow Environmental Observatory site, Barrow, Alaska, USA - NGEE Permafrost154B-one... | ecosystem: Environmental > Terrestrial > Soil >... | reverse complement strand
CTGATGGATCACGGTGTAGGTGTAGAGGGAGCCCGAGCTAGAGAGCGGAACCCGTTCCAGGTCTCCGCAGAGGCAGCGAGAACAGACGCTCCGCGCGGGAAAGTAGAACGCGCCACACTCAGGACAGTGACCGCCGACGAGGTACCCCTGCCCTTCAGGGCCAACCTCAAGTGTCCCCGGTACGAAGGGCGGCACTCCTGTCAGCGAGGTCTCGGCACTTGTCGTTGTCATCATCAGTCCTTGTCTGGTGCCCCTGTGCGAAGCCACCTCGAGCGTATGTCTCCCACCGGCGCGCCAGAGGACGCGCCGCTGCCTGTTGTCACTCCTCAAACCGGGAGACGGGTGCGCTCCCTTCGGGTCCGCATTCACCTGTCGGATCAACCGACCAACCGTTCGGTCGGGAGAGTAAAACTACTCTCCCCCGCCCGGCACGAGGGGTCAATGGAGCTTGCGGATCAATTCAGTGATGTAGATGCGTCCGCCGAACAGTCGCGCCACCTGGCCGGCCAGACACAGACTGCCTCCGCAGACATGCCACAGCGCTGTTGATCGTTCCCGAGAGCGCTGCCGATCGTTGCTCAGTTACCGATTCTCGTGTCGTGCTCGCTCCAGAACGGCTCACGTAGCTGACGCTTGAGCACCTTGCCGGCTCCCGATTTCGGCAGCGGTTCGGTAGTCACGTCGATGTGCTTGGGGATCTTGAACCCGGCGATCCGATCCCTGCAGAACTCGATGAGCTCCTCAGCGCTCACCGTCTCTCGGGGAACCACGACCGCGTACAGGCTCTCTCCCCAGTGAGCGTCGGGGATTCCGAATACCGCCGCCTCGGCGACCTGAGGATGGGAGTAGAGGACGTTCTCGACCTCCACCGTGTAGACGTTCTCCCCGCCGGTCACCACCATGTCCTTCAGACGGTCGACCAGATACAAGCGGGACTCGTCATCGAGATACCCCAGGTCACCTGTGTGATACCAACCATCACGCAGCGCAGCCGCGGTCTCATCTGGCTTGTTCCAGTACCCCTTGGTCACGTTCGCACCCCGGATCAGCACTTCGCCGACCTTCCCCGGAGCCATAACGACACCCTCGAAGTCCAGCACCCGCACCTGAACGCCGAGCGCCGGATACCCACACGAACGAGCGGCGGGCGTGTCCAGGAGCAGCTCCTCGTGCGGCAGGTTCGTGGCGATCGGCGAGGTCTCGGTGGTGCCATAGAGGTGCAGCAGCTCGGCATCGGGGAACGCCTTCGTTGCGCGCCGAAGGATCTCCGTGGCCACAGGAGAGGCCCCATGACTCAGGAGCCGAAGGCTGCTCACGTTGCGTGGCCGCTCGAACTGCTCGTCGGTCACGGCCGCCAGCAACGTGGGGACGGCCAGGGTCATGGTCACCGCCTCACGCTCGATGGTGTCGAGCAGATCGCCGGGGCGCGACGACAAAGGAATGACCTGAGTGCCGGTGACCCACACGGTGGCGAGCACCGAGCAGGTGCCGGCCGCATGAAAGAGAGGGGCCATGATGAGAAACCGGTCGTCGCCGGTGGGGCGCGCCCAGCTCAGTGCGGTCCAGGTATTGGCCATGAGGTTCCGGTGGGTGAGCATCACGCCCTTGGCCATGCCCGTCGTCCCGCCGGTGTAGAAGATGCCGGCCAGGTCGTCCTCGTGAACGTCGACGCCGAGCGTGGCCGGCTCGGCGTCCGCGATCGCCTGCTCGTAGCCGTCAGGCAACCGGATCACGTGCTCGAAGAGGGAGTCGAGTGAACTTGGCTCCCTGTCGGTCAGCAGAACGTGTGCCTGGGAGTCGGCAACCGCGTACTCAAGCTCAGCCAGAGCGCTTCTGGTGTTGAGCGGAACGATGACATAGCCGGCCGCCGGAACAGTCAGATAGACCTCCAGGTAGCGGTGGCAGTTCGCCGCGACGACGGCAACCCGGTCGCCGCGCTGAAGACCCAGGCCGGCAAGGTGGCCCGCGAGCCGACCGCAACGAGACCACAACGTCTGGTAATCAAGGCGATCCGAGCCGCAAACGATCGCTTCTTTGTGCGCTGCCGTGAGTCTCGCGTGCTCCAGAGGGTCAGCCACGGTCTGCATCGCGGTGCTCCTCTCCGACGTTCAAGTCACCGAGGGGGAGGATCTGTCGAGCGTAGACCTGGTTGATCAGCTCGGCGCCGGCGATGTAGAAGACCCCCAGGGCGAGGACGAGGCCCAGAAAGCCGCCGATCTTGAGCCAGGACTCGCTGCTCGTTGCCTGGCCCAGCACCAGAGTCGCGATGGTGACCAGCAGCGTTCCCAGGCCGACGACCAGGGCCCGGCTGGTCCTGAAAGAGGCAAGCCAGAGGAAAAGGGTGAAGATCAGCCAGGGAGCGAGGAACAGCGCGGTGGCATGTCCGTGCTCTGCCGGCGGGATCTTCGAGACGTAGAACGTCTCGTAGACGGCAAAGGAGAGCCAGAAGCCGCCGAACGACGTGAAAGCGACCCCACCGAACAGTCGTCCCTTCGTCAGGCAGAAGACGCCGACCACGAACTGCACCAACCCGCCCATGACCCAGGCACTGGCGATCACAGCCTGAATTGCTGACTTGTCGATGAGCTGGGCGTTGACAGCGCTCAGCACCAGAGTGCTCGACGCGAACGCGGCGAGTGCGATCGGACCGGCGTCCATCTTCGCCGCGAGGTCAACGGTCGTGCGGACAGGTGAGACGCGGTTCTCCAGGCTGACAGTTGACATGTGGTCTCCAGGTGGGTTGGACGTGCTGAACGGTCAAGCTCGATGAGGCTGCTGCACTGGCGAGTTGTGGGAACGTTCTGCGTCGGGACGCCTTGTGAAGAGCGCGACATACCGCTCGCAGGCGACAATCGCGCATCCAGCACACTGGGGACCGATCTCCTGGGGCGCTATCTTGCGGGTCGTGACTTCGTAGCCGAGGTCGGAATACAGGTCGACGAGCTCACCGGTCCGGGTCGCATCTGCTTCGAAACGACGCTGCCAGCCTTCCGTCTCGAGCGCGAGGTCATCCTGGCCGGTGACCTCGCGCTCCGCCTCGACGTACGGCATCAGGACGCTCCGGCACCAACCAGGCCGGTCTGCCGGGCCACTGGTGTGCCTTGTTCGGCAAGCCTGCGGACCTGGCGTTGGGCGAGCGTGCCGGCACCGAGTGCGGCGACGAACTGCACCAGGTCTCCCTCGGGGACATTGAGGTCTCCTGAGACCTTGTCCCTGATGGCACTGACCATGGTCGGGAAACGCATGATCCCGCCGATCAGAGTGACCTCGGGCTCCATCTTCACGCGCTTCATGAGCTGGACCGACTTCCCGACGAGGGAGACGATCGCACCGTGCATGATGTCGGCGGCGGCAATCCCCTGGGACAGGTGATTGATCACCTCGGCCTCGGCGAACACCGTGCACACCCCGGAGATCGGCACCACCACGGACGAGGTCGCAGCCAGCGCTCCGATCTGATCGGCGTCGAACCCCATGTAACGGGCGGTCTTTTCGAGGAAGGCTCCGGTACCGGCCGCGCACTTCTCGTTGAGCCGGAACGACTTCACCTGCCTGGACTCATCGATCCGGGAGGCCTTCACCGCATGGCCTCCTACGTCCAGGATCGTCTTGGTCCCGGGGAACAACTCGTGCGCCCCCCAGGCGGCAGCGGTCAGCTCGGTAACGTTCAGCTGGCTGAAGGCCACCTGGAAGCGCCCATAGCCGGTGGCAACCACGTAGTCGAGGTGGTCCCGGCCGATCCCGGCGTTCTCAAGCGCGCTCCCAAGACACTGCTCGGCAGCCATGCTCGGCTTGTAGCCGGTACGAAGTATCGCCCGGGCGATCATCTGTTCGCCGTCCAGCAGGACGACCTTGGTGTAGGCGCCCCCGACGTCGATGCCAGCAGTGATGGTCATGCCATTGCCTCCGATCGGCGAGCCGGGCTGCGGCCTGCCACGATCCGGTCCATTGCGAACAACGCGGCGCCTACAGCGCCCATGTAGTGGGAGTCCTCGCTCACGTTCACCTCGAAGCCAAGCTCCTGGTTGAGCACGCTGACCATGCCGACATTGCAGGCCACACCTCCCGTGAAGGTGACCTCCCTCTCGATCCCGACCCGGCTCAGCAGGCCGATCGAGCGGGAGACGACAGAGTGGTGGACACCAAGGAGGACGTCCTCGACCTTCTTGCCCTTCCCGATCAGCGAGAGAATCTCACCGTCGGCAAAGACCGTGCAGGTCGTGGTGATCTTCACGGGCTTGCTGGACAGCAGCGCCGTAGGACCGAGCTGGTCGAGCGGGATGTCGAGCGCCATGGCCGCGGCGCCGAGAAAGCGCCCCGTCCCTGCGGCGCACTTGTCGTTCATGAAGAAGTCGAGGATCTCTCCGGTGGAGCTCACCTTGATGGCCTTGGTGTCCTGCCCTCCCATGTCCACGACGGTGCGCGTCCCGGGAAACATGTGTACGGCACCTCTGCCGTGACAGGAGATCTCCGTTGTCTGGGCATCGCCGAAGGTCACCTTGTAGCGGCCATAGCCGGTGCCGACGATGAAGCCGACGCCCTCCTCCTCCTCGTGGATGTTGCCTTGCTGCAACGCCATCTCGTAGGCGGTCTCGGCCGCAACCGTCACGTTCGAACCGGTAGAGACGAGGGCTCGACCCACGATCTGGAGATCCTCGTCGAGGATCACTGCCTTTGTCTGGGTCGAGCCAACGTCGACCCCTGCTGCATACGTCATCTCTTTGATCTCCTCCTTGGCTCTCAGGCTCTACCGTTTTGCGGACCCGTAGAGGTGAGCCGCTGTCTGCGCGTCGCAAGCCCCTCGAAGAACGCATCCACCCGGTTCTTCAGCTGCGCCTCTGAGACCACCCTCTTGTCCATGTGGTCGGACTCCACGAAAAGGGTCGCCACATCGGTGGCCTCCATCACGGCGCGGCGGTTGTCGGCCAGCCCCGTCGAGACCGTCCGGCACGACTTGATCGGGTGGTAGACGATGCCGTCGATACCGTAGGGCTCGATCATCTCGATGAGATTCTTGTCGGAGTAGAACATCGAGTCCATCGAGTCCCGGACAGTGACCAGGAGTCCCTCCGCCAAGCTCTCGAGGGGATGCTCGAGGTCGTACTCATAACCCAGATTTGCTCCTCCGGAGGCGAACCAGAGATAGCTGGAGCCGACGAAAGAGCCGCCCCACTCGGTGAACATCTCGCTGAAACGCCGGAAGATCGGATAGCAGGGAACGCCCACGAACGCCAGGCGGTACTTCTCCTCGAACGGCGTGCCGATGCCGTTGGCCGCTTTGTACTCCATCTCCTCCACGAGATCGGTGAAGTACTTCGCGCCCTCGGGACGTCCGCGGTAACCGTTCATCATGCCGAGGAATACCGTGCCATCGGTCACAGCGTTGTAGACCGCAGGCGTGCTCTTGTTCAGCTCGATAAGACGCTTCCACTTCCGGCTCATGGTGTTGGTGTGTGCCATGGTCTCGCGCAGCTTGTCGATGTCGAAGCGTTTGCCGGTAACCTGCTCACAAAGCTTGATCAGCTCATCTATCTGGCCCGCGACATACTTGCGGTCGTTCTCGAAGTCGACGTGCCCGGGCCAGGTCAACCGCCCGGCAGCCCGGCTCCCGGGGATGTCGAGGGTAAAGGTCGGGACGTGGTACATCCGCTCCCAGATCTCGGCCCACTTGACGTAGGTGTTGCAGGCATTGGTGTAGACGGCCAGCGAAGGCGGCGGGATCTTCCCCATGGGGTGGTCTCCCCCGCGGAGCTGGAGACCGACGTCGGCCTTGACGTAGCCGCAGACGTCAGCGGAGAAGCCGTAGTCCTCGGCCTGGCCGATGTAGTCGTCGGCAACGTGGCGCACCGCCTGCTGGAGCCCGTTGATCTCAGGGAAGATCGTATGGATGTCAAAGCTGCGCAGGATCTCGGCGAGACTGCCCATGACGAACACATAGGCGGAGTGTTCTTTGCGTTCGGGAGCGCTGGTGAGCTCCCCATACCACTCCCTGAAGAGTCGGTTGCCTTCCTTGTTCCCGCGGCCGACGATCGAGGTCGCTTTCTTGTCGGCCGGTGCATTCGTGATGAGCTGTGTAGTACTAGACATTGGTGGTCTCCGTTGAGGCAAAGAGCAGGTTTTCTATGAAGGTCTCGAGCTGGATCTGAAGGCTGTCGAAGTTCGTCATCCGCTCTTCGAACTCACTGACGAAGTAAGGGATCCCCTCTTCGTCGAGCGCTTTGGTGTAGGCCACCACCTCGTCCAGACCCGGCTCGCACATCTTCGCTGCGGTGATGATCGCCGCTCCAGCCTTCGCTTCCTTGATCTGCTCGAGGAGCATCTGCTCCTTCGGCTTGCGCAGGTCGTGCTGAACCGGACTGTAGGAAGAGTTCTCCAGATAGGCCTCGGCCAGGTCACCGAGCGGATCCTCACCCACCGGGATGTCGTCCAGGATCCACCTCAGCCCGACCAGAAGGTCGTCATCCACGACGTAGGAGAACTGCGCGATGGTGTGCAGCAGGTCCAGCGGTGGCTGCTCGCAGAAACCGCCCGTGAAGACAAGGCGCATCCGGTCCTGTGGCGTTGCCGAACCCTTGCGGATCTGGGGAATCGCCCATGCCAGAAGCTGGTTGTGCTCCTCGCGCGGGATCATCCCGCCGACGGCCATCAGGCAGTAGGCCTTGTCCACGGACAACAACCAGGGTGTCTCGCGCTTGATCTCGTACAGCTCTCTCAGTAGGCGCCGGTTCTCGTTGAAGACCCCGACAGAGACCCGGAGCTGCTCCGGGGTGATCGAACGTCCGGCGACCGCCTCTACCTCTCGGGTCAGTCGGGCGTACTCGCCCCGAAGGTAGGTCGACGCGTGGGCCGAGTTCGCGTTCTGCGGCAGGTAGAGAATCTCGCAGGGATACTCGAAGTTCCTGCCGAAGACCGCGGCAAGATTTCGCGCCGAGTCGCAGATGGGATGCGACACGAACATGTCGAGGATGACCCTGCCGCTCAACGCGAGCTCCAGGGACGTCTTCAGGATCGAGCAGAGGTAGGAGCCGAAGTGCGACTCCCCCTGACGGGCCTCGACCGGAGCCCCGCGCACCTTGAACGGCAGCATGCCCGCGGCATGCACGATCTCCTCGGGGAAGTAGACCTGGAAGTGGCCGACGACCTTCCCGCCGGCGTCGCGCCACCGCTGGACGGTCGGGAAGTCGGGATCCTCAACCAGATCCCTGCACATGACCATGGCCTCCTCCACGGACATCGACCGGTAGTCATCAAGCACAGCGACATCCACCACAGCTGGCATGGTCATGGCCGTCACCTCTTCTCGTTCTCGACGTCGGAGGTGTCCACGAATGCCGACGAGTCGTCATCCAGCGCCTTGCCACACTGACCGCAGTAGCCGAACTGCGCGGGGATGAAGCGCGCTCCGCACTCGGGACAGCTCTTCGCGTAAGACCCCCACGGGAACTCCGAGGAGCCCTCAGGTGACGCCGCCTGCTCACGCAGCATCGTGTAGCCGGGCTTGCGCTTCTCCACGAAGGCGTTCATGCCCTCGATCGGCTCGAAGCTGGAGTAGTGGATGGAGAGCCAGTCGCGGGCGTGGCCGACGGTCTGGTGCCAGGCCATGTCCTTCCAGAAGTTCACCTGCTGCTTGGTGTAGCGGGTGCACTCGGCGAACTGGTCAACCAGGATCTTGACCATGGAGTCGACGGCCTCGTCGAGCTTGGAAAGGTCAATGGAGTACCCGTCCTGTCCCTTCTTGGCCTTGGCAATCTGCTCCGGGGTGGCATGGACGATGAACTCCCCGTCCTTCACGACCGAAGGGACAACCTCGTTGACCAGACCCCAGTCAAGGGCCTGGTAGGGCGGGATCGGCCGGTTGAGCATGAGCATCTCCCTGGCACGCCGGTCGCCGACGAAGATCGGGAGCCACTGGGTCGCGCCTCCGGCGGCCACGCTGCCAACCTTCGTGCCGACCTGGCCAACGTAGGCATGCTCCGCCATCACCGAGAGGTCACAGGCCAGGTGGCTTTCGTTACCTCCCCCGACCGCCATACCGTTCAGCCGGCCGATCACCGGCTTTCCGGAGTTGAGGATGCTCTCGATGTAGGCGCTGAACAGTCCCATGTACTTCCAGTAGTCGTGAGGCGACTTGGTGTACTTGCTCTCGTACTCCTTGACGTCCCCACCGGTGCAGAATGCCGACTTGCCGGTCCCCGAGAAGACGATGACCGCGACCTCGTCGTCGAAGGACGCCTCCCGGAAGGCCGCAGCCAGCTCGATCAGCGTCCGCGTGCTGTAGCAGTTGTAGGACCCAGGGCGGTCAATCGTGATCCGGGCGACCCAGTCAGCCTTCGTATACAGGATCTCGGTGTACTCCACCGCAGGAAGTTGCTCAAAGGTCATCGGGGGATTCTCCTAGCTTGGGCGGCACCTGTGACGTACTACATTTGCTTGACGATTCGTATCTAAATTGTAGTTAATCATCTCCTGCTGCGCTCGTCAAGCACACGCGACTGACGATGGCGGCTGCTGAGCGGTGAGGCCGATGCCCGACTGGTTGCTGATGGCGATGCGTGGCTGGCAGGTCATGCCGGAGTCGGAGTAGACCTTTTGCTGAGGACGGCTCCGGAGGATGTGGTCCCGGCGCCCAGGTAGGCCGATCGGACCCGTTCGTCGCCAGCGAGCTCATCTGGGGTGCCCTTCGCGACAACGGATCCTCGCTCCATCACCAGAACGCGGTCGGCCACACTGAACGCTGCCCGGATGTTCTGCTCGATAAGCAGAACAGCAAGGCCCTTGGTGTCGCGAAGGGTGCCGAGGGCAGCGATGATCTCGCCGATGACCTTCGGCGCCAGACCCAGGCTCGGCTCGTCCAGGACGACGACAGAAGGCTCGGCCATGAGTGCGCGTGCCATGGCGAGCATCTGCTGCTCTCCCCCGGAGAGTGCGCCCGCAGGCAGGTTGATTCGGTCGCCGAGACGGGGAAACAGCTCCAGCGCCTCCGCCCGCCTCCGGGCGTGCTGTCCGTCCCGCCGCCGCGTCCAGCCCCCGAGCTCGAGGTTGTCGTCCACGGTGAGGGACGGGAACACGAGCCGGTTCTCGGGCACGTGCGCGAGTCCCCGCCTGGCGATCTGCTCTGCGCCGAGAGACGTCACGTCCTCCCCGCCCAGCGTCACGGATCCGCCCGTCGGTCGGAGTAGCCCGGACACGGCACGGAGCAAGGTTGTCTTGCCGGCTCCGTTGGATCCGATGACCGCGACGAGCTCACCCGGGGCCACCGCGACGTCAATCCCCTGGAGCACCTGCAGCCGGCCGTATGCCGCCGTGAGGCCACGTACCTCCATGCCGGCCTGGAGGGGCGACGAGGACTTCATGCCGGCACCGGGCGAGCGGCAGCGGCGCGAACCAACGCGTCGTCGTCCGCGTCCGTTCCGAGGTATGCCGCGATGACCGCCGGGTTGGCGCGCACGTCCTCGGGCTCGCCAAGGGCGATCAGGCGACCGTCGTCAAGGACGGCAACCCGGTCCGCCAGCGCCATCACTGCATCAACGTCGTGCTCCACAAGCAGCACCGAGATGCCGGCACTGCGCACCCTGCGCAACAGCCAGGCCAGTGAGTCACGTTCGGTCCCGGAGAGACCGGCCATCGGCTCGTCGAGAAGGAGGAGCGCGGGCGCGAGGGCGAGGGCCCGCGCCACCTCGACCTTGCGCTGCTGGCCGAATGCCAGGTCAGTGACCCGCTGGTCAGCGTGTTCTGTCAGGCCCAGGGCGGCGACTGCCGTACGGGCCCAGTCCTCGATCTCGCGCTCCTCCCGGCCGGCGAGCCCGAGCATCCCGCGAAAGATGCCGGACCGACTGCGCAGGTGCCGGGCGACCTTGACGTTGCCAAGCACGGTCGTGCTGCCGAAGACCTGGAGGTTCTGGAACGTGCGGGTCGCGCCAAGCGTCGCAATCACATGTGGACGCCGGCCCTGTACATCCGTGCCCCGCAGGGTGACGGTGCCAGCGGTCGGCTCCAGCACGCCGGTGATGATATTGAAGGCAGTGGTCTTGCCGGCGCCGTTCGGGCCGATGAGGGCAAAGATCTCGCCGGCCCGTACATCGAGATCGATGTCCCCGAGCGCAGTGACACCGCCGTAGCGCATCGTCAGCCCACGTATGGACAGGAGCGGCGAGCCGGACTCGGTCACGTCCGCTTGGGCGAGCAGGCGAGAGAGAGCCTGGAGACCGCTGTACTCCATTGCTGCGTCGTTCCCGTCATGCTCGGCTCGGGAAACCGCGGCGGTCGCTACCGCGATGCCGCGGCGACGGGTGACACGTGCCCACAGCTGGGCCAGCCCGCCGGGGAGGAGGACGACCAGGAGCACCAGGACGATGCCGAAACCGAGGAGCTGAACCTCTCCGGAAGCACCTGGGATCAGTTTCGGGATGAACGACCTCATGCCCTCGTCGAGCGCTTCGACGGCCACTGCCCCGATGACCGCACCCCACACGGTGCCCAGACCACCGAGGACCACCATCAGGAGCAGCGTGACGCTGAGCTCGAAGCCTGCCGCCTCGGGGCTGACGACCGCCAGCCAGTGGGCGTAGAAGACCCCTGCCAGACCCGCGTACCCAGCTGCGAGCACGAAGACCCGCACGCGTAGGGCGTAGGTGTTGACACCGAGACACTCTGCCGCCACCTCGGAGTCGTTCACAGCGCCGAGGGCGCGGCCGGTTCGGCTGTGTACCAGCCGCTGGGCCAGCCACAGGCCGATGACGACGAACGGCGCGAGCAGCCAGAAGTACTCTTGAGGGCTGTCGTAGATGCGGCCAAGGAACGACGGCTTCGGGATGCCGAAGATCCCCGAGGTTCCGCCCGTCACCTCGAGCTCACGCGCGACGACCGCCACGATGATGCCAAGCCCCAGCGTGGCCAGGGCGAGGAAGTGGCCACGCAGTCGCAGCAGGGGAAGCCCGACCACAAGAGCCACCAGCATCGAGGCTGCTACGGCGAGAACGGCGGCCAGTATGCCGGGGACCTGGGTCTTGGTGACGAGGATCGCCTGCGTGTAGGCGCCGACCGCGAAGAACGCTGCATGTCCGAGGCTGACCTGACCGGCAAGCCCCATGAGCAGCGACAGCCCGATGGCGGCCAGGCCGTAGATCAGCGCGTACACACCCATGTTGACCAGGTTGACGGGCAGGGCGATGGGGGCTATCGCCAGTACCACGGCGAGGACCAGGAACGGAACGAAGGCGCGTAGCCGCCCCATCAGACGCGCACCCCGGTAGGCTTGAGAGCCAGGCCTCGAGGCCGGATGAGCAGGACGACGAGCAGGACGACGAAGGCGACGGCGTCGCGGTATCCCGTCGCACCATAGCCAGCCGCCAGACTCTCGAGGACGCCCAGAAGCAGCCCCCCGAGCATGGCGACGCGGAAAGACACGAGACCGCCCAGGGTGGCCGCGACGAAGCCCTTGAGCCCGAGGGTGAGCCCGGAGCTCCAGGAGCTGAGGTAGATGGGGCTGCCTACGACACCGGCCGCCGCGCCGGTGAAGCCCGCAATCGCGAAGGCGACCATGGTCGCCGTCCTCGGCGAGATGCCGAGGAGCCGGGCGGCTATGGGCTGCTCAGCGCAGGCACGCAGAGCCTTGCCGGCCGTGGTGTGCTCGTAGAAAGCGATCACGGCATAAGAGACGACGGCAGCGACACCAAGAATCCACAGCTCCTGGCTTCGGACGCTCACACCGGCGAAGACGAAGTCCTTGCCGGGGAAGTCGGGAAGCGCCTTCGCCTCCGGCCCCCAGAACAGGAGCATGGCGGCCTTGAGCGCCGTGGAGATGCCCAGCGTGAGGATGATCGACACAAGCGGCGTCATGTGCCGCACGGGCCTGACCGCCACCCGCTCCACGGCGACGGACACGGCCACCACGAACGGCACCACCACGACCACCGCGAACAGGAGGGGAACTCCCGCGGCCACGGCGCTGATCGCGCTCAGCCCCGCAAGGGAGGCGTACTCACCCTGGGCCAGGTTGACGATCTCTCGCACGGAGAAGATCGCGACGAAGCCCAGGGCGACGAGCCCATAGACCGCTCCGAGAGCCAGTCCTGACCAGACCAGCTGGAGCAGGTCACTCATCATTTGGGCCCGTCGAGGACCTTCCACTTCCCGTTCTCGACGGTCACCATGACGAGCGCCTCCTTGGTCAGCCCTGAGTGGTCGGTGGGCGTCATGGTGAAGACACCACTGACGCCAGGTGAGTTGGAGGTGCTCTCGATGGCGTCGCGGAGCTTGTTCGGGTCGGTCCCGGCTTTCTTGAGCGCGGCGACGGCGATCGTGAAGCCGTCGTAGGCGTGGCCCGCGAACGTAGACGGGTTCTGCCCGTACTTCGCCTTGTAGTCGGAGATGAACTTCGCGACGACCGGCTTCTGCGGGTCATTCCCCGCGAGCTGGTCGGCGACCAGCATTTTGCCGAGCGCCGCTCGCAGGCCGTTGGCCGAGGCTCCCGCCGCGTCGAGGAACACCTGGTTGCCGATGCCATGCGACTGGTACACAGGAGCCTTGATGCCGAGCTGCTTGTAGGCGACCTGGGCCAGTGACGCTGCCGGCGGGATACCCCAGATCAACGTGGCGTCCGGCTTGGCAGCACGGATGTTGACCATCTGGGCGGTGAAGTCGGTCGCGTCGGGCGCGAACTTCTCAACCTTGACGACCTTGATGCCGGCGTCCTTGCCGACTTCGGTCAGCATCTCAGGGATACCTTCGCCAAAGCCGGAAGCGTCCCGGGCGATGGCGATGTTCTTGTAGCCGTTGGCCTTCATGTCGCCGACGAGCCGCTCAATGACCACGCGGTCGTTCTGCGCCGTCTTGAACACCCATTTCGAACCTTCAACGATCTTCTGGTTTGCGGCCAGGGAGATCATCGGCTTCTTCGCCGCCTCCGCGAGCGGTCGCATAGCCAAGCTGGGACCGGTACGGGAGGCGCCGAGCAGGAGGTCGACGTTGTCGGTCGACAGGAGCTTGCTCGCCGCCTTCGCTGCGCCGGCCTCGGTCGACTGGTCGTCCTCGATCAGAAGATTGATCTTGCGGCCGTTGACTCCGCCGCCGGAGTTGACCTGCGCGGCCAGCATCTCAAGCGCTTGGCGTTCCGGGACACCAAGGCTTGCGCCCGCCCCGGTGATGTCCAGGACCGCACCGATCTTGATGTCGCCTGAGGCCGAGCCAGAGCTGGTGGCACCGCCTGAGCCGGTCGACTCGGCGCAGCCGGCCGCGGCCAGTGCCACGGCGATGATGGCGACGACTGTCGTCGCGGAACGGACGTTGCGTGTCATGGGGTCTCTTTCCTCGCCTTGCGTCGTGCGAAACACTACATTTCGTTGACGTCTCGAAAAGAAACGTAGTTAATCATTTCCTGCTGCACCCGTCAAGCATTCGAGTCCACCGATGAAGACCTGGGGCTCGAGCGCCGCCTCCATCGGGTCTGCCCGACCAGCGTGAGCTCACCGGGCATGATCTTGGGAACCGGCCTCCCGGATCGCTTCCTCGACTGCCTTGCTGGTTATCCGCTTGCGCCAGACGTACGACAGGTCCGCGTTGTCCAGCGGCTTCGCCGGCTTGGCTGCCTTCGCGGCTACCTGCTGTATGACGGCGTCATCGAGCTCCCGACCCAGCAGCGGCTCTGCAGCGTCACTGACGTCGAGGGGTTGCGACGCGACGGCAGTGAGCACGATTCGGCAGGCATCCACCACAGGACCGGTCATCTGCAGGGCAACGGCCACTCCGACCACGGGAAAGTCGATCGAGTCGCGGCTGCGAACCTTGACATAGGAGGATCGCCATCGGCCTGGCTCAGGCAGCCGGAGGGTGGTGAGCACCTCATCGTCAGCCTTCGTGAGGTAGAGCTTGCCGTCGTCCTGGTACAGCGCGGCCACAGGCACCTCGCGCTCACCCTCTGGGCCGACGAGGACCACCGTGGCGCCGAGGGCGATAGCGACTGGTGCGGTATCCGAGGAGGCAATCGCCCTGCAATGAGTAAAGGCGGGAGCAACCCGGCAAACGTCGCCGTCCTTCTTGAGGCAGAATCCGGCAGCCTGTCGCCACTCGTAGCTCTGGTCGTAGTAGTTGCAGCGGGTGTCGACGCAGAGATTGCCACCGATCGTGCCCGTGTTTCGCAGGGCCGGCGACGACACGAGAGCCGCCGCTCGGACGTAGCCCGGATAGGCGGCACGCAGCTGGGGGTGGGCGATCACCTCCGAAAGCGTCACGCCGGCACCGATGTCGAAGCCACCGTCGTCGGTGGCACGCACCTGGCGCAGCTCGTCCAGGTGGCCGAGGCCGACGAGGATCTCGGGCTCCATCTGACCACGTTTCATCTTCGGCAGCAGATCGGTGCCCCCGGCGACGAGCCTTGCCCGGCTGCCGTGCTCAGCGAGAATCTGGGCTGCCTCGGCGACCGAGCCCGGTCGCAGATAGCTAAACGGTGGCAGGCGCAGCATCGGGGGGAGCCACCTTGTCCATAGTCGGGTACGGAACATCGGGGAATCTTTTCGGACCGAAACGCCCCTGGCGACCTTTGGCCAGGTCATCGAGGGCACGCAAGATCTTGTCGGGGGTCACCGGGACCTCGTCCATCCAGACGCCCAGGGCGTCGTGCACCGCAGACGCGACGGCCGGGATGACGGGCAGCAGCGGACCCTGCCCCACCTCTTTGGCGCCGTAGGGGCCCTCAGGATCGAGGGTCTCCACGAGGATGGTCTCC
>Ga0209585_10000539_pt1 | contig 14722 bp, 10 predicted proteins | sample NGEPerone_FD_185491 | JGI IMG/M metagenome (GOLD analysis project Ga0209585, IMG submission 185491) | Arctic peat soil microbial communities from the Barrow Environmental Observatory site, Barrow, Alaska, USA - NGEE Permafrost154B-one... | ecosystem: Environmental > Terrestrial > Soil >... | reverse complement strand
AACGACTTCGCGCCAGAACGTGCGCGAGGCGTTCGGCCGCACTGCCCTCGTCGCGGAGCATCTTGAGATACCAGTGGGTCGTGCCCAGGGACTCGCTGATCCGGCGGAAAGAGAGCAGACCGGCGTCCGGGTCGGCCTCGTCCGCGAACCAGCCGAGCATGACTGGCAGCAACGTCTTCTGTATCGCGGCACGCCTGCTGAGCCCGCCGGTGAGGGCCGCAAGGTGTCGCATTGCCCCAGCGGGGTCGCGAAAACCTAATGCTGCCAACCGTTCTCGCGCAGCCTCGGGAGTGAGCCGCGCTTCGGTGCTGCTGAGCCGCGCGGAAGCTATCAGCAAGGGGCGGTAGAACAGGCGCTCATGGATTCGCCGCACCTCGCGCGCCTGCTGCTGCCACTGCTCGACCACGGCCCGCGCAGAGTCACGACGGTGGCCCACAGCCCTGCCCAGGCGCCGCAGATCCGCCTCGTCGGTGGGCATCAGATGCGTGCGTCGTAGCCGGAACAGCTGGATCCTGTGCTCGAGGGTGCGCAACAGGCGATACGACTCGTCCAGGACAGCGGCATCGTCCCGCGCCACGTAGCCGCCTTTTGACAGCGCCGCCAGGGCCTCCAGAGTCGTGCCCGAGCGCAACGTGGTGTCGGTGCGGCCATGGACGAGCTGCAGCAGCTGGACACTGAACTCGACGTCCCGCAGACCGCCTGGGCCGAGCTTCAGCTGGCGCGCGGACTCGGCCGCTGGGACGTGCTTTTCGACCCTTCGGCGCATCGCCTGGACGTCCTCGACGAAGTGCTCACGACTTGCCGCCTGCCAGACGAGAGGGCTGACGGCGTCCAGGTATTCCCGGCCGAGCCCGGTATCGCCGGCGACGGTTCTGGCCTTGAGCAGAGCCTGGAACTCCCACGTCTTGGCCCACCGCTGGTAGTAGGAGAGGTGGCTGGCGACGGTTCGGACCAACGGGCCGTTCTTGCCCTCAGGCCGCAGCGCCGCGTCGACGGGCCAGAGCGTGCCTTCGGCCGTGTTCGCCGAACAGGCCCGCATCAGTGCCGTCGCCAGCTGGGTGCCGACGTTGAGGGCGGCCGTCTCATCGGCAGCGTCACCGCTAGCCGGTTCGGCCACGAAGATGACGTCGACGTCAGAGACGTAGTTGAGCTCGCGTCCCCCGCACTTGCCCATGCCGATCACGGCGAACCTGCAGATATCCGCCTCGGGTCCAACCTCAGCTCGGGCGATCACGAGGGCAGCCTCGAGCGCGGCCGAGGCCAGGTCGGCCAGTGCGGCCGCGGTGGGTGGCAGCTCGTCGACCGCCCGCTTCGCAGTCAGGTCCAGCGCCGCGATCCCCAGCAGGTTGCCGCGGTAGGCAACCCGCAGGGGATCATACGCAGGCATGGTTCCTGCTTTGGTCATTGCTTTGGTCATTGCTCCTGTCACCGCACTGACCAGGGCGGCACGGCGCTGTTCGGCGCTCTGTCGGGTCGCGTCGGTGACGTAGCGCCAATGGGCCGGATGCGTCACCAGATGGTCGACGAGCGCAGTCGAGGCCCCGAGCACCGCGAGCAGCCGGTCGCATCCCGGGCCGTCGTGCCGTAGCGCGGCGATCAGCTCCTCGCCGCGGTCCTCGCCATGGTCAGAGGTCTTGACGTCCCGCTTGCCCAACGACTCCATCAGGCGCACGAGCCCCAGCAGCGCAAGGTCGGGGTCAGCCACCTGGCTCAACGCGTCAGCCAGTCCGTCACCGAAGACGTCGTCCAGCGGATCGGTCAGCCCGGCCAGCGCCGGATCGTCCAGGAGCGCATCGGCCCGAGCCGGATCGGCAAACCCCAACCGGGCCAGCCGACCAGCCCGACTGGCTGGCCTGGCGGATGCGTTCACCGGCCCAACCTACAGAGCGCGGGGCCACACCCGCCTCAGTTTCCCTACAAGCGGGTGAGGTAGCGCTCGAGCTCGAAAGGACTGACCTGGCCCTTGTAGTCGGTCCACTCCGCCCGCTTGTTGCGCAGGAAGAAGTCGAAGACGTGCTCACCCAGGGTCTCTGCAACGAGATCGGATCGTTCCATCACGGTGATGGCGTCGATCAACGACGCCGGTAGCGGCTCGATGCCCATCGCCCGCCGCTCGGCGTCGGTCAACGCCCAGACGTCGTCCTCGGCCTCGTCCGGCAGCTCGTAACCCTCTTCGATCCCCTTGAGCCCTGCGGCAAGCAGCACGGCAAACGCGAGATACGGGTTGCACGCCGAATCCAGAGATCGCACCTCGACGCGCGTGCTCTGCCCCTTCTTCGGCTTGTACATCGGAACGCGCACCATGGCACTGCGGTTGTTGTGACCCCAGCAGACGTGAGCCGGCGCCTCTCCCCCGCCCCACAGACGCTTGTACGAGTTGACCCACTGGTTGGTGACCGCGCTGATCTCGGAACCGTGATGCAACAGGCCTGCGATGAACTGCCGCCCAACCTGGCTGAGCTGGTAGGGCGCCCCGACCTCGTGAAAGGCGTTGCGGTCGCCCTCGAACAGCGACAGGTGCGTGTGCATCCCGGAGCCCGGCTGATCGCTGAAAGGCTTGGGCATGAAGGAGGCAAAGACACCCTGCTCCAGCGCGACCTCTTTGATGACCGTGCGGAAGGTCATGATGTTGTCGGCCGTCGAGAGACCGTCGGCATAGCGCAGGTCGATCTCGTTCTGCCCCGGGCCGCCCTCGTGATGGCTGAACTCCACCGAGATGCCCATGCTCTCCAACATCGTGATGGCGGCTCGGCGGAAGTCGTGTCCGGTCCCGTGCGGCACGTGGTCGAAGTAGCCGGCCTGATCCACCGGGATCGGCGGCTGACCGGGCTTGATCGGGTGCTCGAACAGGAAGAACTCGATCTCAGGGTGCGTATAGAAGGTGAACCCGAGGTCGGCGGCCTTGGCCAGCGCGCGCTTGAGGACGTACCGCGAGTCGGCGAAGCTCGGGGAGCCGTCGGGCAGGACGATGTCGCCGAACATCCTTGCGGTGCCCGGACTCTCGCCACGCCAGGGCAGCACCTGAAACGTCCCCGGGTCGGGCTTGACCAGCATGTCGGACTCGTAGACCCGGGCGAATCCCTCGATGGCGCTGCCGTCGAAGCCGATGCCCTCGGAGAAGGCGCCCTCGAGCTCTGCCGGCGCTATGGCGACCGACTTCAGCTGGCCCAGCACGTCTGTGAACCAGAGCCGCACGAAGCGGATGTCGCGTTCTTCGATGGTGCGTAGGACGAACTCCTGTTGACGATCCATAGCGCGATCCTGCCCTAAGCGTGTTTCGTGCGAGTTAAGAAACGCCAATCGTGCACGCTCGTATGCTGTCCGACTCCTCAGAATCGGCCTTGCCCCGACCCGCGAACTGCGGAAGCCCCCGGGGAGGAATACCCCCGGGGGCCGCCGCAATGTGGGTGGAACTACTTCTTGAAGGCCACGTTGACGATCATCTGGTCACCCTGCTTGCTGGTGTCCACGACGCTGATCGTCGTGCCCGTGCCGGCGACCTTGGTCGAAGCCCATGGGTTGAGCGTCGACCAGTAGCGGTTCGGGTTAGTGTCGTCGAATGTCGGGATCGCAGGCTGCGAGGCCACGACGGTCGCAACGCCGTTGCGGTGGAAGGTCACCGCATCGGTGGCCTCCTGGCCGAACGTGGCGTCGAACGGCTGACGGCGGTTGCCGAGCATGACGCCGCCATCGAGCATGACCGGCGCGGGACGCGCGTCGACCGGCAGGGTCTGGCCACAACCAGGGTGGGAGATGGTGTTGTTGTCGGTGCACGCGCCGTCCGAGTACCAGACCAACAGACCGTTCTGGTACGGGAAGCGCTCGACCCAGTCCGGCCTGGTGTTGTTGAAGCCGAAGTTGTACGGCCCCGTCTGCAGCGTGGTGTCGTACCCGGAGTAGACACGGTTCTCGGCCAGGTAGAACTGTGGGACGACGACGTTGGTGGAGCCACCCATGCGGGTGAAGCCGTCGGCCGTCCAGCCGTTGTCACCGGACTCGACGTCGTCGCTCCAGGTTGGGGAAACGGCGCCGTTGACGGTCAGTGCCAGGTCGTCAAGGAAGGGACCGTCGTAGTGCACTCCGCCGTCGGTGGCGTAGCGGAAGCGGAACTGCACCACGGAGCCCTTATATGCAGACAGGTCGTAGCTGATCTGCGTCCAGTCCGAGCTGCCGTCGATCGGCGCGCCGACCTGTGTCCACGTGGCGCCGCCGTCGTTGGAGACCTCACCATAGAGGTAGTCGTAGTCGGTTTCCATGTCGTACTTGGCCCAGGCGGACAAGCTCGCCGAGGTCCCGGCGGTTGTCAGGTCGACAGTGCGGGTCAGCTTGGTGTTGAGGTTGTCGGCCGAGCCGCCCCACCACTCGAAGTCACCGGAGTGCGGAGTGTTGTAGTCAGTCTTGATGGTCTTGTCGGGCAGGTTGACCAGGATCGCCTGGGGCGTCTTGCCGGCGCGGTCCGCAGGGCCGAGCTTGACCTGCGCGTTCGCGCCGTAGTTGACCTGCTTGTAGCCCAGCCAGCCCAGCTGCATCTTCTCCCACGGGCCCATGTAGCCGGGCGTGGTGCCGATCGAGTCGGTGCCATGGTTCAACCAGGAGCCGGCGCTCATCAGGGTCCAGAAACCGGTGCCGTTGTCGCCACCCGCGGTGTCGTAGAGGTCCGGCAGACCGAGGTCGTGGCCGAACTCGTGGGTGAATACACCCAGGCCACCGTTCTCGGGCTCGGTGGTGTAGTCACCGATCCACATTCCGGTGTTGCCGATCTGAGTGCCCCCGGCAAGGTTGCCGGACGGGCCCGAGTAGCCATAGTCGGTGGAGTTGACGTACCAGCGGTGGGACCAGATGGCGTCCGTACCTTGGAGACCGCCGCCGGCCTCTTCGCCCTCACCGGCGTGGATCGCCTGGAAGTGGTCGATGTAGCCGTCGGGCTCGTTGAAGTTGCCGTCGTTGTCGTAGTCGTACCGGTCGACCTTGTCGAACTGCACGAGGTAGGCCTTGATCTCATCCGCAGTCTTGCCAGCCTTGACCTGCGCGCCGTACCAGGCCGTAGCAGTGTCCTCGACGAACGGCCAGTAGGCCGCCGAGTCGGAGATCGAGTTGCTTCCATAACTGGCCTCGTTGTACGGCACCTTGACCCAGTCGCTGACGTCACCCTTGGCCAGGAACCTGCCGTTGGACTGCTTGAGATAGAAGTCCTTGAAGGACTCCCCCGTGCCGAACATCAGGTCCTGGTAGTGGCCCTTGTTGAAGTCCGGTGACCAGGAGGTCGAGTTGTCCAGACTGCGGTCCGGAGCCACGATCTGGTTGTTCAGCGGGCCAGCCGTTCCCCCGGTGAGCGTCGTCTTCGCCGCGGTGCCGAAGTCTGTCAGGATCGTGAAGATGGACTCCTCACGGTTGACGGCGTACTGAACGTACTGCCCCTTGCCGACGTTGATGACCTGCTGGCCGCCCTTGGTCTCGATCTTGGCGGTTCCCTTGATGACCTGCTGGACGGCCGTCTCGCGAAGTGCCCGCTGCTTGTCGCTCAGCGGGCTCTTCAGGTCGTCCGACTTCTTTGCCTGCGCTGCGGCCGGGTCTTTGTCGGTCGGTGCGTTGGCGGCTTGGGCTGGGATCTGCAGGGTCGAGACGGCGAGTGCGGTAACAGCTACGCCCGTCAAGACGCGCAGGGTGCGTCGTTTCATGAATTTCTCCTGTGTTCTGGGTCACGCCATCTTCGGCGACGAGGTGACCTTCACATGAAACTCACAGGTTGTGAACCCCAAAATCGTAAGAAACAGTACATTTCTTCGCAAACCATGGACCATCGAGGCCGTTTCATGGACCGTGCACCGGATGGTTAGGCTGCCGGTATGGCGCAGATGCGACTGGCCTTGGCCCAGGTCAACCCGACCGTCGGAGACCTGACTGGCAACGCGCTAGCGGTCCGCGAGTGGTCCGCCAAGGCGGCCGAGCGCGGCGCCCACCTGGTGGCCTTCCCCGAGATGATGCTGACCGGCTACCCGGTCGAGGACCTCGCGCTGCGGGCGTCGTTCGTCGACGCCTCGCGAACGGCTCTGGTCCAGCTGGCCGCCGACCTCGCCGCGGACGGACTCGGCGACCTCCCGGTCGTTCTCGGCTACCTGGACCACGCGCCATACGCTTCGATCAAGGCGACCGGTGAGGCGACCCGACCACTCCCCCAGAACTGCGCCGCGGTGCTGCACCAAGGCCAGGTCAAGGCTCGCTATGCCAAGCACCATCTGCCCAACTACGGCGTATTCGACGAGTTCCGGATCTTCGCCCCCGGCAATCACCTCACCGTTGTGCGTATCGGCGACATCGACGTGGCCATCGCGATCTGCGAGGACCTCTGGCAGGAGGGCGGACCGGTCGCCCAGACGCGTGAGGCGGGGGCCGAGCTGCTGCTGGTGATCAACGGGTCGCCATACGAGGAGGACAAGGACGACGTCCGGTACGAGCTGGTGGCGCGACGGGCCGCCGAGGCAGGTTGCACCCTCGCCTACCTGAACATGGTCGGCGGTCAGGACGAACTCGTCTTCGACGGGGACTCGTTGGTGGTCGATGCTGCTGGCCAGATCCTGGCCCGCGGGCCGCAGTTCGACGAGGACCTGCTCGTGGTCGATCTGAACCTCGAGCCGAGCACCGTGAATGCGGCCGACCCGTCCGGTGAGGGGGTCGTGCACGTCACCCTCAGTGCCACACCCATTGCCCCGTATGCCGCGCAGCCCGCCGCGTTGGCCGCTCGCCTCGATCCGGTCGGCGAGGTCTACCGCGCGGTGCAGCTGGGGTTGCGTGACTATGTCCGCAAGAACGGTTTTCGATCGGTGTTGCTCGGAGTCTCCGGAGGCATCGACTCGACCCTCGTGGCCACTATCGCGGCCGATGCGCTGGGTGGGGAGAACGTCGTGGCGATCAGCAACCCCAGCAAGTACTCCAGCCAGGGCTCCAGGGACGACGCCGCCGAGCTGGCACAGAACCTGGGCCTGGACTACCGCGTCATCCCCATCGAGCCGATGGTCAGCGCGTTCCTGGACAACGTCAAGCTGACCGGGGTGGCCGAGGAGAACCTGCAGGCCCGGGTGCGTGCCCTGATCTGGATGGGGCTGGGCAACCAGGAGGGTCACCTCATCCTGACCAACAGCAACAAGAGCGAGGTCTCCGTCGGCTACTCGACCATCTACGGCGACAGCGTCGGTGGATACGCACCGCTGAAAGACGTGCCGAAGACGATGGTGTGGGAGCTGGCCAAGTGGCGCAACACCCAGGCCGAGCAACGCGGCGAGAAGCCACCAATACCCTTGGCATCCATCAACAAGGCGCCCTCAGCCGAGCTGCGCCCGGGCCAGGTCGACCAGGACTCATTGCCACCGTATGAGCTTCTCGACGCGCTCCTCGACCGTTATGTGCAAGGCGCCCAGGGTCGGGCCGAGCTGGTCGAGGCTGGATTCGACCCTTCCGTGGTGGACACGGTGGTCAGGCTCGTCGACCGCGCAGAGTGGAAGCGCCGGCAGTTCGCCCCGGGCCCCAAGATCTCCCCCTTGGCTTTCGGACGCGACCGCCGCCTGCCGATCACCAGCCGATGGCGGGAGCAGGACTCCTAGTTTCGACAGCCCCGAATCGTTTCCCTATGTTTGACACCAGAAGACCATCGCGGTCCCGAGGTTTGGCAATGGAGACAAGATGAGTGAGCAACCCGCCCCGTACGGCACCGGCAATGCGCCCGCATCGCCAACGCTCAAGCGCATCCGTATCCCCCACCTACAGGCCATGAAGGAGCGGGGCGAACGCTGGGCGATGCTCACGGCATACGACCAGTACTCCGCCGAGATCTTCGACGAGGCCGGCATTCCCGTTCTCCTGGTTGGTGACTCGGCCGGCAACAACGTCTACGGATACGAGACGACGGTGCCTGTCACAGTGGACGACCTGGTGCCGTTGGTTCGCGCTGTCACCCGCTCCGCCAAACACTCTCTGGTGGTTGCCGATCTGCCGTTCGGGTCCTACCAAGCAAGCCCGACCCAGGCCTTGGCCACTGCGACCAGGTTCATGAAAGAGGGTCTGGCACACGCGGTCAAGCTCGAGGGCGGACGCCCGATGGTTCCCGAGATCGAGCTCCTCGTGCGCGCCGGCATCCCCGTGATGGGACACATCGGTTTCACCCCGCAGAGCGAGCACGTCCTGGGCGGATACCGCATCCAGGGACGCGGCGACGCGGGCGACGCACTGGTCGAGGACGCCCTCGCCCTGGAGCGGGCCGGCGCCTTCTCGGTGGTCATGGAGATGGTTCCCGCAGCGGCTGCCGCCCGCGTCACCAAGGCCCTCCACATTCCTACGATCGGGATCGGCGCCGGTCCGGACTGCGATGCCCAGGTGCTCGTCTGGCAGGACATGGCGGGGCTGCGGGGCGGCAAGGCGCCACGGTTCGTCAAGCGGTACGCCGACCTGCGCACCACGCTGGGCGACGCGGCCCGCGCCTACGCGGCAGATGTCGCAGGTGGGACGTTCCCGGCGGCGGAGCACTCGTTCGAGTCCTAGCAGCTCGAGGGTGCGCTGTCAACAGGGTGGCAGGGGTTGGAGATCGGCCGGTCAGCTGACCGAAGGACCCGCGATCAACACCCCATCGACGTATGGCGATCCGTTCGCCCGGCAGCCATCCAGGCCGAAGGTCTGTTGCTGCATCACCGGCGCCAGGGCGCCCGGCCCCGGACAGGCCTGGTGGTTGTAGCCGAGCTGGTGTCCCACCTCGTGGTTGATGACGTACTGCCGATAGAGGGCAACGTTGCCCTGGTAGTCCGGGATCGCCGTCAGCCACCGGTCGAGGTTGATCATCACGAAGTTCCCCGCCCGGCAGGAGACGTAACCGCGGGTATCCAGTCCTACCGTCGCGCAGACCTTGTCGACCGTGGCGGGTGTGGCAAGGCGGATGACGAAGTCGGCCTTGTCGATGGCAACCCGCTGGAGTGACCAGCGCCCCTGGCCGGTCCAGCTTGCGGGGTTGGCCAGCGTGACATCCACGGCGGCCGCGAAGTCAGGCGCACCCTGCCCGGTACCGATCTCGACCTGGACGGCGTAGGTCTTCAGCGTTCCCGACCCGTAGCGATCGGTGCCACCCACGGCGCTGACGTACTCGCCGGTGGCCCGAACGCCGGTGGCTTCCCCCGATACCGGCCCCGATGGTGACTTTGTTGGTGCCTTCGACGGAGACTTCGACGGGGTGGAGGCGGTGCCCGCGTGTGACTTGGGCGTGGTGATCGGGGTGCCCGACCTGCTTGCCACCGCGACCGTCGCGTCCGTATCGCCGGTGAGGGCCGCCGCCAGTCGGACGCCGGCCAGCACGAGAAGGGCGACGAACAACAGCAGGCAGCCGCCAACGACCTGGCGTCGTCGCCTGATCACCCGGCGATGTGCGCGGGCACGGGACTCGCGCGAAGGCATGACTCAGACTATCGCCGACCGGCAGACAACCTGATCAGCCCACCGCAGACACGCGCACCTCGGGCAGGAGGGGAGCAGGCTCGGCCGGGGGACTCATCAATGGCGGATCCGGTCGAAACAGCCGACCACGCAAGGAGACCAACAGGTAGACGACGGCCGCGCCGGTGAAGGCTGCCATGATCGCGAAGATGACGTGGTAGTCGAGCAGCGTCACGAGGAGTGCGCCAACTGCCAGGGAGATGGCCTGCGGGGCACCCATAATGGTCTCCACCGCTGCCGATGCGCGGCCCATCAGCTCGTGTGGGGTCCGGCGCTGGAGCATCGTCATGAAGGCGATGAACGTCAGGGGCAGGGCGTAGCCGAAAACCACCACGGCTGCGAGGGTGACCCACAAAGTCGAGGTGAGCGCGACGGTCTCGAGGCCGACGGCGAGCAGCGCCAAGCCGACGGTGACGGTGCCGGCCTCACCCCATCGACGGACCCACCGAGAGGTCGTGATCCCACCGAGGATGGCACCGACGCCCTGTACTGAGACCACGACGCCGGCGAATGTTGGCGCCTTGCCGAAGAAGTCCAGCACGGCGTAGATCGAGGCCTCTGTGAAGCCGATCACGATCAACATCAGCGCGAAGGCGACCAGGACGTGCCTCAGCACCGGCTCGTGCGCCAGGTGCTTGATGCCGCCTGTCATCTCATGCCACCAGTGTTGCTCGATGCGTTCAGGAGCCTTTTCCCGCAACGGAATTGACGCGATGATGAGCGCTGCGACGAGGAACGACACCGAGTCGACGACGGCAACCGCGCCGCCGCCAAACATCCCGAACAGTGCCGCGCCCACGAGGGGACCGATCAGGCGGAAGCCCTCGCGGGTGGTCTGCAACGAGGAGTTTGCCTCCACCAGCACGTTGTCGGGAATCATCTCCTTGAGCAGCCCGTTCAGGCCGGCCGGCAGAACGACGAACGAGATTCCATAGAGGAACGCGACGACATAGATGATCCAGACGTCGCCACCGTGCTGCACCAACAGCAGCGGCAGAACCATCAGGGCGGAGATCACGTTGCCCCACACCAGCAGCGGCTTTCGCCTGATCCGGTCGATGTACATCCCGTAGAGCGGCGCGAACAGCGCAGGGACCATCATCCAGAAGAAGGTGAGACCCGCGGCGCCGTTGGAGTGGGTCAGCGTCTTGACCCACATGCTCAGGACCAACAGCATCACCGAGTCACCGAGCATGCTCGTCGTCGTTCCGGCGAAGAGCCGAGTGAATCCCCTCTGCTGGAACGCCTTACGCATCGTTCTCTCCATTGCCGTCTGGTTCGGTCTCGAAGTCGTAGGCCGGGACTCCCCATGCAAGGAACGCGCAGAGGCGTGCCCCGTCGGGTCGGCCTTCCGGGTGCTCGAACCGGTCGAGTCTGCTCATCAACAGGTCACACACCGCCAGGTTGATCTCGTTGAGCTCGTCGGCCGTCAGCCACATCATCGACTGGGTCCACGTACTTGCTTCCTGCCACGGCGGGGTGTCCTCACGAAGCCTCGCCCGCGCCCTGGCCAGTCGCCCCACTTCGCGGTCGATCATGAGAGTACTGAGCGCATCACCAGCTCGGGCCAGCTCGGGCGAGTCGCCGACGTCGTTCCATTGCATGCCCAGGCTGACGAGCTGCCAGGGTCGTTGTCGTCCCGTGCCGCCCTTAGCCTCTTCGACGAAACCATGCTCGGCGAGCTTGCGCAGATGCCACGAGCAGTTCGAGGGCGTCGTCTCGAGCCGGGCGGCCAGCTCGGTCGCGGTCAGGGGACCGGCCACCGTGAGCTGTTCCATGATCGCGAGACGCACCGGATGTGCCAGCGCCCTCAGCGATCGTGGGTCGTCCAGCTTCCGCTGCGGGTAGGTCATAACTTCGAAAGTACTCTTTCGAAAGACTCCTTGCAATACGCTTTTTCACACTCATGTTGCTTGAGATCTGTCTCTAGGCAACGGCGCGGGAGGCGGATAGATTCGAGAACCAGACCCGACCCCGAGTCGCGCTGCGACTTCCCGGACACACCCAGCTCCAGCCGCAGCCAGGAAGGCAGAGAACTCGTGAGCTCGACGCGCAGAACCCGCATATCCATCATCGCCAGCGTGTCGGTCGCTGCCCTCGCCGCAGCGCTGGCCACCGCAGCACCTGCCACCGCGACGAAACCCAGCAGCGGCAGCTCCACCGGCACCGGCCAGGTCTTCATGGTCAACCCGGTGCAGTCAAGCGGCGACCAGACCCTCACCGACCAGATGGACTCGGCAGCAGCAGTGCCCAACTCCGCCTACGCCACAGTGACGTTGCACAACCTCGACGGCTCGGGCTACCTGCGAGGAACCTGGGTCAACGTCGTCGCCGAGACCGGCACGCCGGCATACTCACCGACCGGCAGCTTCACCTACCGACGCGACGACGATCGCTTCGAGCAGGTCATGGCCTACTACTTCGTCGACGCCGCCCAGCGCTACCTGCAGGGTCTGGGCTTCGGCTCCGAGCTCCCCGCCGTCAACGCCGAGAGCCAAGACGTCCGGACCAACCAGTGGGGCATCGACAACTCGTTCTCATGGGACAAGCACGACGTCCTCCGCTTCGGCAAGGGGGGCGTTGACGATGCCGAGGACGCCGAGGTGATCGTCCACGAGTACGGCCACGCGGTGCATGACGCCCAGGTCCCCGGTTTCGGCAGCAGCCTCGAGGCCGGGAGCATCGGCGAGGCCTTCGGCGACTACCTGGCCGTCACGGTCGGGCTGCACGAGGCCATGGCCAACGGCTGGCCGGTAGCGACGGACCCCACCTGCGTCGCCGACTGGGACTCGGTCTCGTACACCCTCGCACCGCACTGCCTGCGGACGCTGTCCGAGAACAAGCACTACCCCGAGGATCTCCAGGGAGAGGTGCATGCCGACGGCGAGATCTGGTCGCAGGCCCTGTGGACGATCCGGGAGTCGCTCGGCGCCACCGTCGCCGACCGCATCATCGTCAACGCGCAGTTCGGGTTCGCCCCCGACACCTCGTTCGCCGCCGCGGCGAACACGACGGTCGCGACCGCCCAGCAGATGTATGGCGCCGTCAAGGCCAAGACGGTCCGCGCAGCTTTCGCGGCGCGCGGGATCCTCTGAGTAGCCAATCCCGTTAGCGCCGGGAGCCGCGTTCTGCCACCATCGCGACGTGAGCAACCTGTGGGCACGTCTGGCGCGCCTGCGTGTCGACGTCAGCCCGCTGCGTGACTCGCGCGACTTCCGCCTCCTGTTCTGGGCGGGCACGGTGTTCTACCTGGGCGGCATGGTCAGCTACGTCGCGCTCCCCTACCAGCTCTACCAGCTGACCGGGTCCAACTTCGCGGTCGGAGCCCTGGGCATCGTCGAGCTCGTCCCACTGGTCGTGTTCGGGCTGTATGGCGGCGCCCTCGCCGACCATGTCGACCGCCGCCGGATGCTCGTCGTCACCGGCGCCGCCCAGGTGCTGCTCACGGCGGCGCTGATGGCCAACGCCTTTCTGTCCGCCCCACGCCTCTGGGTCATCTACGTCCTGGGCGCTGTGCTCGCAGCAGCCAGCTCGCTGCAACGTCCATCCCGGGAGGCGTTGCTGCCACGCGTTGTTCGCCATCAACAGATCCCTGCGGCCATCGCGCTGTCGTCGCTCGGCCGCGAGATCAGCGGGCTCGCCGGACCTGCCCTCGGGGGCCTGCTGCTGCAATGGGTGGGCATCGGCTGGTGCTTCGCCCTCGACGTGACAGGCCTGACGGTGGCGACAGCGCTGTTTCTGGCGTTGAAGCCGTACCCCGCGACCGATCGCTCCAACCCGCCGAGCCTGTCCGGAGTGGCCGAGGGGTTGCGCTACGCAATGGGACGCAAAGACCTGCTGGGAACGTACGTCATCGACATCGTGGCCATGCTCATGGCGATGCCCATCGTGCTGTTCCCGGCGCTGGCCACCATGGTCTTCCATGCACCGGCGATGCTCGGCCTGCTCTACTCGGCCGAGGGCGTTGGCGCGTTGCTCGCCACGGCCTCCTCCGGTTGGATCTCCCACGTCCACCATCACGGGCGGGCGATCGTGATCGCCGCATCAACCTGGGGCGCCTCCATCGCGCTCGCGGGCCTGATGCCCTCGCTGTGGCTGGTCCTGGTCTGCCTGGTCGCTGCGGGCGCCGCGGACATGCTCAGCGGCCTTTTCCGTTCGGTGATCTGGAACCAGACGATCCCGGACTCGATACGAGGCCGGTTGGCCGGCATCGAGCTGCTGTCGTACTCCGTGGGTCCACTCGGCGGTCAGGTCCGAGCCGGGCTCGTGGCCGACCGCTGGAGCGTGCGTGGGTCGATCACCAGCGGCGGCATCCTCTGCGTCGTGGGCGTGGCGCTGACCGCCTCGTGGCTGCATGGCTTCTGGGCCTATGACGAGCGAACCGACGTGCACGCAGTCCGTGAGCGGAAGCTCCGCGCTGAGAATGCCGGTTGACTCGCCAATGTGCCTGAAAGAACACGTCCCGGGGCATTGTGCAATCCTCACGAACTTGATGTGCTGAGGGTCTGGACATTCCCCTGGCAGTCCGGTGGTTCGGACGGAACGGATCGAGGTCGCGATGACAGCAGCAGAGTCCAACGAGGTTCCGACAGACAAGGTGAAGGGCGCCCTCGACATCGAGGTAAGTCGGGTGGTGCCCCAACCAATAGACAAGGTCTGGCAGGTCCTGACCACCCGTGCCGGTGCGGAGGCCTTCCTCGGCAGTGGCGCCCAGCTCGGCACCAAGGGTGAGCCGTGGCACAGCGTGGACGGCAGTCACGGAGTGGTTCGCAGCTACCACCCGATGCAGCAGGTCCGCATCACGTGGCACGCCGACGAGGATGCGCCCGCCACACTGGTTGACCTCCAGCTCACGTCTGAGGGCGATGGCACCCGAATGGGCCTGCGGCAGGAGCACATTTGCGATGTCGCGCTCAGCCAGAGCCTGCAACAGCGGTGGGAGGACGCTCTCGTCCGGATCGGCGGCGCTACCGCCTGAGCCCACTGCTCGCTAACCGGCTGCGCAAGAGCCCACAACTGGCGACTCAGTCCTTGAGCCCCTCGTCGTCCCAGGCTTTGTCGTCCGCGTCCCAGCGGTCGGTGTTCTCCTTGGCATGCGACAGCGCCTGCTCCGCCTCCGCGTTAGTGTCGTATGGCCCCATCAGCCGGTCCTGCGGACTCTTGTTGGCGTCATCCTCAACCTGTCCGGTGCTCACGTTGAACCAGAACGCCATGGCAACCTCTCTTGGGGTCAACTGCGTGGTCACTTGCC
>Ga0209585_10000538_pt1 | contig 14731 bp, 4 predicted proteins | sample NGEPerone_FD_185491 | JGI IMG/M metagenome (GOLD analysis project Ga0209585, IMG submission 185491) | Arctic peat soil microbial communities from the Barrow Environmental Observatory site, Barrow, Alaska, USA - NGEE Permafrost154B-one... | ecosystem: Environmental > Terrestrial > Soil > Wetlands... | reverse complement strand
GTCTGGGAATGTTGACGGATATAGCTGAATTTATTGGCAGTCGTGTTTCGTGCTTTGTAAAATTGCACGTGAACAATCCACAGTTTGAAGAAGTGCGGGTAAATATGTCAGTACGGTTTTACGACGGCTTTGACGAAACATTCTATACGAATACTTTACAGGAATCTATTTTGCGATTTCTGTCTCCATGGGCGTTCCCCGAAGGTGGTAACCCAACTTTTGGTGGCAAAGTCTATAAATCAGTACTAATTGATTTTGTTGAGGAACTGACTTATGTAGACTATGTTACAGATGTCCAACTCTTCCACGACATTGCCGGGGTAAAAGGAACTGTTGACCAAAATGAGATTGAAGGTTCACTGGCAGTCTCAATATTAGTATCTGTTCCTGCAAAAAAACACCTGATCACAGTAATTAACCCATCAGAGGAAAAAATATCTTCTGACAAATGCAGCTGCGAATCATGAATCAAAAACCTGTTTCCATAGAGAAAAAGCCCGATCTGAAGCCTGCGCAGGATTACTACCTCCTCAGGAAGGAAGGTATCGGCTTTATTGAGCAGATGGGTAGCCAGCAATGGACTGATTACAATACGCATGATCCCGGAATTACGATTCTCGAAGCACTTTGTTATGCGATTACTGACCTGGCATATCGGACAGGAAAAGACATCAAGGATATTCTTACCCCTGATGAACCAGCAGTGGCTAAAAATCCTTTCCCGGACCAGGCTTTTTTCACCGCAAGGGAAATTTTAACGATCAATCCCTGGACGCCAAATGATTTTCGCAGGATTCTTATCGACCTCGACGGGATACGCAATGCGTGGGTATTTTGTAAAGAATGTGCCTGTGATGCTGAATATTATGCATGGTGCGATGAAGATAATCTGAACCTCTCTTTCACCGCGCCCAAAAAAGCAGTAACTAATATATTAAAGGTTTCGCCGCGTGGACTTTATGATGTGCTGCTTGAACTCGAGTCAGATCCGGAACTGGGTGATTTGAACGATCACAAAATCGAGCATACCTATACAGTTCACGACAATGACGGTAAACCGCATCCGGTCGTGATGGAATTGCGTTTTCCGGATTGGCAACTTGAAAAAAGTGCGGATTGGGAGCTTTTTAACCAAAGTAATGACTCGCTATTTAAGCTCAAAATTCTTCACTTTGGAGCAACAAAAACATACGATATAATTACAGATCCGCTACTTAGCGATGATGACAAAGACGCCTATTTCAAAAGACAGTGGCGTAATGTGTTCTATGCAGGATTTGAAGTTGAACTTTTATCTTTCGGCAAAAAAATTGTGATTGACAATGTTGCGATCCGCTTTTTAGGTGATACTACGGCTAAAAATGGAAGTAAGGTAACCACGATAAAAACAATTCTGGAAGATGAGGGAAGTGCCGGAATAATAAGTCTTTACCGTAGGAAACTGCTGAAAATTGCTGAAGTCGTAAAGATCTCAAAGGCACATTTGCTGAATCATCGTAACCTTGATGAAGACTTTTGTCGTGTAAACGGCGTTGGAATTGAGGACGTAGCCGTGTGTGCCGATGTTGAAGTGACTCCGGATGCGGACATCGAACGGGTTCAGGCCAGGATATGGTTCGGAATTGAAAATTACTTTAATCCGCCTGTTTCCTTTTATTCCTTGGCAGAAATGATGGCCGAAAATGTACCGGTGGAGGATATTTTTGACGGGCCGGAATTAGATAATGGGTTTATTAAATCCGTTGATCTGGAAAATGCCACGCTTAAAAAAGTATTGCGCACTTCGGATATTATTAACCTTCTGATGGAAATCGAGGGGGTTATTGCTATTAATAACCTGATGATTAGCAAATATGACGATCAGGGGGAAATCGTTAAAGGTGCTGCCGATCCTTCATGGATTGACGGTAAGCCTGTTTTTAATGAGAATAAATCAAGTGCATTGTGGCAGTTGTATATCAAGGATTTGCATCAACCACGTCTTTATCTGAACTTTTCGAGATTCTTGTTTTATAAGAACGGACTCCCTTTCTATCCACGAATGGATGAAGCCAACGATACACTTACCCAACTACAAGGGGAAGCCGAACGTCCGAAATTCACGAACACACAAAATGATTTGCCGGTTCCCGGAGGAAAATTTGCAAATACGGAAGACTATTTTCCGGTGCAATACAGTTTGCCAGTTACTTATGGTGTAAATCCTGTTGGTTTACCATCGCATGTTTCGGATCAGCGACAGGCGGAAGCAAAACAACTGAAAGCCTACCTGCTGATTTACGAGCAATTGCTTGGAAATGCATTTGCACAGATAGCCAACGTTTCAGAATTGTTCTCCCTCAATCCGGCTGTTGACAGAACCTATTTTGTAAAGGAATTTACAAAAGAGCTGATTGTTGGTTATGATGAAATTACAAGCAGTTTACTCGACAAAGCTAAACTTGAAGGAATGGCAGAAACGCGTTCTGAGTTTCTGGAGCGCCGGAACCGGTTCCTTAATCACCTGATGGCCCGTTTCGGGGAACAATTCAGTGAATATGCGTTGATGCTCACCAATCTTCAAGGGAAAACAGTGGCTTCTGCGCACCTGATCGATGATAAAATCTCCTTCCTTAAAAAGTATCCTTTAATCATCCATGATCGTGCCAGGGCATTCAACTATACACAGAACTTATGCAACCCGGAAAACAACTCCGGTCTCGAAAAACGGATCACGCTTTTACTCGGTTATCCCGACCTCTCATTTGTTTGGATTTTTTCGGGTAAAAAGATAAGCCCTTTTACCCTAAATTATTCGCTTAACGATGAAAACAATAATACCTGGTTCAGCGGTTCTGTAAAAATTAAAGCTTCATCAGGAGATGCATCCAAAGAGGCAGCTTATAAACTGATCATCAAACAGATGCTTCAGGAAGATGCATACGAAGTTAAAGCGAAAGACGGGAAATTTAACCTGAACCTGAAAACTGAAGGGGGAGCATTATTAGGTTCTTCACCACAAACATTTGCTACAAATGGTGCAGCCACAGATGTAATGAATGAATTATTGGCATGGAGCGCCAACGAGAAAGCTTTTGTGGTTGAGCACCTGCTGCTTAGACCTAAATTTCCGGGTGACGCGCTGTATCCTGCCTGCAGCGATGGCTCGTGCAAGACCTGCGGTGACGAAGATCCTTACTCCTTCAGGGTAACTTATGTGATGCCCGGGTGGACCGCACCTTTCAATATTAACCTCGATATGAGAAGATTTGCCGACCGCACCATCAGATTCGAGCTTCCTTCACATTTGCTGGGTAAAATCTGTTGGGTTGGCAATGATGGATTTATCGAAAATTCGTGCGATCCGGTGATCACCGATCTGGCAGATCAGTTGATGAAAGATGGACTTACCGAAGGAGGAATCCGACCCTCTGAAGCTGAAGCATGTGCCTGTTCTCTTGCGCTTTACACCGCTTTTTCGAATGCATTCAGTACTTGGTACGAAGATAAAACTTTGACTTTTTTACATGCTGATGCATTAAATACGTTGCTTGATAAAGTATTTTCGGTTATCAAATCTGGCGATGTAACTTGTTCAATCGTTTTTGATTCAACACTTTGGGATGAAATTAAGAATACAATGATTCTCTATTTTAAAGGTATTGTGCTGAACGGTTGGCAGTTCGAACGTTTTGAAGATGCCTGGTGTCAATGGCTGAAAGAAAATGCCAATTTCGATTGGACGGAAGAACGTCTTCATGAACATGTTGAGGCAATGCTTAAAGCAAACCTTAAAACTGATCTTCCATCGGCTAAATTCGACTTGTGCGCCTGTGCGACTCAAATTTTAAATAATTATGGGATATCATTTTATAAATGGATGAATCACAATTTTGAGGCAGGCCGTGAGTACAAAGACTTCTCTAACTTTTCATCACCGGCCATTTCACTTTGTTCAGAAATACCTTATAAGATTGGAACAGCAGAAAAAATAGGAGATTTCCTACACGAAAAATATAAATCATATAAAAAGGTGTCCTATAATCTTTGGAAAGTAGTCCATCTTCTGAGCAAATTAAAGAATACCTATCCGGGAGCCACGCTTCACGATTGTGATGATGGCAGCGACCAGAACCCGGTGCGTTTAGGAAGTACGGCACTGGGAAATTATCCCTTAAAAAGAAATATAACACTGTAAATGATTTTCTATCAACTGATAAAAGGATGTTTAATATAATTCAAAAACAGCATTTACCATGAAACCGATCCAAGATAAATATCCGATTTTCGAAGCCAACCAGGTGCTTACCAGCCGCCATCTGAATGAGGTATTTGATTACCTGAACGAGCAGGAACGACTTACGCGAGCCAATCTGATTGGTATCGGTATCGAATGCGGGTTGGAGATCCGGCTCGAAACCAACGGCAGTGACCAGACGATTCATCTCTCAAAAGGGTGTGGCGTGAGCTCCGCAGGTTATATTTTAATTGAACCAGAGGATCTTACTTTGGTATCGTATCAGAAGTATACGCTTCCTCTTGATATTGATTATCCACAGTTTAAGTATGAATCTGCCGGAAATTCGGTTCAATATCAGTTATGGGAGTTGTTTCCTAAGGGAGAACCGAATACTATTCTTTTGGGAAATGTAAATAACTTTCTCGACGATAAAGTGGTTATCCTGTTTTTGGAATTGAAAAATGAAGGGCTTCGTAATTGCAGTCCAAATAATTGTGATGACAAGGGCAATGAGGTGACAGCAACTGTATTGCCATTGCTAATTGGTAAGGATGACCTCGAAAAGATTATTGCCAAAGCAAATAAGTTAGGGACAGAATATACCGCTACCGATCTTGAATCAGTATTGCTTGCACGACTAAACCTGCCCGACTTGCACCTGCCGCGCTATAGTGTTCCAAATACAGCGCCGGTTTCGTCGAACGATGTACTTGCTGCTTTTCATGCTGTTTTTCAAAAGAATAAACTATCAATCAATACGGGTGATGCGCTAACCGCTGCTTATAAAGCATTTATGCCGCTTGTGAACGAAACTTTCCCGAGCGACCCATTTGCCGATTTCGATCAGAACTTTGGTTTTCTGGATAGTATACCAACTTCCACAAGCCAGGTGCGTTTTCTCCCCTATTATTTCGATTTTTTTGACGATCTGATTCAGGCTTACGATGAGTTCCGATGGAAAGCCGCTGGCCTGATGTGTGCCTGTTGTCCACCTGAAGATCTGTTTCCGCGTCACCTGATGCTCGGTCTGCCGGATCCGGGTTTAGTAGCTAATCCAGGCATTTACCGTAACGATTTTCTTTCATCACCAGCCATAAAGGGTTGTGAAGAACGCAAAGCCGAAGTGCTCCAATTGTTTAGCCGGCTTGTGGAGATGGTCAATAATTTTACCAATAATCCGACTCCTCCTGACTTTACTAATTTGGAAGTTGCACGAAAATTTATGCCGGTGCGAATCACGCCAAGCAAACTTGCTGATGTTCCTATTTCACAAAAGGCAATCCCCTATTATTATCTTCAAGATGGAGTAGCTCCCTTGTTCCAGTTGTGGAATTTCGAGAAAACACGTCGAAACCGGGCAAATCAGAACCTGAGTTTCCGATCGGACGAATATGTTCCCAAAGCGCCTGTGTTTGTGACCAATCCGCTCAATTACGATCTCGAACCTTATAACTTCCTTCGGATCGAAGGCCATTTGGGCAAGAAAGTGGAGAACGTAATGAACACGTTGATTGCATTTAAGAACGACAAACGGCTGCCAATCGAGATCATCGCGTTGCGCACCGGCGAATTCGATGCCCGCCAGACGGTTGATCTGAGTAAGGAGGTTTGTCACTTTGAAGACCTTGAAGCGATTTACGATGCTTTCAGAGATCAGTTTATCAGCTCACTCGGCAAAACGTTGGCCTCATTTTATACACGAAAGATAACCAAGGTCGTGTCATTGGCCGATGATTTTAATGCTTCACTTATCCACTCCATCAATCCGGATTTTAAAGTTGAGCCTTCCACTTTCGGAGCGTTGCTCGAAACCTATTTTGCATCACTTAGTAAACCGAAGTCTGCCAAAACAGCTATTCTGAAAAGAGTTGCCGCGATTGACATTAAAGATGCCTTTATTGGTGAAAGTGCAGTTATTCAGGCTACAGCCTCCTATGCAGAGGTACTGCTTGATATTTGCAATTATCTTAAAGTCAGGTTACTTAGCGATTTTGATCTGACTGCCTTCCGTGATTTATTTAACCGGCTTGAAGCTTTAAATGCACAGTTTAAAACTCAAATCAATACCAATGATACAGAATGGAATAGCCTGTTCAACCTACTCGAAGCGGTACGATATGCAAATGAGATGGAAGCTTTCAGATCAATTGGCGAAGAATACCGAAAGCGATTGATCGAAATAAAGAAACAACTTTTCCTTAGTAACTTTCTACTTAAAAATCCGGGTATTCAGCACAAAGCCGGTGTTCCGATGGGCGGCACGTTTATTCTTGTTTACCACGATGACCCCACACCGATTCGCCTCCTTCCCAATTTAGCCGCCGGTATTGATTCCCTGAAAGCCAATTTTACGAAGGTGGGATTTGCTACTGATACCAGCGAAACCATCACAAAAGCCTTCGAACGGCTGCAAGTCAAAGGTGATGCAGCACAGGTTGATCCTGACATCCAATTGATTCTTAGTGAAATGACAAAGCAGATTGTGAAACCTGATTTTGAAATTGGAAAGGGAATCCGCGTAAAAACTGCAGAAAAGATTATAGCTGAAACGGTAAACGAATTTGCTGATGGAACAGTTATTGCCGATTTCTACCTGCCTTACATTTGTTGTTCTGACTGTTCTCCAATCCAATATATAATGGCCAAAGACCCGCTGAATTTTTCTGTCAATATCGGATGTAACAATTCGGACAAAGGCGCCAAAGTAATTGTAACGCCATGGGGAGGTACAGCGCCCTACAAGATCCAAATAAACAACGAAAATTTTAAAGATCTGACAGCTGAACTACTTTTAACAACGGGGAAATATACATTGATTCTGAGAGATTCGGAAGGGACACTTTCAGATTCGCAACAAATCGAGATCGCTGCACCCTTAACATTGGGCAATCCCAATTTTGATTGTGGAGATGGAAATCAGTACGTTGCAGTCATTGAAATCAGTGGAGGTACGCCACCCTATACCGCAAACAAGGGGAAAATCCTGAATGACAAAACTTTCTTTGGCGATGGTCTGCCTGGTGATACAGATATTGAGATCATCATTACTGACAGCCGGCAATGTTCTGCATCAGTAATTATCAATCATTCTTGTGTGCCCGATTTGACTTTCCAGACCAGTATCGGATGCCCTAACGCTGACGGATATGTCCCGCTTACCATTAATGCTTCCGGGGGCAAACCGCCTTATGAAGTGCAGGTTGGAAACGAAGCGTTTGTTCCTGCAGACAACCCGCTTTCATTACAATCAGGTAAATACACACTTGTTGTACGCGATTCGGCCGGAACAGTAACTGCTTCACAGGATATTCAAATTCCGAGACAAATCCAGATCAGTGAGCCAAATTATGATTGTGTGGGTGAAAATAACGAGTATGTCGCAGCTTTCCAGATTTCTGGTGGAATTCCGCCTTACACTGCAAAACCAGGAAATGTGAGTGAAACGAACTATTTCAGCGATCGCTTACCTGGCAATAAGGATATAGAAGTTATTGTAACCGACAGCCGGAATTGTTCTGCATCCATTGTTCTGAATAATTCGTGTATATCTGATCTCACATTCAATACTACAATTGGCTGCACTTCAGCCAATAATGAAGCCATGGTTGAGATAATACCTTCCGGTGGCGTTGGGCCTTATAAGTTCCAGATCGGAACCAATCCTGTAAACCCATTATCCGAAGCCATAGCATTGTCTCCTGGAAATTACCCGATCATATTGTTCGATTCAGTGGGAGCCTCAGTTTCAAATGAGATTATAATCCCTGCTATGCTGGATTTAAATATCGCCGAATACATCTGTGATAATACGTCAAAAACTTACCAGGCAAGGGTACAGGTAATTGGTGGTACATCCCCTTATAAATCTAAAACAGGTGAAGTAATTCCAGTAAACGAGTTTTTAACCAATCCAGTTCCGGATGGTGAACTCATAGTTATTGAGGTTGTCGACAGTAATGGGTGTAGTCACAGCATCGAAGTAAACCATACCTGCGTTGAGCCCTGCAACCTTCCCTGCGAGGGTCAATCCAGAAAGTGTGCTTACCGGCTTTGGCTACAACCAGTTTCCAAAGAATCGATCTATGAAGCGTACCGGCAGCTGAAAGATTTGAGATTGCGTTTTAACGGACAGACCTTAACGCTTCCTTCAGCAACTACTTTATTGCAAATACCTGTTGATGACCTTAACAACGATTTTTTAAATGTGATGACCAAAACGATTGGGAGGCTGAACGAAATCATTCAAAAAGTGCTTATTACAGCGTTGGGTGATGCGGGCAAAAACCGCCTTGTTCTTACTTATGAACCAACTGAAAGCGATCCTTTTGGAATCCTCTGGATCGAGTATTTCGTTTGCGAAACGTTCAATCTTGAATTTGAATACGTGTTCGTAAAGGCATCGCAAAGTTTTGATCTTCGCTGGAGATATACCAAGGAAAAGGATGATTTTGGAAATCCTTTCAACGGAACGATTGCCACAAACGTTGAATTGAATAAACAAACCCTTGTTCCCGCATTCGACTGCCGTGAACGTAACCAATGTAAGGGAAGCGATTATCTGAAATTGTGCGCTGATACAAGTACTAAAGCTGATTTTAAAATCAACAAGTTGGACAACAATGTATTTAACGTTACAAGTATCGCCAATAAAAACGTTGTTGCCTGGGTCTGGGATGCAGTTGATTCATTAGCCAAGGAACCATTTTATACAGGTGAAACCTTGGATATGATCATCCCTAAGCCTGGAGGAGTTGTGCGTTTAACCGTAATTAGTGACAAAGGTTGTTTTGCATTTATTGAAAACAAGATCTTACAATGACACATTATATCCGACAGCAATATTTGGATGTTGAACTGAAAGGCTCAGAATCAGCTGGTTTTTCTCTGCAACACCAGCTGTCGGATTTGTACTATGCACAATTGTTGCCAGCCATCGAAAAAGCGTTGGATCAGTGCTCGACTTCTGGAACGCATATTGTTATTGACCGACTGGATATTGATGCCGGAACCATTGATCTTGAACGGATTGATCAGGATTTTGCATCTATCGTTGCCAATGCATTGGCTCATGATATAAGAGAAAAATCATTTATACGCCAGGCTGATAAGGAAGAACAGGCCGGGTCTTATATGATGGATTCTGAAGTGAATTTATGGGAAGTATTTATTCATTTCATTTCGAAAGGAAGCCTCCCGTGGTCGTACAGATTACCGACGGGAAAAAGCCTTGAGGAAGTTATTTCCGAACTTTTGATGAATGACGGAATAATAAACAACAACCGGATTCTTGCCGAAAGAATTGAGTTAAAGTTGAAGTCCCCAAACGCTGCCAAAAGACTTGCGTTTCAGTTTTCGGAGCATTTTATCACTTTGTTGCGTCAAAAGATATATCCGGTTCAGGTTGATTCTTTTGACCAATTCAGGCAAGGGAATTTATGGGAGGTTTTTATTCATTTTCTTTTAAATGGCAACCTACCGGGATTGTATCAATTAGCGTCTGATAAAAGTTTGGAAGATGGGCTAACAGAACTTTTAAACGAAGATGATACCTATAAACCCATCCCTGTTACAAAAATCACAGATGCATTCAAATCCCCATTTGCAGCCAAAAGACTTGTATTTCAGTTTTCAGAGAGGTTTGTCATTGCGTTACTTGAACGTATATATCCTGAAACGTCAGCCGAACTGATGGGTTTACTAAGTGTGTCCGAAAATGTCTCTTTAGCGCCGGATAAATTTCGGTTATTGCGAAAATTAGTGCTTGAAAAAATGATTCTTCAGGTATCTTCAGGCAGAAATATTTCGAAAGTTGAGATTGCAAGACAAGTAATGGATGAATTGCAAATCAGCAGTGATTTGCATCTCTTGGTTTCTAAAGTTTTTGAACAAACCTGGCCCGAAATTAAAATGCCTGACAATGAGCTGTCAGACACCACAGAAAGGCTTATTCCACTTGGTAAAAATTTGGAAACCACGATACTTCAAAGGGATTTAAGCAGCTCCTATCCCAACCTGTCAGGAATTAAGATAATTGAAAATAAAGCACCTTCATCCGAAGCCCTGGCAATAGAAAAATTACTCCCGAATGAAATTGTTGATGGTATTTACATTAACAATGCAGGTTTGGTTCTGTTACATCCTTTCCTTACTCGATTTTTCGAAATATTGGGAATATCCAAAGAGGAAGAGTTTCTACAACCGGAAAGAGCCTTGAGTTTACTTTACTATCTGACAACAGGGCAAACTAAAATTCCGGAGTATGAATTGGTTCTACCCAAAGTACTTTGCGAATTTCCGCTCTTAATGCCTGTGTCCGCAGATTTTAAAATTACAGAAAATGAAAAAAATGAAGCCTCGGCATTACTTGAGGCTGTTATAAAACATTGGGAAGTTTTACGAAACACTACTCCCGATGGATTGCGTGGAACCTTTCTGCTCAGGCCAGGGAAACTTTCGCAGAAAGAGGATGGTGACTGGCTGTTACACGTTGAATCGCGCACTTTCGATGTATTACTGGAACATTTACCCTGGGGTATTTCAATGATTAAGTTGCCATGGATGAAGAATATGCTTTGGGTGGAATGGAGTTTTTAAATTAAGAATCGATAACATTTAAATGAAAGCGACTGCTGAAAAATCGTCTCACACTACTTCGACTGCTGAACATCAGAAGTCGTCGCAACCTTTCTTTGCAAAGGCTGGTGGAGGTGATTTTTTTGCACCGGTTAGTCATGCTGGTACACCATCCGTTCAAACTAAGCTGACAGTAAATAAACCAGGCGATAAATTTGAACAGGAAGCCGATAAAATGGCCGATAAAGTAATGCGAATGCCTGCTCCGACAACTCCTGAAAAGGAAGAAAAAATTCAGAGAGCCACCTTGCCCGAGGAAAAAGTACAAAAAGCGACTCTTCCAGAAGAGAAAATTCAGAAGACATCTTTGCCAGAAGAGAAGATTCAGAAAAAGGAGGAGGAAAAAATTCAGAAAGCAACTTTGCCGGAGGAGAAGATCCAGAAAACGGAAGAAGAAAAAGTACAAAAGGCAACTTTGCCGGAGGAGAAGATTCAGAAAAAGGAAGAGGAAAAAATTCAAAAGGCTAATTTGCCAGAGGAAAAAGTTCAGAAAAAAGAAGAAGAAAAATTGCAGCGAAAAAACGGCGATGGAACTCCTGCAGTTGCAACTAACACACAATCAGCCATCCGAAGTAAAACCTCAGGTGGCCAGCCGTTATCTTCTGAAGCGCGAGGCTATATGGAACCCCGTTTCAACGCCGATTTTAGCAATGTTCGTATTCACAATGACCAGGAATCGGCAGGATTAAATAATCAATTGGGAGCCAAGGCTTTTACCAATCAAAACCATGTCTTTTTTTCTAATAACGAATATCAGCCGGGAACGAGTGACGGTAAACATCTTCTTGCTCATGAGTTAACCCACACTATTCAACAAGGACATACTGCAAATAAATCTGTGCAGCGGAGCAGTGTTCCGGGAATTCAACGACTGCCTGCTTCGGCTACAGTTGGTTCAAAAACTGCCTTGACCAGTTCTCAGGTTGTTGATATATCTTCTAATACCTTCAGTCCTTCGACAAAAATAAAAGAAGAAATAGAGGCACAAGGTGATAAAGGATTGGAAGTGCGGGTCATTGTAAATGGATTGACTGTAGAAGGTCGCGTCAAAGTAAGAGTTGATAGGAAAGGTAATTATTCTTCTGTGGGTAAAGGTTCAATGGCTGTCCAGAATGAATGGATGCAGCAATTGGGTGGGATGTACATCAATTTTTCCATCAAAAATAGTGAAATCAGCGGTGGCTATGCCTCGCTGAAACCGGGTGGAGGAAATAGCAATGATTGGTTGCTTTCTGTGAAAAAGAATGCTGCACTATTGGGTGGTTTGGGATTGAAAGTAAATAGTTTGCCTGCTCCTGTCAATACATTTGAAAATGGAAAATTGACACTTGGTGTCACGGGAATGAAGATTGAGGTTGGCGGATTTGTTGATGCCCAATTCAATTTACTACTTGAGAACGCCAATAAACCCAAAATAGACGCAACAGCCGATATTAATATAAAGGGCATGGTTCAGGGGAAGCTAATATTAGATAATACGAAGGATAAATTATCAGGTGAAGTTTCCTTAGCAGTTAATTACAAATCGTTTAGTGGCGCTGGAAAGGTTAAATACAATGCTGATGGTACAGTTGATGTTGAAGGAAAGGGAGCCTACAACGCAAATAAATTATCAGGTGAAGTGCAATTTGTTGCAACTGATTTGGAATCAGCTAATAAGTTTGCCAAAGACGCCATAGCTGCTGCAGGTGGCAAAGAAAATGTTCAAAATGCTGCCGCACCGTCACCTGTCCCGGTGGCAAAGTCTGGCAGCAAGCAGCGTGCCCTTGCAGCGACCGGTCAGTTGGCCTTTAATCTGACAACTTGGTTTGCCGGTACTGTCAACGTAGTTGTTGATGGCAAAGGAAATATAACCGTAATCGGGAAAATAGCTCCTCCAGCCGAAATCGAATTATTCAAACAAAGAGATTGGGACAAAGAACTGGTCAAGTTTGAAGCTAAGGCATATTATGGCATACCTGTAGTTGGTAATTTGAATTTATTTGCAAATATCAGTTTGCATGCTTTGGCCAAACTGGGGCCAGCGAAAATTTATAACATCGAAATTCTTGGTACCTACTCTACTGATCCTGAAGTCCAAAAGAACATACAAATATCGGGGTCCATCAATATTTCAGCCTATGCGGGTTTGCGGCTGCGCGCAGAAGGGGGTGCAGGCATTGAAATTCTTTCACATGACCTAAAATTTGGAGTTGGTTTGAATGCGGATATTGGTGTTAAAGCTTATGCTGATGCCCGTCCAACAATTGGTTACCGTGATCCGGGGGTATTTTATATTAGTGGTACTTTGGAGATGGTCGCACAACCGATGCTTGGATTAGGTGGCGATTTCTTTATTGCAATTGAAACGCCTTGGTGGTCACCGCTTTCTGATGACAGGTGGACATGGCCACTGTTCTCAAAAGAGTGGCCTTTGACAGATCCGATTGGTCTGAGTGCCACTGTCAAGGATTATGTTTTGGGTTCAGGTCAGGCACCCGAAATCGAAATGAAAAAACCGGAATTCGATCCCTCCAAGTTTATGACGAGCATGGTTGATAAAACACTGCCGGAAAAATCGGGTGGAAAGGGTGAAGGGAAAGGTACATTCAAGGAAGACGGTTCTGTTCCTAAACCAGACGTCGCACCTAAAAAAGCGGCACCGAAAAGTCCGGATGTAAAACCGGGTAAAAAAGGGACAACACCCAAAGGGGACAAATCAAAGGCTCCGGATCCAAAGGGAGCTAAAGAGCTTGACACGGGCAAAATGTTTAAAAAAGCATCCGAGTTGTTGAATGGTCTTAAGGGCAAAGAACCCTATACCCGCGCTGAGTTGGATAAAGAATTGTCAAAAATTAAAGGACAGGCAAGCGGCCTTGATCTTGATGTGAAACAGAAAGGTGACAAATGGGTTGTGACTCCCAAAGCAGGCGGTAAAATTGCGAAAAAAGGGGTTGAGCTAGGAGCCAAAGAGGGAGGAAAAGATATTGCGTCAGTTGCTTTTACAGCTGTCGGAGTAGCAATTGATCAGGCAAAATCGCAGGGTTTAAGTCAAAAGGAACTGATCTCCAGGATCGAACAATTTAAAACTAAATATCCTTTCAAAAAACTTGAAGTCGTAAGTAAAGGAGAAGAAGTGGAGGTTGATGCAGAGATCAATCCTGTCAAGATATGGAAGTATGGTGGAAAGATCAAGATGAAGATTATTTATGATCATTCATGGCCATTGGATGAATTTATGTCGAAGGCTAAAGCAATCCAAGGCGCGGCTACTGTTGGTAAGCTTATGACGCTACCCATTGATCCGATTACAAATAAGCAGATGTCTACAAAAAAACTTCGAAAAGGGGAACAAGATGAATTGCGGGAAAAAATACGGGTTTTCATTGTTACAAAAGTTGCCAATAAAACAGAACAAAGCCGTTTGCTGGATATGCTTCAATTACTTCAAGCCGATCACCAACATGAACTTCAGATGATGGGAGAGGATAAGCCTGCAAACCTTGCTATAATTGAAGGTATTATGAACAATGAACTTGGCTGGCATAATTTCCGGCCGGAACTGAGAAAATTACCACCTTCCACAGTGATTTCATCGGTCATTATTGATACCTCCGCTTTTCAAAAGAAGAAAGATCAGAAAAAGAAGGTTCGTCCTACCGGCGATGCTGCTATCTTTAAGTCCGAATTGCTCAAATACGCAGTTGGCGGTCAGATCGCGATGGTCAACCGGTGGTTTAAACTGGATTAAGAATGTCAAAATATTTAAAATAAAAAGACTACAATGTCAAAGTATTTGGAAAGATTCAGAAAGATGTTTAATGATTTGAATCGTTATTCGTTTATCGAACCGCTTGAATTCATACCACAGACTCCGGCAACTGAGTTGATATTTAAATC
>Ga0209585_10000537_pt1 | contig 14758 bp, 11 predicted proteins | sample NGEPerone_FD_185491 | JGI IMG/M metagenome (GOLD analysis project Ga0209585, IMG submission 185491) | Arctic peat soil microbial communities from the Barrow Environmental Observatory site, Barrow, Alaska, USA - NGEE Permafrost154B-one... | ecosystem: Environmental > Terrestrial > Soil >... | reverse complement strand
ATATTATCTTTTATCTGATGCAAATCGGTCCCTTCAGCTATAAACTGAAAACCCGATTTTCCATCATATTTATAATTATTTCCGGATTGTATTTGGCCTTCCCATATTGTGTTATTGCTAAAGTTTACTCCATCAAGAGACCTTACTTTCTGATATAATGGTAAATAATTATTAGAAGAAAAAATTCCACTTGGGCCTCCAATTTCTAATCCCGATTTATTTTCTATTAATGATATCCATGAAGCTGAATCTGGAATTCTTGAATTAAAAAGTTTGCAATAAATTTTCCATAAAATCACCTTTATAGGTTTCTCTTTAATAAAGGCCTGCAGGGTTTGTAAACGGGTTTCCATAATTGGTAATTTAATCAACTGTTAATTTATTTTTCTTTATCCCGGTCAATAATTTGTAGCCAATCCATAAATCTTTCATCTCTTTAATTCTTCCTGAAAAAATTAAAAATACACTTCTTGTAAATGGTTCTATAAAATAGGTAACTAACCAAACAATTAGGTATCCCCAAAAATTAAAATGTTTTTTTGCATATTGAAGACGACTGCGCAAATTTAAAAACAGCCTGAACCCTTTTACGGAACTGGTAGTTCCTTCTCCGGCATGAATTGCCTTAATATTAGCATTAAAAAAAGATTTACCTCCCAATTCATTAAGACGCCTGGAAAAATCCACTTCTTCAAAATAAACAAAAAAACGCTCATCAAAGTAACCCATTTTTTCAAAAACGGTCTTACGCATAAACATAAAGGCTCCCATAAGCTGATCTACAAACCTACTTTTTTTATGATCCCAATCTGTCATTATGATCCCTGGTTTAAAAATGGAAGGAGCCATCTTTGACAATCCTGTGGCATCAATAAAAATTCCAAAGGCACTGGGGAACCTGGAACAACTGGGCGAAATTTCACCCATCTCATTGAGCAATTGACAACCTAAAATATCTATTGTAGATTCTTTTTCTATAAAAGAAATGCAATCTTTTAGAGTAAAATTGAGTAATTGTGTATCAGGATTTAATAACAAAATATATGGAGATGTGCATAGTTTAAAGCCCTGGTTGCATGCTTTTGCAAAACCCTTGTTTTCTTTGTTCCATATAATTTCAATTTGATCATTTGATTCAATTTGCTGCATTGATGAATCCTTAGAATTATTATCAATGATAAATATTGTATGAATAAAATTTTTATTATCTGTGGAAAATATAGATTGAATACATTTTTGTAAATAATCACCACTATTCCAGTTTACAATTACTACATCGATCATTTTTTGAAGTAAAAAATTATGAAATAAACTTTAAAAGTTTCTTATATATGCTGCCATTCAAACCCCTGCGAAAATAAAGACAAATATTGACCCGGAAAATTGATTGTTAAAGAATGCAAATAATGGTTCAGGGTAATCTGGTTTTTTATTAAATGAAGTATTGCAAAATGAGTGGTACCTGAAAAAGGTGGAACTATCGGAATCTAAGTGGTTTTAAAGATTTAATTTCGCGGCTAAATAAAGAAAGAAAATTAGGCCGATTAGTAGATAAAATTTTTTAAATGCTAAAACTGTTTTCGTTCGTATTTTACATCGAGTTTTTAGAAATTAATTGTATTGAATGAATGCTTTATTTTTAGTAAGTGAAACATTGACAGATTTTGGAGGAGTCAGTAAAAAGATAATAGCACAAGTAAATGCTCTAAAGAATCTGGGTTTACATGTTGCCTTGTCCTATCTTGAAGCAAACGTTAAAGATGAATTTACCGGTCGCTTTATTAATGAGGAAAAGATAGATAAATATGCTTCATTCCCGGTAATTAATCAAATACAATGGAGATGCCAGTATAGAAGTCTGTTTAATTACATTAATGATAAAGGGATACAGGTTGTCTTTATTCGTTACATCCATTTTGCTAATCCGTTTTTCATTTCGTTTTTGAAAAAACTAAAAAGAATTAACGTAACAATTTTATTAGAAATACCTACTTACCCTTATGATCAGGAATACAAGAATTTGCCAATTAGTTCTAAAATAGTATTGTTGATAGAAAAATTTTCCCGCCGCCAATTTAAAAATTATGTTTCCCGTGTAATAACATTAACACCTCATGTCAATATTTTCGGCATACCCACTATTGAAATTAGTAATGGAATTGATACTAATTCAATAAACATAATTCAAAAAAATAAATTGGATAATGATATCCATTTAATAGGAGTTGCATCAATGGCTCATTGGCATGGTTTTGATAGAGTGATTGAAGGCTTATACAATTATTATAATAATGGAGAGTCTAACAAGAAAAAAGTATTTTTTCATATAGCAGGAGACAGTGATAATACGGAATCCATCCGATATAAAGAGTTAGTAAAAAAATGCGACTTAAGTAATTACGTTATTTTTTATGGAAGGAAAACAGGTAAAGAATTAGACATGATTTACAATAAAGCAGATATCGCTGTGGGGAGTCTCGGCTGTCATAGGATTTCAATAAAAAATGTTAAAACATTAAAGAATAGAGAATATTGTGCAAGGGGACTTCCGTTTTTTTATTCTGAAACAGATGTGGATTTTGAGGATAAGGATTTTATTTTTAAAGTTCCCTCAAATGATAGCCCTATTGAGATCGAAGAGATAATAAATTTTGTGACTAATAATAAACTTGATGAAGTTAAAATAAGAAAATATGCTTGTGAAAATCTAACCTGGGAGAAACAATTTGAAAAAGTGCTGAATGAAGTATTTCCGAATTTCAAAATACCAGTCACTTTTCAGCCGGAATAACTCAAACGTGATAATAATTTCAATTTGCCGGCTTATTGGATAATTATTTTCAAAATTGGATTATTTAATATTTATGATTTTGTAAGTATTTAAAAGGCCTCCATAAAAAACAGTATTGTAGAAAAAATATCCGGCAATTAAAACCAGGATAAATATATTAAGGCGTTTAGCAGGTAAATATTTAACAAGATAAGTAAATAAAAAAATATTAGCTATACCAAAAAGTTGATTAAACCTTAAAGAAAAAGCAGGAGCACCTGCGAGAAATGACAATAAAAAAATTGATAGAATATTGCATTTTAAAAATAGGTTTAACCTTTTATCATTAATTAAAATTTCTTTTTTTATGAAAAATATAAAATAAAAGCAGCAAAGTATATTAAGTAAATTTATAGAATTAAAAACATTAATGAATAAAATTCCATTTTCAGACATAGCAACATAGTTAGCTAATTTGCTTGATAAATTTGAAAAATCGAAATTACCCAGTAAAATAAGTATGGGCAGTTTAAAAAATCCTAAAATCAGGGACAATAGTAAGAGGACAATATATAAATTTCTATTAAAGTTTTTTGTGTTAAACAATAAAAGGAGTAAATAAAATATGGCTGAATAATGAAATAATGTGGCCAATAAGATAAGCGCCACGAAAACCCTCCGATTACCATTTAAAAAGCTAATCAAGGAAATCAAAAAAAATGCAGATGCAAGTCCTATCCTGATTTGGGTCATTTCATGTACTACGAAAAAATATGAAAAATAAAACAAAAGGGTTAAGTATGGGTTTATGGAAAGTCGGTTGACCGTAAATACTTTTAAAACTAAACTTACTAGTGCATAAAAAAGCATAATGGCTACACCATAATTAAATTCAAAAAATTTCCTGAAAAAAATAACAATTGCAATAAATCCCGGTTCAAAGGACAATAAATAGGCGAAATGAGTATCTGTAATTTCATATACATTATCAAAAACAGTCTGATAATTGACATAATCTCTTGATACGTCTATATTTCTAAACCCAGCTAATAAAGCAAGAAGGAAAACAACAGAAAATAATAAATAATTATTTTTAAAAGGCGTAAATTCATACTGTATAGCTAGGATTGCAATAAAAATAAAATAAATTATATATATCAGCATGTATAGTATGTCATCATTATATAATCAACAAAAAGATCAATAAAAAATAATTATTAACTATTTTTAAAGGTAATGCTATCACACTTTTTATCTAATTGATTTTTCGATATTAATCTGCTTTCAATTTAAATAAGCTAATAATCCATAACACCAAAAGTGTAATAAAACCAGCAATGAATGAAAAAATTATTGCGGTTTTTAATTTGCTCACTTTTACTTTAACCATTGGGTAATCTGCAGCATCAATTATCTGCATTAAGGGTATTTGTTTAAGATATTGATACCTTGCTACTTCTAGATTTTTGAACATTTCTGTATAAGCTGTACTGTAAACCTGGATATTGGCCTGCTGTTTAAGTGCTGGAACGAGAGCTGCTGAAAAAGCGGGATTTAAATTTACATCTTGTATTTCAGCCTTGCTGCCAAGGCTTTCATCTACATTACCTTTCATTACTGCTACACGCTTTTCTAATATTTCAAGTGTCTGCTTTGCTTTTTTGGTACTTATTTCAATATAAAATTTATTAGTTTCCTCTACCAGGCTGTCAGTAAAGTCCTTGGTAAATTTTTCATCCGGATTAGTAACATTCACTTCATAAATATTATATTTCCTGTTAGGCTGATCTACCGCTATATAATTATTTGCGAAATCATTATATGATTTGTATAATAAGCTATCCTGTGCATAAGTAAAAGAAGATCTGGACTGTCCCACAGGAAAATGAATCTTTAATTCTTCTTTCGAATCCGGATCTATATTTTGGTGGAGGTAATATTCTATAAAAGTGTAAGGCTTATTTTCAAATGTATCGATAGAAAGGAGTGTTCTTTCCACCATTCTCCTGCTTTTCATTATTTCAATGATGTTATCTCCCGAAAATATATTATCGCTGCTGCCTACATTTAAACCAAATTGTGCCGCAAGACTCATTGCGCCTGACCCTCCATCTCCCTGATCTAAAGCAAAGGTTATCTTACTTTTATAAGTCATCTTTTGTTTGCTGGCATGGTATATACCTGCAAGGCCCGCTAAAAACCCCACCATTAAAAAAAGCCACCATTTTTTTAATAACCCTTTAATCATTATATCTAAATTCCTGGCAGCCGTTGTTTGGTAATCGGCTATCCTTGCTTTATCATCTTCTTCTAACATCATAAGTCAATATTAATAGGTTTTGTAGTGTTCCCCGTTATAACTTAAGAACGTTTACAATAATTCCCAAAGCAGATACCATGAGTGCTAATTCGCCTACGCTGAGTTTTGTGCGATTGCTTTTAATTTTTTGTGGTACAAAAATTTCTGACCGGGGTGTAACATCCGGGTAAGATTTAAACCACAAAAAATGCTTAACGGAAGCAGCTTTTCCATCGGGTTGAATAACCAAAGAACCTGATTTTCTTGCATAAGGAGTAAAGTTACCAGCTTGCTCAATGTAGTATTTGAGATTCTTATTTTTCTTAAATGGAATAAATGTCGGGTTATAAACCTCACCGGATATTTTTACCAAATTGGAACTCCTGTTAATGGTCAATATATCTCCCTCTTCAAGTACCAGGTTTTCAGAACTATTTGGCTTTGTTAATGCAGTCGTAAGGTCAACACTTATCAGGTCATAAGATTTAAATAATTCATCTTTTAGTGAGGGGTTCCGCGATAGGCTATCAGAGTCAATGTTTAAAATCCGTTGAAAAAGTTTTTCTCTTTCCCCAACAGTTAAATTGGATTGTGCATTTCTTCGAATGGTAATAGCTGAACTATCTGCAGATGCTTTAAATCCTCCAACTCTTTTAATAATATCACTAATTTTGTCACCACTTTTTTGCAGGCTATACCGTCCGGGGCTTTTTACCTCGCCTGTTACCAATACTGTGCGCTGGATACTATACCCCGGTAATGTTTTTATTATTACCATATCAAAAGGCTGTAGATAAACATCTTTTAATTGTCCATTTTTACTGGCCAGGTTTACATTGAATATTTCAGTCTCATCGTGGTTGGCTATATCCACATTTACATTTTTTATTCTCCTTGAAATTTCAATATTTGACGAATCTCCGAGTTCAGTTAAACCTCCTGATGAAAGTAAAAGATCCCGCAACGAAAGATTTTCGCGCCATTTAACCAAACCAGGGTTCCTTATATTTCCTTCAATGGATACAAAATAATTATCGCTGAATTCAAAAATTGAATGTATTGCAATTGAATCGTCCTTAATTAACTTGACATCTTTATTAAATTCCAATATTGAATCCAGATTTACTGAAACCATGGTTGGCATCTTATTTTTCATATATCTAAAAATAGATACTCTTTTAGTATAAGCATCTCTGGATAAACCACCGGCCTTTTCGATAAGATCCTTGACGCCCATATTTGGGTTTAGTTCATAGGGCCCCGGCCTTAGCACTGATCCTGAAATAAAAATACGGTTTCCAAACTCATCCTGCAGGTTTCCTACTTTATATTCATCGCTACCATTTGTTTTGAAAGTGTTGTATTGAGAAGCATCCAGATCAATTATCTTCTTTTCAGTATCTGTTATCCTAATTACTGTAACAGTTCCACGGTACGCATTATCTGTAAAACCTCCACAATATTTAAGAAGATCCGAAAAGGTTTCATTATCCAGCATTTCATATTTGCCTTCTCTTTTTATATTTCCAGAAAGCTTAACCCTGTTTTTATAATACGGTATTCTTATTACATCTCCTTCCTGGAGAAGGATATTATCTTTTTGATTTCCATCGATTAAAAAATCATATAGGTCTGCAGTTCTTTTCACATTATTGCCACGAATGACTTCAATATTCCTGTAACTACCCATAGGAGTTGGCCCGCCACATAAATACAGGATATTATAAAGAGTGGTTAAAGATGAAACGGTGTAGTTGCCTGGTTTTTTTGCCTGGCCAATAACTGTTACTCTAATGCTACGTATTTTGCCAAGAGATATTTGAACTTTTGTCTGCCCGGAATTGATAGCACGATAAATTGTGGAACCCAGCTTTGATTTTATTTTTTCTCCAGCTTGCTCTAAGCTTAATCCGTTTACAAAAATGGGCCCCACGTTGGGAATATAAATTTCTCCCTGTTCGTTTACAGTAAGGTCATATTTCTTTTCGCTATATCCATATACAGATACAATAATTTCATCATCAGGCCCTAAAATATACCCAGCTGGAGCCGGAATGCGTAAATTAGGTTCAAATACTAAACTGCTGGTTGTAAAAAGCTCAGACCCAAATATGGTTTCATCATTTTTGAATTTTTGCAAAGTGCTATTTTTTCCGCTTGTATCATAATTATATGATTCATCAATATTGGTCTTATCTATTGATTTAGCATTATTTTCCGGTTTGTTTTTTGCATTTATAATTTCCAGCCGGTTTTTTAGTTTAGCGATTTCAACCTCAGGCAAGCCTCTGTCGGAAACTAGGTTATACAATTGCGATTCTGAAATACCAGATTCAGATGCTTTACTATAAAAATTAATTAGTTCTGCATCGCTGTAATTATCAATTTTGGTATTGCTAAGATCTTTTAAATCAAATAAACTTTTTTGTGCATGTAATTGACTTGAACAAAAAAGAGTGGTAAGTAAAACGAATAATACAGATTTAAATATTTTCATTAATTTCTTCGTTTAAAATTTCTTTGGCTATACGTAAACAGGGAAGTTAAAAATTGCCTGCGAAGGTAATAATATTTTTGCTTATACTACCTTTAATAAACAGGTCATTCCTTATTTAAAGTAAACCATTGTTACAAATAAGTTATCCAGTATTAGTTACAAAAATTGACAATATTTTAGAAATTATTTGATGTAAATTTAAAAGAAATGTTTAAAAAATCGATCATTTTTATTGGATGTTTGTTTTTAATCTTTTCACCATATCTTTTGCATGCACAAGATAAATTGGACAAAAAAAAATTGATTGAATTCGGATGGGATTACCCAAATGTTAGTTTTTTAAAATCCAATATTACCAGCATGGAAAAAATGCCTTTTGATGGTGTGGTTTTTTCATTTGATTTTGATATATATAATGCCTTTGATACAACTAAATTTGCAGATTTAAAATTTCAATTTAATGATTTATCCAAGATTCAATGGAAAAAATTCACAGATAATTTTTTATTTGTAAGAGGTTCGGGATTATCAGGCCCTCACTGGCTTGATGATAATAGTTGGATAAAAATAACCCGCAATCTTAAAAATATTTCAAAAGCTTTGGCTATTTCAAAAGCAAAAGGAATTGGGTTTGATCCTGAATATAATTTTAAGGATTCAACCCTCAACCCATGGTTATACAGGCCTGCCTGGTACAATAACCTTTCTTATCAGGAGGTGGGTAACTATGTAAGAAAAAGAGGGAAACAATTTATAGAGGCTTTGCAAACTAATAAACCGGATGTAAAAATCCTTTGTTTTTGGTTGCTTGGATTAGTTTCTGATCAAAATTTATTCCGGCCAATCGAAAAAACAGGAATGGCGCTTTACCCTTTTTTTGTAGAAGGAATGTTAGAAGGGAAAAATGAAACCAGTGAAATTATTAATGGTAATGAATCCTCTTATTGGTACAAAAAGCCTGTTGATTTTATAATCTCAGGGGAATATCACCGGAACACCGGAGGAGAATTGATAAAAAAAACTTTACAATCCCAATTTAGGCAGGCATCTCAAGCGCAATCTGTTTTTTATGATGGTATTTATGGAAAGTTACCAGGCGCCGAAAATAATTTTGAAATAAAATTACATCCGAGAAATCAATGGTTTAGTCAAAACCTATACGATGCTTATAAATCCACAGATAAATATGTATGGCTATATGGTGAAAGGGTTAATTGGTGGAAAGCCGGGGGTGATTCGGTTGCAGCAGCAATAATTAAAAATGTGCAGCAGCAGATAAACGCTGATTGGAATAATAAAAATTCTATTATATCAGGAACTTCTATACAATGGGGAAAAGGGAATAACCAAGGATATGATTATAGTTATTCTAAAAGTAATCATATTCTTACGGTGAAACTTCTGGATAAAAATTTCAAAATCTTTCAGGTTTATAATAATTCAAGATTAATATATGAGCTAAAAGATCCACAGAAAAATTTAACCATTGATCTTAATGAAATTTACTATCAAAAAGGAAATTTAATTTTATTGGCAATTAATAGCAATAAAATAACTTCTGTCGCTTATGTAAATTAAAGTGCTCCGGCAATAGTGTTTAAAATTTTTGCTCTATTGGCTAAACCGTAAGATTGATAACATTTGTTTCATTGTTCTTTTTTTTCTTTTTTATTCCTGAAAGTAATGCTAAAATAGTTTTGCGGTTTAATAAAAGTGCTGCTACAATTATAAACACAGTGATTATAACTTTAACAATTATCTGAGTAGCTAAATTGGCAAACGGGATAAATCTTACTATAACTGCCACACCGAATAGGCAAATAGTTACAGTTATCACCTCTGCAAATTTATAGGGAATTGGATATACCTTTTGTCCATTGTAAAAAAGATAAGCAGGAACTAATATTTGAGCAATTACAGTAGCCAAAGCCGATCCTTCTTTGCCAAATTTTGGTATCAGAATTACATTAAGAAGAATAGTAGCGATAGTTGCATACAACATAGCCATTCCATAAGGCGCTGTTGTTTTATTAATTGAAATTCCGATAATAGCTATATAAGAAAAACCAATAAGTACGAGGTTGTATCCTAAAATGCCTGCTACCCATGCTGAATCATAATATTCAGGAGTTGTGAAGATCATCAACGCTTCGGGTGCAAATAACATAAGAAGTGCAGCTAGTACTGCCATGCCATAACCAAACACTAAAAAGACGTTTGCATAAACTTTTTTTGCATCAGGATTATTAACAAGAGAAAACGCAAAAGGACCCCATGCCTGTTGAAAAGCGCCCGTAAACATACCGACTACAGATGCCAGCATAGCTCCAATGCCAAACAAGCCTACTTCTGCAGTACTTTTTGTAAAATAAGCAATAAAGTAGGAGTCGGTATTATTCAGCAGCCAATATGAAAGTGCCGCCGGAATCATGGGTAATGCGAATTTCAGCATCACTTTCAGCCGTTGTTTATTAAAATATTTAATGCTAAGCCAATCTCTTAAAATAAAGATAACCACAAGGCTGAACACGGTTGAACTAATAGCGATTGCTGCAAATACCCCAGTGATTTGCCAACGTAAAAAAATAACGAATAATACAGTAAGGCCAACCGTAGTAAGGGTCTGAGCAATAGTAAATATCACAGTTGCCACTGGCCTGCGATGTAGTCGAAACCAATTAATTATTACAGACGGTAAGATGTTGGTAATTAAAGTAATTGCAGGAAGAATAAAATAAATAGGCCTGCTGCCTTCCTTAAAAAATAAATGATTTAATCCAGGACTGAATAGAATAATTAATAGTGCTACTATAAAGGCAAGGAAGAATTGAAACCATATATAAGCTCCAAAAGATTTTTTATGATCAGCTTCCTCTGTAGAATCGAAAAACCATCTGGCGGCAGAATTGTCCAAAGCGCAAACTATTAAAATGCTTAATAAAAAGAAAGTAGTGTTTATTAAATTGATAATTCCATAATCTTTCGGCAGAAACAAACGGGTATAGATCGGCACTAAAAAAATCCCAATCATTTTAGTTAAGATACCTGAAATCCCATAAATGAGAGAATCGCCCGCTAATTGTTTTATGTATTTAAGCATTGCCTCGTTTCTCGAGTTCAGTTTTATATATAGTTAACAACTGTGAAGATACTTTTTCCACGTCATGAAACTTTTCGGCAAACTCCCTGCTTTTTATACCAATCTCATTTCGAAGTTGAGAATTGGTAATTAGTTTTATCAACTGTTCTTTTAAATTGTCAGGGTTTGTATTTACGATTGGACATTCGGTAGAAAGGCCAGCTTCAAATACCTGTGGCATAAGGTAACACATTACTGGTTTACCAAAACTCATTGCTTCTATAGCTGCCATGCCATAGCTGCCAACTATAATCTGGTCCAAAAAAATATCTGCGTCTTGCATGATTTCCAATACCTTTTCTCTATTCATATCATGGAGCAGTAGAAAATTAAAATTGAATTGTTTTTTTAGTTCTTCAATTATCGGAATAATAATATTACTGCCTTTACCAATTTTTGCTGTGGGTGAATGAACTATTAAGGGTTTATTATTATTTATTGCAGGATAGGATGCATTAAAATCATTAAGATTTAACCTTTGATAGAGTAACTGTTTATTTTTAAAAAGCAACTTGTCTAAAAAAATACTCATTTCGGGGGAAAGTAATGGTACAGCACCGTATTTTGCGAAAAGGCTTTGATTTTTTTTGGATCGCTTTTTACTTTCAAAGTTTGCATATTCATATCCATTTTCAAATACATGCTTATAATATGGATTTATTGTTTTTAAATAATCAGGATCTCTTATTTCACTTCCAATCCATTCAATAAAAATCATTTTTTTTTGATATTTAGCCCATTTTAGATCTAATCCATTTCTACATCCTGCATTCCATGTGTAATGCAATACATCTGCCCATTTTATCCATTTTTTTAATTCCTTCCTGAATTTCCATCTCGAATAAAGCCATTTAAAAGGTTTGTACCTTGATAATTCTTTTGAAAGAAGAATAACGTGATCGTTTTTTTGCTGATATTTATGTAAGGATTGGGTGATACAATTTGCAGTTATGTTTTTGTTCTTATTTAAACAGGCAGCGGTAATAGCAGGCATTGAAGCCATATTATGGGGTAAAAATAATATTTTCATTTATCTGATCTTTTTTGCAGGAACCCCAGCCCAGGTTTCTTTCTCAGGAATATTTTTTGTAACTACAGCCCCCAATCCTATTATTGTTTCATTACCGATTGTGATTCCATCTCTAATACTTGCTGAAGGTGCAACCCAAGTATTATCCCCAATAATTGTACTTCCTCCTATCATGGCATGAGCAATTACAGCTGCATTTTTTCCTACTATTACATTATGTGCGATGTGTACTAAATTATCAATTTTAGCACCTGTTTTTATAATTGTATTGCCCAAAGAACCGCGGTCTATACAAGTATTTGCTCCAATATCAACATTGTCTTCAATGACAACGCCGCCCATGTGAGGAAATTTCTCAAATTCACCTTCTTCGTTTTTTGAATATCCAAATCCTTCTGCGCCGATCACGGTACCCGCACTTATTGTCACATTGCTACCTATGATTGTGTCGTCATATAAATAGCAGTTCCCATGAATAAAAGTATTCTCACCAATTATGCATTTGCCAATATAAGTACCCGGTCCTATATATACTTTAGAATCAATTTTTGCCTCTTCATGAATAATAGCTTTTGGGTGAATACCAAATGCCACTTTTTCTTTAAATAACCCGTTTACAATTCTTAAAAAGATTAGTTTAGGAGCTTCAGTAATAATACAACATTTATTATTTAGCGCATTTTCAGTAATATTTAATGACGAATCACAAATAACTATTTCTGCCTTTGTATTTTCTAATAAAATTTGTTTATCGGATCTCATTGGTGAAACCCAAACCAAAGTATGCTTCTCTGCCTTTTCAATTGGTTTTACATGAGTAAAAAACTTGTTCTTGGCAATTCCCTTTACGGTACAAGATTTTAAAAAAGGTTTAATATCTTCTATGTTATACTTTTTCATTCCAATCAATATTTTTATTACCTGCCCTTTCGATCAATTGTACATATTTAGCAAAATTATTTTCTGCTCTTTTATTTGCACATCTTTTTATACGTTCAAGAGGACTCATTATACTTTCCTGCCACCATTCAGGATGTGTCAATATATGAAGCCGGGGAGCTTCCGATGAATTAAGTAGTTCAGCTAATCGGGAATAACGCCAATAACCATTACTATCACTGCAATAAGTTACTTCTGATTGAAAATAGCTTGCATAAGTATTTATCAAACCACCATATTCATCATTTTTACAACCCATGGTAAATGGCGTTGTATTGTGAAATGAAAATACCTGAATATTAATACCCAGAAGTTTATCTAAAATATTTTTCTCAATCAATATTTTTTCTCCTAATTCTTCTTCATTTGAAATTCCATAGAAATGGGTATCAAAGTGTAACCCGATTTGGTGACCCAGATTTTTGATCTTTATTAATAAATCATAAATTTCTTTTTCAAAAGTATTATACCATTCGCTATGCAAATGAACAAAATAAGTAGATGTAACATTTTCATCTTTTTCTATTTGAGCCAGTCGAAAAGCGCGATGAACACTAAAATCAATATCGTGGCGCCATAACACAAATTTTTCGCTTTTATCAAAATTAGTATAGTTTCTGAAAACATAGTTTTTTTTAGCTAGTTTAAGAAATTCACGATACTTTTCTATAGTAAAATCGTCAAAGTTATATTTTTCTGAATTGTTCATTTTATCAATTATATTTCTTTGACAGGATTACCTGCATATCTTTTATTAGCCACCAAAGATTTGTTTATAAAGCTATTTGCGCCAACCACCACGCCATCACCAATGGTTACCCCTTTTGCAATTATTGTATTGGGACCTATATAACAGTTGTTTCCTATTATGGTTTTCTCATAAATATAAGAAGCTTTTCCTCCACTAATAGCCCATTCAACTGTATCATGAGAATAAATCTGAACAGCAGCAGAAATTGAACAATTGTCTCCAATTTCTAATTGGCCGCTTCCATCCAAAATTGTAAATGGCCCTATCCAGGTATTTTTGCCAACTCTTACATCACCAATAATTAAACTGCTATCATACACGCTTGCGCCTTCTCCAAAACCAAGATATTTTGCTTTTTCCCATCTATCAGTCAACAATTCATTAAGTGGCAAAACTCTTTTAAACCTCTGTTTTACAAAGTTTCGCCTCATAATCACAAATCTTTTAATGGCTGATAATAACATTATAATATTCTTTTTTTAAATCTCCCACTATAGCACGCTTCTTCTTCGTGAAAAAAACTAATAGATAATTTATTATCTGAAATCATTTTTTCAAATTCTTCTTTACTGAATCGTTTAGCATTACTCGGAGCGTACCAATCATAGTTGGTGCTCTTGCTCAACTCAAAACTCCAATCATCTCTCCAGAAGCATTTTAAAAAGTTCCAGTAAATAAAGCGTTGAATATCATATTTACCGCCTTTAATACCCAAAATAGGAATATTGGGGCAATCGAATGTTACCTTGAGTTCACTTAATGTTTTCCCTAATATAGTTAATTGCTCTGAAAATTCCCACATTTTATCCGCAGGAATATTGTGAGTTTCTGTTCTGAAATAATCGTCTACCAATTCCCGCGGTAAGGCTTTTTTGCGATAAACATAGCAGGCAAATTCTCCACCTGTTTTTGTGATTCCGGCTAAATGTGCAAAGGTATGTTCTGGCACTTCCGTGTGCATGATCACCTGGTCACAAACTGTAAAATCTATACTATTATCTTTAAGCCCGGTATTAGCAATATCTCCCTGCATAAAAAACAAGTTAGGTAAATATACAAAGTTCCTTGCTGCAAGAAATACTGACGTAGAAATATCTATACCTAATACAATAGCATGTGGAGCTAATTTTGCAAACCATGCTGCTTTATATCCCAAGCCGCAACCTGTATCAAGGATAATCTTTTTATCTTTTAGAAAGATAGCCAGGCTTTTTTCGTTTTCATATCCATAGAGTTTTAAAAACCATTCGTATTGAAATTTATACAAAGTTTCGACATCTTCTAATTTTTCTACCTCTTCCCATTTATCGCTAAAAATATCCTTGGTTTGTTC
>Ga0209585_10000535_pt1 | contig 14784 bp, 11 predicted proteins | sample NGEPerone_FD_185491 | JGI IMG/M metagenome (GOLD analysis project Ga0209585, IMG submission 185491) | Arctic peat soil microbial communities from the Barrow Environmental Observatory site, Barrow, Alaska, USA - NGEE Permafrost154B-one... | ecosystem: Environmental > Terrestrial > Soil >... | reverse complement strand
GCCATGGCGGGAGCGTTGTCCACCCGCACCTCGAGCAGGACGGCGCTCGCTCCCAGCTGCCGGGAACGGTCGACCAGTGCCTCGAGCAGCAGCGTGCCGATCCCCTGGCGCTGCAGGGTCGGCGCCACCCCGATCGTCATCACCTGGCCGGCGTCCCCGTCGAACCACAGCCCGGCATAGCCGACCAGCGTGTCCTGACCCTCCACGGCAGCCAGGTACCACCGGGCGGGCGCGTGCAGCTCGCCGGCGATCATCGGCTCGCTCCACGACGAGGGGCCGAACAGCTGCCGCTCGAGCTCGGCGACCCGTGGTACGTCGGTGGCGACGAGTGGCCGCAGCCGGGCCTGGTCGGCCCTGGCTCCGTCGAGCGCGTCGGGCGCCTCGTCGGGCGGGTCGAGCGCGTCGATCATCCGGTCACCCGCTTGCTGGTGGCCGCAGGGGTCACGTCCGGGCGGCGCAGGTACAGCGGCTCGGTCGGCAGCTCGGCCCCGCGCGCCGCCCGGGTGATGGCCAGCGCGGCCAGCACCGCCGGGTCGATCTCGGTGGGCGCCCCGGGCGCGGCGACGAGCACCTCGGGATACAGCACGGCACCCGGCCCGACGACGGCGGCGCCCTGCGCCAGCGTGGCGGCCACCACTGCGGGGGTGTCCACCAGCGGACCGGCGACGCACGCGACGTCGGTGCCCTCGGTCTGCCCGGCCGCCCGATAGCGGGCCGCGTACACCTCCCGACGCCGGGCGTCGCTGACCACCAGCACGTCCCCGTCCGTCGCGACGCCGGCGGCGAAGGCCTGCGCGGCCAGTGCGTCGAGGCTGCACACCCCGTGCACCGGGATGCCGAGCGCGTAGCCCAACGTGCGCGCCGTGACAAGACCCGCGCGAAGACCGGTGAACGGGGCGGGCCCGGTACCGACCACGACGGCGCGCAGGTCCGCGCGGTGGATCCCGGCCTCGGCCAGCACCTCGGCGATCATCGGTGCCAGCAGCTCGGCATGGCGGCGCTGCTCGCGGGCTCGGCGGAACGCGAGCACCCTCCCGGCCCCCACGCCGGCCTCGCCGAGCACCACCAGGCTGACCGCGACGTCGGCGGAGGTGTCGATGGCGAGCAGCACGGCGCCATCCTGCCACCCCCGGCGCGGCATGCCCGGTCCGAACGGCAGCGGGCCGCGGCAGGGTTGGCGACCGGGTCGGCGGCCGGCACGGGCGTCAGCCGACCGGCAGGACGACGCCCTCCCACCTTGGTCCCACACCGCGGATGGTGACGTGCCGGACGCCCACCTCGGCGTCGACCACCGCCAGGTCGTGACCGAGGCCGCCGCGCGGCCGCTCGATGAGCACCTCGAGCCGGTCCTCGGCGAGCACCTCCACGAGCCCTTCGCCCCACTCCACGACGGTCACCGACACGTCAAGACCGGCGTCCAGGTCGAGGGCGTCCAGCTCCTCCATGGAACCGAGCCGGTACGCGTCGACGTGCACCAGCGGCGGCCCGTCGCGCAGGGACGGATGCACGCGCGCGATGATGAAGGTCGGCGAGGCCACCTGCCCGCGCACCCCGAGTCCCTCGCCGATGCCCTGGGCCAGCGTCGTCTTGCCGGAGCCGAGCGCGCCGGTGAGCACCACAAGGTCGCCGGGGCGTAGCAGGGCCGCGAGCACCCGCCCGTAGGCACGGGTGGCCTCTGCGTCGGGCAGCTCGACGATCACGGCACCTGCTCAGGGCCGCCGGTGTACTCGCGGGGCACCCCGACACCCACCCGGGTGACGATCTCGTAGGAGATCGTGCCCACCGCCTGTGCCCAGTCCTCGGCCGTCGGCTCACCATCCGTTCCGGCGCCGAACAGGACCACCCGGTCACCGGCCACCTCGACAGCTTCCGGCCCCAGGTCGAGCACGAACTGGTCCATGCAGACCCGGCCGGCGATGCCGAGCCGACGCGCGCCCACCTGCACCGGAGCGCCCAGCCGGCCGTCCCTGCCGGAGGCGTGCCGCGGGACGCCGTCGGCGTAGCCGAGCGGGACCACACCGAGCACCGTCTCCTGCGACGTGACGTAGGCGTGCCCGTACGAGACGCCATGGCCGGCCGGCAGCACCTTGGTCAGCACCAGCTCCGACTCCAGCCGCATCGCCGGCACCAGCCCGAACCGCTCCGGTCCGGCGATCTGCGGGACCGGGGACAACCCGAAGACCGCCAGCCCGGGCCGGACCAGGTCGAAGTGCATGGCCGGGTTCGTCAGGGTCGCGGCGGAGTTCGCCAGGTGACGCACCTCCAGGTGCGCCCCGGCGCTCTCGGCGAGCGCGACGGCCTCGGCGAAGGCGGTCCCCTGGGCCAGCACGGTCGGGTGGTCGGGCGCGTCGGCCCAGGCCAGGTGCGACCAGATCCCGACCACCTCGAGCATGCCCTCGGCCTGCGCGGCCACCGCAGCAGCCAGCAACGACGGCAGCTCGCGGGGCGGCACGCCGCTGCGCCCCAGGCCGGTGTCCACCTTCACGTGCACCCGAGCGGTGCGGCCCGTCGCGCGCACGGCGTCCAGCACCTGACCGAGCGACCACGCCCCGCTCACGGACACGTCGATGTCGGCTTCGAGCAGCTCGTCGAGGGCCGCCTCGGCGGAGTAGAGCCAGGTCAGCACGCGGGCCGTGATGCCGCCGGCGCGCAGCTGGAGCGCCTCGGTCGCCTGCGCGACGCCGAGCCAGGTGGCGCCGCCGGCCAGAGCCGCCCGGGCGCTCGGCAGCAGCCCGTGCCCGTAGCCGTCCGCCTTGACCACTGCCATCACCTGGGCGGTGGGGGCGTGCCTGGCCAGCGCGGCGACGTTCGAGCGGATGGCGGCGAGGTCGATCACTGCCTGGGCGGGGGCTCTCACGACGGACAGTCTTCCACCCGGTGGTCCGGGCATCGGGGGTCAGAGCCTGGCGGTCAGTGAACCCGCCGTCAGGGAAGTCGGACCACCAGGTCGGCGCGCCACCGGTTCGCCACGATGAGCTCGGCGTTGCGCTGGTCCGGGCCGAGCGCCCAGTCCCGCGCGGCGTCGGGCGCCTTGCCGTGCGCGACGTGCCGCTCGACAAGACGCTGCAGCCGGATGTCCTCGTCGGTCTCCACGTACCAGCACTCGTCCAGCAGCGGCGCGACCAGCGCCCACCGCCCGTCGGGGTGCAGCAGGTAGTTGCCCTCGACGACGACCAGCGGCACGCCCGGATCGACTGGGATCGCCCCGGCGATCGGTTCCTCGAGGTGCCGGTCGAAGGCCGGCACGTACACGACGTCGTCGGCTTGCCAGCGGAGCCGGCCCAGCTGGGCGACGAAGCCCGTGACGTCGAAGGTGTCCGGCGCGCCCTTGCGGTCGGCCCGGCCCAGGCGGACCAGCTCGGCCCCTGCCAGGTGGAAGCCGTCCATCGGCACGTCGACGGCGCGGTCACCGAGACCCTCGACCACCGTGGCCGCGAGCGTTGACTTGCCGGCCCCGGGCGCTCCGGTGATGCCGAGGATGCACCGTCGGCCGCGGCCCGCCAGGTCGGCGGCGCGCGCACGCACCGCCGCCGGCCCGTCCAGCACGGCGGGGCTGCCTGCGCTCACCGCAGCACGATCCGGCGGCCCGCATGGTGCTCGTGGATGCGCAGGTGCGCCCGACGAGGCGCCGCCACCGGGGTGAGCAGGGCGCCGACCGTATCAGGCAGGGCCCCGGCCACGGCACTGGCGGTCACCGGGCCCGGCCCCGCCCGGAGCGCCGCTCGTCCGTGCACGAGTGCCGCGACGGCGGCCAGCACGGGCACCAGCGCGGCGTCCGCCTGGATGTCGTCGTACCGGCCGGCCAGCAGCGAACCGATCACGCCGGCCAGAACGTCGCCCGCCCCCGCGGTTGCCAGCCACGACGGGGCGTCGGCCTGGGTGAACAGCCCGTGCGGGCCCGCCACAACAGTGGTGTGGCCCTTCAGCAGCACCGTCGCGCCCGTGCGGTCCGCCGCCTGGCGCGCCCAGGTCGACGGCGCGGCCTCCACCTCGGCCCGGGTCACCGCCAGGCCGTGCGCGGCGAGCAGCCGCGCGAGCTCACCGGCGTGCGGGGTGAGCACGACGCGGGGGTTGAGGTGCCCGGGGAGCAGCTCGAGCCCGCCGGCGTCCACCACCACCGGAAGACCGTGCTCGACCGCGTGCGCCAGGGCAGCGCGGGCCCGGCCGGACTGCTCGTCGTCGTCGCTGACCCCTGGCCCGATCACCCAGGCCTGGACCTGGACCTCGGTGCTCGCGCCCGTGACCACCTCCGGATGAGCCGCTACGACCATGTGCCGGACGGCGTCCGGCCCCACGTAGCGGACCATCCCGCAGCCCGCCCCGAGAGCACCGGCCACCGTGAGCACCGCGGCGCCCGGGTATGCGGCGGCCCCCGCGACGACGCCGACGACGCCCCGGGTGTACTTGTGGTCCGCCGGACCTGGCACCGGCCAGAGCGCCGGCACGTCCGCATCGGTCAGCCGCGCAACGGCCGGCCGCCGCCCGTGCGCCGCCAGCACCCGGCCCAGCCCCAGGTCGACGACGTCCAGCACCCCGGCCAGCTCCGCGGCCGGCGGCAGCAGCAGCCCCGGCTTCGGCGCACCGAAGGTGACGGTCCGGTCGGCGCGCAGGACGGGGCCCGGCACGCTCCCGTCGTCGACCCCGATGCCGCTGGGCACGTCGACCGCCACGATCAGCGGCCGGGCCAGCACGGCCCGCGCGGATCGGTCGGACAAGCCGGCCAGCACGCTCACGAGCTCCGCTGCCGCACCGCGCAGCCCGCCCCGGGCACCGATCCCGAGCAGGCCGTCCAGCACGACGTCGGCCGCGTACGCCTCGGCGGCCGCCTCGCCCAGCCAGACCCGCTCGCCCGGGGCGCCGTCCACCACGCCGAGCACCTGCCCGCCGGCCGAGACCAGGGCGGCCAGGCCGCCGTCGTGCACCGAGCCCGAGGTGGCGACCGCGACCGCCCGCACGCCATGCCGGGCCAGGCGGGCGAGGGCGTACAGGGTGTCCCCACCGTTGTTGCCCGGCCCGACCAGGCCGACGACCGTCGAGCCGGCCACGCGGCCCGCCCGGCGCAGCTCGCGCCGCACCGTCAGCTCGAGGGCCGTCGCGGCATGGTGCATCAGGCCACCGGAGAAGCCACGCTCGGCCGCGAGCAGCGGCTCCTCGGCGGCACGGACGTCGTCCGCGGTGAAGGCCTCGATCACGGTGTCCATCCTGCCCCTCCGGCCGCCTCGCCGCGTGGCGCAGGTCGCCTGCGCCGGGCACGCCGGTCGTGGACCAGCCAGATCCCGTACCCTGAGACGACCGGGAGCGCGACCCCCGCCGCCCGCCGATCAGCGCGGCGGTACACCCGAGCCGGCGGCAGCGGCACCAGCAGCGGTTCCACCACCATGGGCGATGCCCGCCCCCGGCAGGACGAGGTGACAGGGTGAGTCGGACGGACATCAGCGACTGTGCCCGCGAACGGATCCTGATCCTCGACGGCGCGTGGGGCACCATGCTGCAGCGCGCCGGCCTGACCGAGGACGACTTCCGGTTCGACGGCGCGGACGCCGACCGCTCGTACCAGGGCAACTTCGACCTGCTGCAGCTGACCCGGCCGGACGTCATCACCGACGTGCACCGCGCCTACTTCGACGCCGGCGCCGACATCGCCAGCACCAACACCTTCAACAGCAACGCCATCTCCCAGGCCGACTACGGCACGCAGCGCCTGGTCCCGGCGATGAACGAGGCGGCAGCCCGGCTGGCCCGCGCCGCCGCCGACGAGGCGGAGGGCCGCGACGGCCGACCACGGTGGGTCGCCGGGTCGGTCGGACCCACCAACCGGACGGCGTCGCTGTCACCGGACGTCGACCGCCCGGGCTTCCGCGCGGTGACGTTCGCCGAGCTCGTCGACGCCTACACCGAGCAGATGGTCGCCCTGATCGCCGGCGGCGTCGACCTGGTGCTGATCGAGACCGTGTTCGACACCCTGAACGCCAAGGCAGCCCTCTTCGCCTGCGAGGAGGCGTTCGCAGCCTCGGGGCGACGGGTGCCGATCATGCTCTCCGGCACCATCACCGACGCCAGCGGTCGCACCCTGTCCGGGCAGACCCCCGAGGCGTTCGCGATCTCCACCGAGCACGCCGACCTGCTCTCCCTCGGGCTGAACTGCGCCCTGGGCCCGGAGCTGCTCCGCCCGCACCTTCGTGAGCTCGCCGCGAGCACCACCGCGCTGGTCTCGGCCCACCCCAACGCCGGTCTGCCGAACCCCTTCGGGGAGTACGAGGAGACCCCCGAACAGATGGCGACCGTGCTCGGCGAGTTTGCCGCGGCGGGCCTGGTCAACATCGTCGGCGGCTGCTGCGGGACGACGCCCGAGCACATCCGGGCCATCGCCGACGCCGTCGCCGGCCTGGCCCCGCGGGTTCCCGGTGAGCGTCCGGCACGCCTCCGGCTCTCCGGCCTCGACCCCTTCACGCTCACCGAGGACATCCCGTTCGTCAACGTCGGCGAGCGCACCAACATCACCGGCAGCCCGCGGTTCTCCAAGGCGATCCTGGCCGGCGACGACGCGGCTGCGGTCGCCATCGCGGCGCAGCAGGTCGCCGGTGGCGCCCAGATGGTCGACGTCAACGTCGACGAGGGCATGCTCGACGTGCCCGAGGTGATGGGGCGGTTCCTCAACCTGCTGGCCGCCGAGCCGGACATCGCCCGGGTGCCGGTGATGGTCGACTCCTCGGACTGGACGGTCCTGGAGACCGGGCTGCAGCGGATCCAGGGCAAGGGCGTGGTGAACTCCCTGTCGCTCAAGGACGGCGAGGAGGCGTTCCTGCAGCGGGCGCGGCGGGTCCGCCGGTACGGCGCCGCCGTCGTGGTGATGGCGTTCGACGAGAACGGCCAGGCCGACACCCTCCAGCGACGGATGGCGGTGTGCACCCGCGCGTACCGGCTGCTCACCGAGCAGGCCGGCTTCCCGCCGTACGACATCATCTTCGACCCGAACGTGCTCACGGTCGCCACCGGGATGCCCGAGCACGACCTCTACGCCCGCGACTTCATCGAGGCGGTGCGCTGGATCAAGACCAACCTGCCCGGCGCGCTGACCAGCGGCGGCATCAGCAACGTCTCGTTCTCGTTCCGTGGCAACAACCACGTCCGGGAGGCCATGCACGCGGTGTTCCTGAGCCACGCCATCGCGGCAGGGCTGGACATGGGCATCGTGAACGCCGGGATGCTCACCGTCGACACCGACCTGGACCCGACGCTGCGCGAGGCGGTCGAGGACGTCATCCTGGCGCGGCGGCCGGACGCCACCGAGCGCCTGATCGCCCTCGCCGACAGCTACAAGGACATCGCAAAGGACGCGCCGGCGGTCCTGGCCTGGCGCGAGCTGCCGGTTGCCGCCCGCCTCAGCCACGCACTGGTGCACGGCATCGTCGAACACGTCGCGGACGACGCCGAGGAGGCCTACCGCGAGCTCGGCTCACCGCTGGCGGTGATCGAGGGGCCACTGATGGACGGCATGAACGTGGTCGGTGACCTGTTCGGCGCCGGGAAGATGTTCCTGCCCCAGGTGGTCAAGTCGGCCCGGGTGATGAAGGCCGCCGTCGCGCACCTCACGCCCTACCTGGACGCGGAGAAGGAGGCCTTCGAGGCGGCCGGTGGCCTCTCCCGCGGGAAGGGCACCGTCCTGCTCGCGACCGTCAAGGGCGACGTGCACGACATCGGCAAGAACATCGTCGGCGTCGTGCTGGGCTGCAACGGCTACGTCGTGCACGACCTGGGCGTGATGGTGCCCGCCGAGAAGATCCTGGCGGCCGCGGCCGAGCTGGACGCGGACATCGTCGGGGTCTCCGGCCTGATCACCCCCAGCCTGCACGAGATGGTCGCGCTCGCGGCGGAGATGCAGCGCCGAGGGCTGCGGACACCCCTGTTGATCGGCGGCGCGACCACCAGCCGGGCGCACACCGCGGTCAAGATCGACCCGGCGTACGACGGCGTGGTGGTGCACGTCGTGGACGCCAGCCGCGCCGTCGGCGTCGTGGCGGACCTGCTCGCAAGGCCGGACGAGATCGCGGCCCGGACGGCCGTCGACTACGAGGCGCTGCGGAGCCGGCACCGGGACAAGGACGAGACGCTGGTCCCCCTTGACCAGGCAAGGGCCCGCGCCACCCGGCTGCCCGCGCCGACGCCGCCGGCCCCGCTGCGCCCCGGACGGCACGCCGTCGAGCCCTCGATCGCCGAGCTGGCCGAGGTGATCGACTGGACCCCGCTGTTCTCCGCCTGGGGGCTGCGCGGCACCTACCCGCGGATCCTGGACGACCCGCGCCAGGGCGAGCAGGCCCGTTCCCTGTTCGCCGAGGCCACGGCCCTGCTGGAGCGGGTGATCGCCGAGGGGCTGTTCCGGGCCCGCGGCGTTTGCGCGATCTGGCCGGCCCGCCGGGTGGGCGACGACATCGAGCTGTACGCCGACCGGCTGCCCGACGCGGGCACCGCGGGATCGCCCCTTGCCGTGCTGCACACCCTGCGCCAGCAGCGGGAACGCGCCGGGGACTACACCGCCCTTGCCGACTACGTCGCGCCGGCCGGTGATCACGTCGGCGGCTTCGCCGTCGCGATCCACGGTGCGCAGGAGCTGGCCACCGAGATGGAGGCGGCGGGCGACGACTACACAGCCATCCTCGCCAAAGCGGTGTCCGACCGGCTGGCCGAGGCGTTCGCCGAGTGGCTGCACCGGCAGGCGCGGGTGGACTACTGGGGGTACGCCCCCGACGAGCAGCTGGGCACGGACGACCTGATCGGCGAGCACTACACCGGCATCCGGCCGGCGCCCGGCTACCCGGCGCAGCCGGACCACACCGAGAAGGGGACGCTGTTCGAGCTGCTCGACGCCGGCGCGGTCGGCCTGGAGCTCACCGAGTCCTTCGCGATGAGCCCGGCGTCCGCGGTGTCCGGGATGTACTTCGCCCATCCCGACGCCCGGTACTTCGCCGTCGGGCGGATCGGGCGCGACCAGGTGGCCGACTACGCCGCCCGCAAGGGCTGGGACCTGGCGCACGCCGAGCACTGGCTGGCGCCCAACCTGGGCTACGACCCGGCCCCCTGACCTCCCGCCCTTCCGCCCTCCTTACCCCCGCCCTGGAGTGGAGCGTTCCGGTCACGACACGCCGGCGTGTCGTTCCGGAACGCTCCACTCGTGCTGGTGGTCGCGCTCCGGATGGCGGACAGCGCGCGTCGAATCGATGCGACCCGACGTAGGCTGAAGCATGCGCTTCGGACTCTTCATTCCTCAGGGCTGGCGGATGGACCTGGTCGGCATCGACCCGGCCGACCAGTGGGCCACTATGAACGGGCTGGTCACGCGGGCGGACGCCGGCGACACCTTCGAGTCGGTCTGGGTCTACGACCACTTCCACACCGTGCCCGAGCCGACCAAGGAGGCGACGCACGAGGCCTGGACGCTGATGGCCGCCTTCGCTGCGACGACGTCGCGGATCCGGCTCGGTCAGATGTGCACCTGCATGGCGTACCGCAACCCCGCATACCTCGCAAAGGTCGCCGCGACAATCGACATCATCAGCGGCGGCCGGATCGAGATGGGCATCGGCGCCGGCTGGTACGAGCACGAGTGGCGGGCCTACGGCTATGGCTTCCCCGGCGCCGGGATGCGGATCGGCGCCCTGGACGAGGGCGTGCAGATCATGAAGCAGGCCTGGGAGACCGGCGAGGCAACCCTGGACGGGACGTACTTCCAGGTGGACGGCGCCCGGGTGTACCCCCAGCCGCTGCAGAAGCCGCACATCCCGCTGTGGATCGCCGGCGGCGGGGAGAAGAAGACCCTGCGGATCGCCGCGCAGCACGCGCAGTACACCAACTTCGACGGCACGCCCGAGGGCTTCGCACACAAGTCCGCGGTCCTCGAGGGCCACTGCCGCGACATCGGCCGGGACTTCGACGCGATCACCCGGTCGGCCAACTACAACGTGGTGATCGGCCGCACCGAGGCCGAGGTCGAGGACCGGATCGCCTGGGTCGCCGAGCACTTCCGCCGGGTGCTTCCGCACCGGGTCGCCGAGACCGTCGAGTCGTTCCGCTCCGGACCCCTGGTGGGGACGCCGGAGCAGATCGTGGCGAAGCTCACGGAGCTGCGTGGGCTCGGCATGACCTACGCGATCACGTACTTCGCGGAGGCCGCCTACGACACGTCCGGCATCGAGCTGTTCGAGCGGGAGGTCGTCCCGGCGCTGCGCTGACCGGTCAGAACACCCGTCGTCGAGGTGCCGTGCGCGGTAGGATCGAGGGTGCCGTCGACGAGTAGAACCCCAGGTCAGAGCCCGGTTCCCGCGCTTGCCGATGGTCGCTCCGTGCAGACCGTCGAGGACGTCCTCGATCTGCTCGACGTCCTCTTCGACGAGACAGCCGACCGGTGGACGGACCGCAACGGCGCCGGCTGGTGGGACCGCTTCTACGCCGATCGCGAGCGCGCGGTGCCGTTCTTCCGTTGGGCGCCGGACGAGAGCCTCGCGGCATGGCAGGAGGGCGGCCGCCTCGGGCTCGGTCCGGGCACGCGGGTGCTCGAGCTCGGCTGCGGACCCGGCCGCAACGCCGTGTGGTTCGCGGAGCAGGGCTGCATCGTCGATGCACTTGACCTCTCCCCCGCGGCGCTCGAGTGGGGACGCGAGCGGGCCGCCACCTCCGGCGTCGAGGTGACGTTCGAGCGCGCCGACATCTTCCGCTGGACGCCACCCTCTGAGCCGTACGACGTCGTCTACGACAGCGGCTGCTTCCATCACCTGCCCCCGCACCGGCGGGTGAGCTACCGACGCCTCCTCGAGCGCGTGATGCGGCCCGGCGGCCGCTTCGGTCTCGCGTGCTTCGCCGCGGGTGCCATGGGCACGCAGGAGTCCGATGTCGACCTGTACCGCCAGGGCGGGCTCGGCGGTGGCCTCGCCTACTCCGCCGACGACCTGCGGCGCACGTTCGGGTGGCTCACAGAGGTCGACCTCCACCGGATGCGCGCCGTGAGTGACGATGCGCCGGTATTCGGCCAGGACTTTCTCTGGGTCGCGCTCTTCCGTCGCTGACCCGCGAGTCAGTCGCTCTCGGCGACCACCACGGCGGACGCGATCCCGGCGTCGTGCGAGATGGAGATGTGGAACCGGGTGACGCCCAGCTCGGCCGCCCGCGCCGCGACGGTGCCGGTGATCTCAAGATCGGGCGGGCCGCCGATCACCCGATGGATGGTGGCGTCGTGCCAGCGCAGGTTGCCGGGAGCGCCCAGCGCCTTGGCCACGGCCTCCTTTGCGGCGAAGCGCGCGGCGAGCGACGCGGGTGGCATCCCGCGCTCCGGCTCGGTGAACAGCCGTTCGGCCAGACGGGGCGCGCGCTCAAGCGTCGCGAGGAACCGCGCGACGTCGACGACGTCCACCCCCACCCCGATGATGCTCACCGCGCCACCCCGACGCTCAACTGCGCGTCACTCGACGGTGACGGACTTGGCCAGGTTGCGCGGCTGGTCAACGTCGAGCCCGCGGGCCGTCGCCAGCTCGCAGGCGAAGATCTGCAGCGGGACCACCGAGACAAGGGGCGCCAGCAGCACCGGCGTCTGCGGCACGAAGAACACCTCGTCGGCGAACGGCAGCACCGCGTCGTCGCCCTCCTCGGCGATCACCAGGGTGCGGGCGCCACGGGCCCGGATCTCCTGGATGTTGGAGATCACCTTGCTGTGCAGGCTGTCCCGTCCGCGCGGCGAGGGCACGATGATGAACACCGGCTGACCGGGCTCGATCAGGGCGATCGGACCGTGCTTGAGCTCGCCGGCCGCGAAGCCCTCGGCGTGGATGTACGCGAGCTCCTTGAGCTTCAGCGCGCCCTCCATCGCCACGGGGTAGCCCACGTGCCGACCGAGGAACAGCACCGAGGTCGTGTCCGCCATCCAGCGCGCGATCTGTCGCACCCGGTCCGAGCTGTCGAGCACCTTCTGGATCTTCTCCGGCATCGCGCGCAGGTCGGCCAGGATCTCGGCGATCTCGTCCGGGAACTTGGTGCCGCGCAGCTGGGCGAGGTACAGGCCGAGCAGGTAGGCCGCGGCGATCTGCGCCAGGAACGCCTTGGTCGAGGCGACGGCCACCTCCGGACCGGCGTGCGTGTAGAGCACGGCGTCGGACTCACGCGGGATGGTCGACCCGTGGGTGTTCACGATGGCCAGCACCGTCGCACCTTGCTCACGTGCGTGCCGCACGGCCATCAGGGTGTCCATCGTCTCCCCGGACTGGGAGACAGCCACCACGAGGGTCCTGGAGTTGACCACCGGGTCGCGGTAGCGGAACTCGTGTGCCAGCTCCACCTCGACCGGGATCCGGCACCAGTGCTCGATGGCGTACTTGGCCACCTGGCCGGCGTACGCGGCGGTGCCGCACGCGACCACGACGATCTTGTCGACCTGGCGGAGCACCGACTCGTCGACCCGGATCTCGTCGAGGATCAGCCGCCCCCCCGCGCCCGTTCGGCCGAGCAGGGTGTCCGCGACAGCCTTGGGCTGGTCGTGGATCTCCTTGTCCATGAACGACCGGAAGCCGCCCTTCTCCGCCGCGGCGGCGTCCCAGTCGACCGTGTAGCGCCGGGGCTGGGTCGGGTTGCCGTCGAAGTCCACGACGCTCACCGAGGTCGGGGTGATCGTCACCACCTGGTCCTGGCCGAGCTCCATCGCCTCGCGGGTGTACGCGATGAACGCCGCGACGTCGGACCCCAGGAAGTTCTCGCCCTCGCCGAGGCCGACCACCAGGGGTGAGTCGTGCCGGGCACCCACGACGGCGTCGGGCACGTCCGCGTGCACGGCCAGCAGCGTGAAGGTGCCCTGCAGGCGGGCGGCCACCGCGCGCATCGCATCGGTCAGGTCGCCGCAGCGGGCGTACTCGGCCGCGAGCAGGTGCGCGGCCACCTCGGTGTCGGTCTCGCTGACCATCGTCACGCCAGCGGCCTCGACCTCCGCCCGGAGCGCCGTGAAGTTCTCGATGATCCCGTTGTGGATGACCGCGAGCTTGCCGTCCGCGGACACGTGCGGGTGGGCGTTGATGTCGGTGGGCGCCCCGTGCGTCGCCCAGCGGGTGTGCCCGATGGCGGCCGTCGCGCCCGGCAGGGGCTCGGCATCGAGCAGCTCAGCCAGGTTGACCAGCTTGCCGGCCTTCTTGGCGACGACCAGCCGCTCCGCTCCCGGGACGACGAGCGCGACGCCCGCGGAGTCGTACCCCCGGTACTCCAGACGCTTCAGGCCACCCATGACGACGTCGAGCGGGCGGCCGTTCGCCTCCGCTGCGCCCACGTACCCGACGATTCCGCACATGGCAGGAGTCTAGACGGGCGTTCCGGTGCGCCCTGCGGGCGGGGTGTCCGGCAGACTGCTCCCGTGGCAGAGACCCCGACGCCGTACGTCGACCTGGACCGCGAGGCCTGGAGCCGGCTGTCGGCCGCCACCCCCCTTCCGCTGACCGACGAGGACGTCGTGCGCCTGCGCGGCCTGGGCGACCCGATCGACCTGTCGGAGGTGGACGCCGTCTACCGGCCGCTGTCCCGGCTGCTCAACCTCTACGTCGAGGCGACGGGCCGGCTGCACGCCGCGACGACGACCTTCCTGGGTGAGCGGGCGGCCCGTACCCCGTACGTGATCGGGATCGCCGGGTCCGTTGCGGTGGGCAAGTCCACGACGGCGCGCGTGCTCCGCGAGCTGCTGGCCCGGTGGCCGGAGACCCCCCGGGTGGAGCTGATCACCACCGACGGGTTCCTGCACCCCAACACCGAGCTCGAACGCCGCGGGCTGATGGAGCGCAAGGGGTTCCCCGAGTCCTACGACCAGCGGGCCCTGGTGCGGTTCCTCTCCGCGATCAAGTCGGGCGACGAGCAGGTGACAGCCCCCGTGTACTCGCACCTGACCTACGACATCGTGCAGGGCGAGCAGGTGGTGGTGAACCGGCCCGACGTGCTCATCGTCGAGGGTCTCAACGTGCTGCAGCCAGCCCGCGCGACGGCCGTCGGCGACGCCAGCCTGGCCGTCCGGGACCTCTTCGACTTCTCGATCTACGTCGACGCCCGGACCTCCGACGTCCGCCAGTGGTACGTCGACCGCTTCCTGTCCCTGCGCGAGACGGCGTTCGCCCAGCCCGCGTCGTTCTTCCACCAGTTCGCCACCCTGAGCGACGAGGAGGCGGTGCACCGGGCCGGGCAGATCTGGGACACCATCAACGCCCCGAACCTGGAGCAGAACATCCTGCCGACGAGGGGTCGCGCAACCCTCGTGCTGCGCAAGGGCTCCGACCACGCGGTGCAGCGGGTGCGGCTGCGCAAGCTCTGATGCGCACGGCCTGATGCGCACGGCCTGAGCGCCGCGGCGTCGCCTCAGGCGGACGTCGACTCGCCTGCCATCGACAGGGACTCCGGGCCCGCCGGCACGACGACGGCACCCGCCTCCGTCGCGATGGCGGGCTCGGTCAGGGTGTCGGCGGCGCCGTCCCGGACGGTGCCGCCGGCTCCTCGCCCCCGGCGTCGTCCGAACCGGGACAGGATCTGGTCGACGATCACCCCGAGCAGCAGGCCACCCGCGACGCCGACGGCCACCGCGAGCAAGGGACGTCCCTTCAGCCACACGCCGGCTCCGATGCCCAGCGCGACCGAGTAGATCGACCAGCTGATCGCGGCGATCGCCGCGAGCCCGGTGAACCGGATCCGGGAGAAGCCGGTCGTGCCCGCCGTCATGTTGACGGCGACCCGGCCGATGGGGATGTAGCGAGCCGCGATGATGAAGGACCCACCCCGGTT
>Ga0209585_10000534_pt1 | contig 14786 bp, 12 predicted proteins | sample NGEPerone_FD_185491 | JGI IMG/M metagenome (GOLD analysis project Ga0209585, IMG submission 185491) | Arctic peat soil microbial communities from the Barrow Environmental Observatory site, Barrow, Alaska, USA - NGEE Permafrost154B-one... | ecosystem: Environmental > Terrestrial > Soil >... | reverse complement strand
GTCCGGTACAGCAGAGTCCGAGCGCACCACGAACGTCGGCTTGCCTGTGCTTCGAGTGTGCAGTCTCCCGATGTACTCACCGATGATGCCGAGCGAGAGCATCTGGGCACCGGAGAAGACGGCGACCATGGAGGCGATCGTGGTGAAGCCCGCGACCGTTGTGTCGCCTGCGGCGAACTTCCAGATCACCACGCCGCCCAGGACAGCGCCGAACGACGCGCAGACACCGCCGAGCCATGCCACGAGCCGCAGGGGCAGGTTGCTGTAGCCCGTCACCATGTTCATCGCGTGCCGGAAGAGCGCCCGGAGGCTGTACCCGGAGGTCCCGATCGTGCGCTCGTCCATGTCGACGAGCACGCGCGCGATCGAGGTCGTCGTCCAGGAGAGCATGACGTCGAGGGACACGTAGGGGTCCTCGCTCAGGGCGAAGCCTTCCCGCAGCGAGGTCGAGAACGCTCGGAAGGCGCTGACGTCTTGGGCGTTGGGCACTCCAGCGAGCGCCAGGCCGCGCTTGACCGTCTGGGAGGCAGCGGAGCGGATCAGGCCGTGCTCCTCCTCGATCGCCACGCCGTAGACGAGGTCGACCTCGCCGCGAGCGAGGGGGCCGAGGAGTGCGTGGATCTGATCGGGGCGGTGCTGCAGGTCGTCGTCCATGGTCACGACCACCTCGTACCGCGCCCGCGATATCCCAGCGAGCAGTGCGTTGTGCTGGCCGTAGTTGCGCCGCAGCTCGACGGCACGGACCTCGGGGTGCTCGGCGGCGAGCGCACGCGCGACCGAAGCCGCCGCATCGGGGCTCCCGTCGACGACGAGCACGACCTCGAACTCGCTGATGAGGGCTGCCGTCGAGGGCTCGACCACGGCCGAGAAAATGCCCTCAACCAGGGGTCGCAGGCTCTGCTCGGATCGGTAACAGGGAATGACGATGCTCACGCGCACGAGAACAAGGATGCCGTACTCGTGGCGTAGCCCAGACACGGTCAGCGTCGGAAGCTGATGAGATGGTGCCCGAGGTAGCTGAGGACCGCCACGGCGACGACGGCGATCACCTGGGCCAGGAAGGGTGGGAGGCCGGCGAGCTCGACTAGAGCTGGGGTCACGACGATGCCTGCGACGAAGCCCGACGCCCACACGCTGACGAACCGTGGTAGGTCGCGGCGCCACGAGCCGTTGGACCGGAAGATGAGGCGCCGGTATGTCGGGAAGGCGACGGAGATGATCACCGCCTGTGCGATGAGGATCGCGACCATGTAGGGCAGGGCCGTCGTGAGCAGGAGCGCGAAGATACCGAGGTAGCAGAGCGTGGTCGTCCCCGCCACGACTAGGTACCGCAGCTCCTCGCGCTCGCGCGCGCTCCTCAGAAGGTCTCCGATGCGGCCCGACCACCCGAGGTCCACGGCCGGCGCGTCTGAGGGTGTGGCGTGCTGGTCCATGTCGCCAGGTTAGGTCACGGGCTCGGCGGGGGGCGCCGTACCCTTGTCCGCGTGGACATGCCGTGGATCCCCTTCTCGAAGCCGTTCCGAGCCCCGCACGAGGTGAGCTACCTCGATGAGGTGCTGCGCAGCGGTCACACCCACGGGGACGGCCCGTTCACCGAGCGGGCGAGCGAGCTCCTGAAGGCGAGGACGGGGAGCCCCGCCGTGCTCCTCACGGGTTCCGGCACCCACGCCCTCGAGCTGGCCAGCTGGCTGCTGGAGCTGGAGCGCGGCGACGAGGTGATCGTCCCGAGCTTCACCTTCTCGACCACCGCGGCCAGTGTGGTCATGACTGGGGCGACCCCGGTGTTCGTCGACATCGACCCGGCGACGGGGAGTCTGGACATCGATGCTGCGGAGCGCGCGATCACGAGCAGGACACGCGCCGTCTACGTGGTGCACTACGGCGGGGTGGCGCCGGACATGGACCGGCTTCTCGCACTGGCCGACCGCGCAGGGATCAGCATCATGGAGGACAACGCCCACGGCCTCGGCGGTCGGTGGGGCGGTCGGTCGCTCGGCACGTTCGGGCGGTTGGCGGCACAGAGCTTTCATGCGACGAAGAACATCCAGTGCGGTGAGGGCGGGGCTCTCCTCATCAACGACGAGAGCCTGAGCGCTCGCGGCGAGGTCCTCCGCGAGAAGGGGACCGATCGATCGAAGTTCCTCCGCGGGGAGGTGGACAAGTACAGCTGGATCGATCGCGGCTCGAGCTACCTCCCGAGCGAGCTCACGGTCGCCGTGCTCACGGCCCAGCTCGAGGCGATGGACGACATCCAGGTCCAGCGGCACGCGATCTGGGACACCTACGCCAACGCATTGACGCCATGGGCGGATGCCAGCGGCGCAACCCTGATGAGCCCGCCACCGCCTGCGGAACACCCGGCTCATGTCTTCTACCTCCTTGCGCCCACCGCCCAGGACCGTACCGAGATGCTCGCGCACCTGCGGTCACAGGGGGTCGGAGCGACGTTCCACTACATCCCGCTGCACTCGTCGATCGCCGGGGTCAGGTTCGGCCGCACTCCCGAGCCGTGCTCCGCCACGGACGACTTCTCCGAGCGACTCGTCCGACTTCCCCTGTGGCCCGGCATGAGCGAGTCGGACGTGAGCCGCGTCGTGTCGGCCGTCGAGGCCTTCGATCCCGTCCGGGCCTGAGGTGGCCTGGGACGAGCTCCTGACGCCGGGAGTCGAGCTCCGGCCGAGCGCCGCCGAGAGCGAACGCTTCGGTCTGCGGGTCGTGCGGGTGTCCATCGGTGCCGGGCAGGTCGACGTCGACGAGCTGCAGAGCCGGCTCGACGACCTGGAGGCGGACGTCGCCGTCGTGCGCTACGACGCGGCCCGCCTCGGCCTCGGCGGAGCGCTGGCGCAGGGCGGACGGCTCCTGCTTCCGGCCGGGTCCTTGACCTACTGGGACAAGCCGGCCCTCCCTGCCTCGCCCGGGCGACGGCCCGACGACTCCGCCCTCTCGGTCGTGGCGGCGCGTGAGGGCGGGGGCGAGGGGGTCGAGCCGGTGCTGCGCGCCCTCGTCAGGGCCTCGTTCGCCGACTACGGGAACCACTACACGGCCAACCCCCTCTTCGACAACGCCGCTGCCCTCGACGGGTACGAGGAGTGGGCGGTCCGGACGCTCGGGTCCGATCCGGGGAACGTCCTGGTGCTCGCCGAGGGCGGGGAGCCGATCGGTGCGGCGACGCTCGCCGAGGGGGGCGATCACGTGGAGGTGCTGCTCGCGGGGCTCGTACCCGCGGCTCAGGGTCGCCGCCTGTACGGCACCCTTCTTCGCGCCTGCGAGGACGTGGCCGTCGAGCGCGGGCTCGAGCGGCTGGTGATCTCCACGCAGGTCCACAACGTCCGCGTCCAACGGGCGTGGGCGCGGGCCGGGCTGCGGCCCCTCGCGGCCGTCGAAACGGTGCACCTGGTCCGGCGAACTCTGCTCGACCGACGGGCGCGGCACTAGAAGACTGCTGAAGAAGGCGCTTCTCTTGGTGGCTGCGCGTCAGCGGGCGTCCCCCTCGATCGCGCTCGGGTGTGGTCTTGGCCCGCGTGTGTCGGTGTCGACGGGCGGCTGTGGCCGAATCCGGGCCTCGCCGGAGCTGTCGGTGGTGCTCTCTGGCTGATCGGTCCCCGGCCGCGGAGGTCAGGCGGTGACCCAGGGGCCGTCGGTGCGGTGCAGTCCCAGGGTGGTGAGTCGGCGCAGGTTGATGGCGCTGGCGCGTGGGTATAGCCAGGCGTTGTTCTTCAGGTGCCGCGGTAGCGCAGCTTGCGGTTTCCGCAGGTAAGCCGGGCCAAGGATCGTTCGACCATCGGGCAGTGCTGTCGATGCAGCGCGATGAAGTCCGGGTCACTGGCTCGGGCGCGGTGGGCTCTGGCCAGGGCGTCGTGCTCGCCGATGCGCATGGACTTGCCGATGGCGGAGCGAGTGCATCGCGTGCGCAGGGGACGCCCGCGGCAGGCGACGCCGAAGTTGACCTGCCGGACCCGGTTGATCGGCCGGGTCACACCCGCCGGGCAGGTCAGGGTGCCGGTCTGGGTGTCGATGGTGAAGGGGTCGACGGTGAACCCGCCGGGTACGGCTGGGTTGACCGGCCGGGGTTTGATCAACGCGACGTGTCCGGCTGCCTCCAGCGCGGCCAGCATCGGCCCGGCGCCAAGGCCGAGTCTCCCAAGACCTGCACCCTTCGTCGGTGCGGACCTTGGTGTCGGTGACCAGCAGTGCGGCGCCGGCTGTGGCGTCCCCGGAGTCTTCACCGCTGGCCTTGGTCACCGCGCAGGCGGTCACGATCCAGGTGTCGGGCTCGACCACGACGTGGGCCTTGAACCGGTCCTGGCGCCGCGAGGTCGCCTTGTGCGCGTGCCGGGCTTGCGGGGACCACGGTGGAGATGACCCGGTCCGGTGCTACCTGTTGGGCGACCCGCCAGAGCCCGGGCCCGTCGGGGTCCGCCGGGTCGCCCAGCAGCTCCACGTCCTGCCGGCAACCAGTGCCAGAAGCCCGACCGCGTCAGCGCCGCCCCGTCCAGGTCGAACGGGCCGGCGTCCTGCGTGGCAGCGACCGCGGCGAGCAACGCAAGGGCGTCACGGACCAGGCCATCAACCTGAGGGGTTCGCGCGTCGTGGTCATCCCAGGCGATCGCCGGCTTGCCCGGATGCAGGTAGTCGTGATCGCTGCGCGTCGCAGCAGCGGTGACCAGCCCTGACTTGCCGGGCTGGGTGTGGGCGAACCGCGCACCGCGGCAACCAGCTGTGTGACCGTGTCCTGGGTGGCCACCGCGTTGTCTAGGGCCGTGGAGTCCAGTGCCCGACGGTTCCTCCCGACGAGCACCCCGGGGCCGCTACGACCTCCCGGACGGCCCCGAACACCCGGATCGGGCGCTGCGAGAGGGCCACTGGCCCGCCAGTACGTCAACGTCGTGGGGGGGAATGCCGGAGCGCTCACCGCGATCCCGCACGCCGCTTTCCACCGCAGATTGAAGGTCACTGCCTCAGCGGCCTCTCTGTCGAGAAGCCCGTGCAACGCCTGAAGGACCAGCACCGTCGCCACCATCGATGCCGGGACGCTGGGCCGGCCCCGGCCCGAGGGGAACAGGTCCGTGAACATCGCATCGGGGAACGCGTCTTCACGGTGCGCGGCCGGGAAGTCGAACACTCCACCCCGCGACAACGGGTGTCCCGCTACGGACTCGACATCGAACAACTCCCGCCGCGGATCGCTACGCCCCTGCACCCCCCAAGTCTCCCGGACCCAGCCAACGAGCCAACGACGACTCGACATTGTTCAGTGGCCTTCTAGCCCAGGTCGGGGAGACCTGTTGAGCAGTAGTGGGTGCCGTGGTATAATATAAAGCTCGTTTCCGCGCCCTTGGCGATCGCCGACCGGGTCGCGCCACTGGCGAACTGAGCCAATGTCTCCAAGGACTCGCACCGACGCGTGTCGCCCTCCTCGCTGGGGTCGCCAAGGACCACTTCCCACTGGATGGCGTCTGTGGCCTCGGTCGATGGGAGGGCGCGGTTGGCTCGAAGGGCCGACAGGTTGGCAGCGAGGGTGTGTCCGCCAAGAATGGTGATCACGAGGGCGACTCCCACCCAGAGCGCAGCGGTCGGCCGGAAGGACCAGCGGAGTGTTGCCGCACGCAGGAGCATCGCGAACGTCAATGCGAGCATCACCCAGGTCACCATCGTGTTGCGGTAGGGGATGCCGACACCGGTCATCAGTTCCTGTGCTTGACCGGACAATGCCATGATGAACGCGGTGCCCAGCGCCGCCGCGAAGGGGACGGCGGCCGTCACGAGGAGGAATCTCGACTCGTCCCGAGACTCGGGCAAGGGCGCACTCGCGGAGTTGCCCTTCAGGCTTGACCCTTCGAGGCGCCACCACAGGAGCAACAGAGCAATGGCGACTCCGCCAGCGACAAGCAGCGTCGAAGGTTCGACAATCCCTGGCATCCGATCTTGCCAACCGAGAGAGGCAAGGTCGGCGCGCAACTCGGTCCGCGCACCCCCAGGTACCGCCGTGAGGAGGTTCCGTGCGAAGGTCACGACGATTTCGAATCCCGGCTGCAGCTGCGCCCCTTGATAGCAGTCACCAGCGGAGCACAGTCGGGCAAGCCAGACGCGGATCGCCGCGAAGACGGCCACGAATGTGAGGGCGAACGTGCCCCCGACGATCAGTTTGGCGCGTCGGCCGGCGCGGGGAGAGGCATCGTCGTGCACGGGCTGCTGGATGAGGGTGACGATCACCAACGGTGCGGCGACGTAGTACAGCTCGTAGCCGATGTTGAGCGCGATTCCGAGGATGAACGCCACTGCTGCGGCCACGACGACCCACACCCGCGACCCGGAGGCGACCTTGCGCGCGAGCCACAGAGTGAGCGATACCGACCCGACGATGACGATCACGGCCGTATAGGTCAGCGGCGCGTAGGAGGTCCAACCGTTCCTGAACGGCATGTGCGCCTGTGCGCCTACCGCGACAAGTGCGGTGGTGGTGAGCGTAACGAGCAGGATGCTCTTGCGGCTCAGCGCTACGGGCGGGCTATCAATGGCCCGACGGCGCAGGGAGCGCAGGAAGGAAACGCAGGTGAGAACGGCCACCACGAGCAGAATCAGTTTCATGAATGCCTGAACTGCGACGATCGGCGTCGCCGTGGCGACCGCAACGCCGGTCACCGTTATCGCAACGAACCGGCGGAAGAGGAATGCCAACGTGGCTATTCGACCGCTGTGGGCATCGCTCGGGACGTCCCCGAATGTCCACGCGATCGCATCAAGGTACGAACCACCGGTATGGCCAGGGACTGTGAGGTACCAGTACCGGTCATCGGCGCCGACTGACATAGCGAGTACGGGGTACAGGAGGGTGACGACACCTCCCACGAACACGAGAAGGACAAGAGCCGTGGACCAATGTGCATGGATCCGGGGTTCTGCCCGAGTTGGTCGGGTACGAACGACCCGCACCGGCGGCGCTGGGAGGGGTGTGTGCACCGAGCGAGCATACTGGCGCGTGCAGTCCTGGAACGCGATGGCCGGTGGCGAGCTGCGCCGCGCCGTCGGGTTCTCTCGAGTGGTGTGATCGAGGACAGATCTGGCGTTGTGCGAGGTCGGGTGGTTACGAAACGGACGCACCGCGCGGGCCCGACCTTGGCGTCCTGCTCCTTGGGCATGTCGCCATCCTCGATCACAAGGACGCGGCACCAGACCCGCGAGGAAGTTCAGTCGACCCACGTCGTGGACTTGGCTGACGCCGCGCCCTTCTCGTTCGACGTGCCCGAGTGCGTTGCCGACCACCCGGGAGCGCTCAGCCAGTGCAGTGCATCCCGTGGTGACGCGGTCGAGGCCTCAGGAGCGGCCGTGCAGCTGGCCGGCCTCGAACGCTCGCGCCTTACCTCGGTGCTCGGCGAGCCTGGGAGCACCCGGCAGTAGGCTCGGGGTCGTTCTCACGACGTGTGACTTGGAGACAGATGACTCGCCCTGCCCTTCGGCGCCTTGTGCCCGTCGCTCTCGTTGCCGCGCTGACGGCTGTCGCGGTCACGGCGTTCGCTGCGGGCCATGCACGGGTCGGCGGAGCCGTCGGCGGCCTCCTTCTCGGTACGGTCGCGATCGTCGTGCTCGACGTCCGGACACGGCTCGGAGACGTTGCCCACATGCTGCGGCTCGCGGCAGTGCGTAACAAGAGCCTGGAGCGCAGGGTCGAGGACGTGCGCAGGCTTCTCGCGGGCGAGGACGGCCCCGTCGGTCTCGGGGAACGCATCGATCAGGCCGAGCGGCGCTTCCTCGGCGCATTCGAGTCGGAACGGTTGCGTGCCGCTGACCGCCATCGCGAGATCGTGGAGGTCGTGCCCGACGCCGTGGCCGAGGCGGTCGCCCGTTCTGGCGGCTCACCTGACGAGCGTGCGGCGCGCGATGCCGTCGCTGCGGTCCACCGGGGCACCGACCGGGTGTTGACATCGGTGGCCGCAAGCATGCGATCCCAGACGGAGCAGATCGAGGCGCTCCTCCAGCTCATCCCTCGCATCACCCCGCGCGCGGCGTTGCCGGCCACAGGCAACTGGGCCCTGGACGCCGTCTCGATGCTGGATCTCGTGGACCTGATCGAGCGGGAGCGGCCGAGTGTCGTCCTTGAGCTCGGGAGCGGCACCTCGACGGTCTGGCTCGGCTACCTGCTTGAGCAGTACGGGGCCCGACTCGTGAGCCTCGATCACGACGAGCACTATGCGTCGGCGACCCGGGTGTCCTTGGCCAAGCACGGCCTCGGCGCGACGGCCGAGGTTCGTACCGCGCCGCTGGTCCCGGTGCAGATCGACGGTGAGGAGTTCTCGTGGTACGACCTCAGTTGTCTCGAGGGCGTGGAGAACATCGATGTGCTGCTCGTCGACGGTCCCCCGAAGGCGACGGGACCCCTCGCGCGTTTTCCCGCGGTACCCCTCGTCGAGTCCAGGATGAGCGGCGCAGCGTGTGTCGTTCTGGATGACTCCGATCGGCCCGAGGAAGCCGAGACTCTTGATCGGTGGATGGCACGCATCGAGGGCGCCACGATGACGAAGTCGGCCGGGAGTCGCCTCGCTGTCGTTCGTCTTCCTGCGCGGTAGGCCTCAGCTGACGAGGGCCTCGAGCGCTCTGAGGTACTTCGATGGCGAGAGCCGCTGCTCTGCCCAGGCATGTGCTGCCGTCGCCTGTGCGCGGTACGCGGGAAGGTCGGCGCGGAGACTGTGCACGAGTTGTGCCACTTCCTCGACCCTCGAGTAGAGCGCGGCAGACCCGAAGGCATGCTTGTACTCGGTCGGAAGGATCACGACGAGCCCCGTGGCCACTGCCTCTGCGACGTCCTGGTAGGCGAGCGCCCCCGAAAGGCCGGGGAAGTACACATAGAAGTCGAGTCCGTTGAGGAAGGCACGCAGAGGAAGGTCCGCCGACCCGAGGTGAAGCCACGGGACCGGGATGGTCGGGACGAGGAGCCCTGCGGCCGTGCGTCCGGGGGAGAAGTAGCGCAACTCGATCGACCCGTCGTCCAGGCCGGGGATGGGCTGATGCGTCTGCGGGAGCGCCCCGTGGTAACCGACCACGGGTCGATCGGAACGGAATGAGACGCGCTCCGTGGCCCAACGACGCGGGTCGAGCGTGTGCCGCACGATCCCAGCTGTCAACGCCTTGAGCGGTAGCTCCGCTTCCAGAGCATCATGCAGAGGCGTCGATGTCGCCGTCCAGAGCAGGCGCCCGAAGAGCCGGTCGCCGTGACGGGCGCACGACTGCAGGTCGTAGCGGCGGCGGCGTCCGTCGACGGAGAGGTACGGCTCGTCGACGACGGCCACCACCTGCTGCGCCCGCAGCGCGAAGGGCTGATCAGTGGGGAACTGAAGCACGGCGGGGTCCCGCACGAGCAGGAGCCGTACGTCGACCTCCTCGTCATCGAGGACTCGCGTGATCACCCCCTCGTTGATGAGGTCTTGCACAGGGGCAGAGAGCGGGTCGTTCCGCCGGGAGAGGTGCTCGCTGGACTCCACGTGGAGAACGCCGACAGACTGCCCCGCGCTCAGCAGTGCGTGGATCTCCTCGATCGCCGCGCGCTGGAACTGTCCTTCGAAGCGCCAGTCCACGACCACGACCGTGTCGAGCGACACGTGCCCGCGGGGCTCCACGGCGAACCGCTCGGGAACGGCGATCGGTGCGCTTCCCGCCGCGACGATCAGCGCATCGGGACCGGCTGTCCTGTGCCAGTGGCCGAAGGCGGACCGGAATGCCCGTCGCGCCGGATGGTGCCAGCCCGGTCGGAAGTCGCTTCGCGAGAGCGAGTCGGTGCGGATCCTGACGAGTGTGAGCGGTACGTCGCAGGTGACGACCGGCCGACCGCCATGCACCTCGAGCCGCTCGTGGAACTCGGTGTCCGCTGCCCTGCGCGCGTGCATGAATCCGCCGAGGTCGCGCGCGACATCGCGCGGGAACATGAGCGACGACGCGTTGGGTCGCAAGGGGTCGTATCCCGGGCGCTGCATGACGAGGTCCTCGCGCATCGTGATGCACTTGCTCCTTGTCGCCGGGGGGGGAGTGGTGGAGAGGAGGGGCTCCACCTGCTGCTCAAGACGCTCCGGGTGTGACCAGTCGTCGTCGTCCTGGCCGGCCACGAAGCGGCCGCGCGCTGCGGCGATGCCGATGTTGCGAGCGAGGTACGTTCCACCGTTTCGCTCAGCCGAGATCAACCGGATGCGGCTGTCCAGCCTCGACACGACGTCGAGAGTCTCGCGGTACTCGGCGGGCGAGCAGTCGTCCACGACGATGAGTTCGAGGTCCGACCAGGTCTGGTTCAGGATCGAAGCAACGGATGTCGTCAAGGAGTCGAGGTTCGGGCTCCACGTCGTCATCACGACGCTGATCAACTCTCGGCCCGAGCTGTGGCTGGGTGGGAGCGTGAACCCGTCGAACGGCGACGCGGACTCGGCCCGGATCGCCGGTGCTGCAATTCCGTGGGCGCTGAACCGACGCTCGAAGCCTGCTCGCCACGCGACAGCGTCGGCGAAGGGGCTCGCCGTGAAGTGGTTCGCCAGGTCGGTAGCAAGGTAGCCCTCGCCCATCGCTGCGACGATCTCGTCGAAGTCGAGCCACCGCTTGGCGTCCTGAAACTCCCCTCGGGCGAAGTGCAGCTCGATGAGCAGTCGAACGTAGTTGGTGCGTGAGCGAGGGCTCATGCGCTGAACGGCCGAGCCGAGGAGCCGGGTGGCCAGGGCGTGTTCGTCGGCATCGCCGACGAGGCCCTGTAGGCCGACGACCCTGCCGAGCGCCGCGGTCCAGAGCGGGTCGAGGTCGTCGAGGCGAGCGGGCGGCGATGCCACGAGTTCCTCAAAACGACAAGCGCCGCCGGACGCCAGGTGGGCGACGACGTCCCTGAGAGCAGAGGAGGTGTTCCGGAGTGCCGACTCCTCGAGGTCTCGGGGGCGCTGTGCGCTGGCGATCGACGCGTACTCGGTCAAGACAGCCGAGTACCCGTCTTCGTTTGCAGTCATTGCGTGTGGTCGTGCCCCCATCCGGTCTCGATCGTGCTCAGCCTAGCGGTGGGATCATGCCGATTCGTGCGCGAGCGCAGGCGTCGCTAACGAGGACGGCACTACCCTCGCCGAGACGGTAGCGTGCGTCACGCCGAAGTCGCGGGGGCGCCGTGAGCGGTCGGAGAGCCTGACGAGAGGATGCAGTGACCAGCGACTACGACCTGCTCCTCGCGTCCGACCTGCGTCTGCCCGGAGGCACCACGGCGTCCATGGCCGAGGAGATCCGCGCCCAGGCTGCCGTGGGCTATCGGACGGCACTGCTGCACGTGCCGAGCGGCTTGGCGAACAAGGGCCTCGGCATCGACCCGCGGCTCCGGCGGCTGGTCGATGAGGGCCTCGCCGACCTGATCGCTCCGGGCCAGCGAGTCTCGACGCGCCTCGCGGTTCTGCGCAACGCGACGGTCTTCTCGCAGGTGCCGGTCGGCCTCCCGATCAGCGCCGAGCGCGTCGCGATGATTGCCAACCACGTGGCACTGGACGCTGCGAGGATCCGGCACTACGAGCCCGCGGTCACGGACGCGGCGGTGACTGCGTGGCTCGGTGTCCGACCGACCTGGTACCCGATCGGGCCGGCCGTCCGTGAGTCGCTCGAGCCAGACGCGGCCGCCATCGACCTCGCCCCGGCGGACTGGTTCAACCTGCTCGACGTCGCGGAGTGGGCGGCCGACCGCACGGGCGTGTCAGGGCGCCGCCCCGTGATCGGTCGCCACAGCAGGTCCTCCCCGGCGAAGTGGCCGGAGTCCGCCCACGACCTGCTCGCGGTCTACCCCGAGGACGGCTCGGTACAGGTGCGTGTGCTGGGTGGAGCCGCGGCAGTCGGCGACGTCCTCGGACGCGTGCCGAGCCGATGGATCGTCGAGGAGTTCGGCGCGAAGAACCCGCGTGACTTCGTCGCCGAGCTGGACTTCTTCGTGTACTTCCACCGCAGCGACCTCGTCGAGGCCTACGGGCGCACGATCATGGAGGCCATGGCGAGTGGTGCCGTCGCGATCCTGCCCGAGCACTTCCGTGAGACGTTCGGCGACGCAGCGCGCTATGCGTCGCCCGACCAGGTCCAGCCCCTGATCGCCGCGCTCGCGGCCGACGACGCCGCGTACCTCGCGCAGTCCCGGACGGGGCAGGAGTTCGTTCGTCGGACGCACGGTCACCAGGTGCATGTCGACCGGCTCGCCCGGCTGATCGGTGAACCCTCCGGCCCGGCCCGGGGGACGGGCGTCCGGCGCCGACCACGGCAGCGGTCCCGGGTCCTGTTCGTGAATTCCAACGGTGCGGGGATGGGTCACCTGACCCGACTGCTCGCCATGGCCGAGCGGTCCTCGGACGCTGTGGAGCCGATGTTCTTCTCCATGTCCCAGGCCGTTCCGGTCGTCGAGCAGTACGGCTACCCCTGGGAGTACTGCCCCTCGCGTGGTGACCTCGGTTGCTCGGTGCAGGAGTGGAACCCGCTGTTCGCCGAGAGGTTCGCCGAGGTGCTGCGCCGCTACCGGCCCCAGGCGGTCGTCTTCGACGGGACCATGCCCTACGTCGGAATGGTCCAGGTGCGGCCGGCCTTCCCGGACACCCTCTTCGTCTGGTCGCGGCGCGGGATGTGGCGGGCCGGGACCACGCCGAAGTTCCTCGCGCGCGGTTCCATCTTCGATCTCGTGATCCAGCCGGGCGAGGTGGCAGCCGAGGCGGATCACGGGCCCACCTCCTCGCTCGCGGACGCTCGAGTGGTCGAACCGGTGACGCTTCTCGACGAGAGCGACCTGCTCGACCGGGACGCTGCACGCATGGAGCTCGGCCTGACCGAGGGACCGGCACTGCTCATCAGCCTCGGTGCGGGGGCCATCAACGACCTCACGTCCGACCTCGGCGCCTTCACCGATGCCGCAGCCGAGCTGCCCGGTGGGTGGCAGACCGTCGTGGCCAGGCCGGCCATCGCGGGGGACGTGGACCTTCCTACGCACGTGGTGCCGGTGTCGGTGTTCCCCCTCAGCCGGTACCTGCGGGCCTTCGACGCCTGTGTGGTGGCGGCGGGCTACAACAGCTTTCACGAGGCGGTGCTCGCGAGCGTCCCGGCTGCCTTCGTACCGAACCTCGAGACGACGACGGACGACCAGCTGGGTCGCGCCCGGTGGGCAGCGGATCGTGGCCTGGGGGTGAGCGTGCCCGAGGTGACACCGGAGACCGCACGGGCGGCGCTCGCCTGGCTCGCGGATCCGTCGTCCGCCGTGGGCGCGAGGGCGGCCGCCGACGCCGTCCGCAGGCCGAACGGGGCGGGGGAAGCCATCCGGATCATCGAGTCAGCACTGGCCGAACGGGGGCTGCTGCGGTGAGCGGACTAGGCCGGGTGCGCCGCGCCGTGCGCCGTGTCCTGGCGGTGCCGGCTGTCCGGCGCCGGGCTGCGGCGTTGGCGAACCGCATGCCTTCCATCCGCGCGATCGGCAATGCCGTGCTCGGGGTCCCTCCGGCCACGACCCGGCGCCCGGTGCTCGACATCAGGCCGGGCCGGATGTTCTGGGGTGACCTCCAGGGCCGCCGGCTGCCGATCGTCGTCGTGGTGGCCGTCGGCCTCGAACCAGGAAATGGCGAGACGCTCGCCCTGGAGATCGAGCAGGCACAGCTGGCGACGGGGACCTTCCGACCGCTCGTCGTGGTCGACGGTGGTGAGCTCGCGCCGTTCCGCCGACGCGGCTTCGCCGTCGAGGCCGTGATGTCCCAGGACGCCTACGCCCAGGTCAACCCGCAGGATGCCTGGAGCGAGTACCTGTTCGAGCGGGTCAATGCGATCGTCCGGGCCTACGGTGCGACGTCGGTGGTGCCGTGGACCGCGACCGGCTGGCAAGGTACCCCCCGGCACGTGCTGCGCCTGCTCGGTGCGCTCGGTCGCTGACCGATCGGCCCGGCTGGACTAGCGCTCGACACCGCCGACCGGGCCGGGCTCGAGTGATCCATCGGTGACTGGTGCGAAGAAGGCAGGTGTGGTCTCGGGGTCGAGCAGGACGGTCGACCCCACCCCACCCGGCCGGTAGTCCGGGTTCGCGATCGGCGGTGTGCCGTGGACGCCGTCCGGCCCGCTCGCGGCGCGGAACGCCAGGGCGAGTCGCCCCAGGTCGATGATGTTCGTGCCATCGCTGACCCGGAGCGCGCCGAGTCCGGCGTCGATGAGCGCGACCTGCCGGGTCGGCTTCCACAGCAATGAGCGGTCCGAGACCTGAGCAGTCAAGGAGGAGATGAGCCGCTGCTGGCGGCGCGCACGGCCGATGTCGCCCTCGCGGTCGGCCTTGCGCATCCGCGCATAGGCGACCGCCGTCGTCCCGTCGACGGTCCTGCAGCCCGGCTTCGCCCAGGTCAGTTTGGAGTCCTTGTCGGCGATCGGGAAGTCGACCTTGTCGATCTCGGGGTCGAAGCAGAGCCTCACCCCGCCCACTGCGGTCACGATCTGGGAGACGCCGCCCATCCCGATCTCGACGTAGTGGTCCACGTGCATCCCGGTGAGCTGCTCCACGCTGGCCACCAGCAGCGGGGCACCGCCGAAGGCGTACGCCGCATTGAGCTTCTGGGTGCCGTGACCGGGGATCTCGGCGTAGGTGTCGCGCGGGAGGCTGATCAGGGCGGTCGGCCCGGATGACGGCACATGAAGCACCATGATCGTGTCGGATCGTTCGCCCACGGTGCTGTCCTGCTTGACACCGTCGGCGCCGAACCGGCATCCTCCTCGCGATCGTCACGTCGGTGCTGCTTGCCTGGCCGGTGGGTCTGCTCGTCTGGGCGAACGGCACGATCCAGCAC
>Ga0209585_10000533_pt1 | contig 14791 bp, 15 predicted proteins | sample NGEPerone_FD_185491 | JGI IMG/M metagenome (GOLD analysis project Ga0209585, IMG submission 185491) | Arctic peat soil microbial communities from the Barrow Environmental Observatory site, Barrow, Alaska, USA - NGEE Permafrost154B-one... | ecosystem: Environmental > Terrestrial > Soil >... | reverse complement strand
ATGTTTATCCTACGTACTTCGAGGTATCTGTGCCTCATCCAGGGCTTGTAAAGATAGAGTATGCGTATGGCAACAATACTACCGAACATCGGTTCCTTGTCGGTGAGCGGGTAAATAAGGACGGTATAGACTATACGGTGTACTCTAATATGGAGGACTGGACAGCAGGTCTTGATCATATTGGGGGTTGGGTCAGAATATACGGAAAGTTCGACAACCGCAAATTAAATGTAACTGCTTGCACCCCCTATGAGGATATCCACGTATCAAATTTTAAGATCGAAAATAACGGAGAGATCGCGGAACCTATAGCTTCCTGGTTTTACCCAACAATAGGTTTTCTAATCGCTTTGTATTTACTCGGAATGTTTTTCTGGCGTAGGATTTGGTATTGATCCTTCCCGCCCATTTCTCTTTTTGTCAAGTTTGCGTTCCTCAAGTGTCACACTGGCGTTGAGTATACCATATACAAACTCCACAAACTATTTATACATACAATGTGTGATATAGTAGTACCGAATGCAACACAAACTTAACATAAACTCAACGGGAGTTTTATAACATGATGAGTAAACAAACAATCCAGGCAGCAAAACCAACTATCCTTGCGGTCTTGTCGGCAATCCTGCTAGCGACGCCTTCAATGGCGGCAATAGATTACTCGACTTTCTTTAATCCCGCACAGGCCGTCACTAAGGTGGCATCCTCACCAATTGGGGTAGCCCTTACAAACATCCTTGAGCTTGTTGTGGGTATAGTCATTATCGGCGGGGTACTTGCACTTCTTGTGCAATTCCTTAAATTTGTATTCGGACTCAAAACCGGAGCCGGAGACTCTGCTGCAGATGCGTATAAGGGATTGGGGAGTATAGCCCTGGGGGGGCTCGTACTTGTGATATGTATTGCAATGTTTTTTTATTTCCTCGAATACAAACCTTGAGGTGGAGGCATGAAACACTCTACACTCACCCTTTTTTTATTCACATTGTTGATCTGTCAGCCTATAATGGTTCATACTGCCAACGCTTCCGCGCTTGATGACGGAATAAATATGATAGCGCAGGGAATTGGCAAATATGAACAGCTAAAGGCAGAAGAGATGCTGAAGGGGAATTATGGTGTCACGCTGGGAAACACAAGTGAGATGGACAGCTATGCACCGTCACAAAAGCTAGTTTACATGGTTGCGACAGCCTCGCAAAACCCATTCGAGCTGGAATGGGTTCAACAGACCTTCGCGACTGAACTTGTTTGGTATATGATGATTGGAGTACTGATAATTGTAATCATAGGTGGACTAAATATTATACAGAAGGTTTGTCCGGAAGAGGCATCAGGCACTTATCAAATGTTTACGGGGCACGAGGGATTCTTTGATTATACAGCAACTCTGAAAACAACTCTGAAACTTGGCTTAATGCCATTATTAGCACTCCCAATAATCGAGGCATTACTTACATTGGAACAGGTACTCTCGTCTGGGATGACCCTGGAGTCAATGCAATTTATTAATACACCATCCCTCAGTGCAGGCGGGATATGGCTATTTGAAGCACTTGCATACGTTTCCTGTGGTTGGTTGTTTGGTATACGGATCGAATACATAAACATGTTCTCTGCCCACATCCTGATAATAATTCTCCTACTTTGTATTTCATGGTCAATATCAAAATATTTTGGTGAGATGTTTATTGCTTGGTTCATATCAGCATTGGCGATGCGCCCAATATTGCTTTTTCTCTCTGCCTGGGCAGTGGGGAATATTGCGAGGCAACCTACAGAGGCATTGAAAATCGGTGTAACCCCGGGTGTTATGACAATAGTTGTAATTGGGTCTTTTGTAATCTCCATTGTCCTTGTGCTTTGGCCGGTTATTATGTTGTTAATCAAAGTGATTTCAGACTACTTACTCGGGACTGGGTACAAAATAATGAAAGTTTCTAATCAGCTTAAAAAGTTTAGGAGGAATTGAACAATGTCTACCACACCCATGGCAGGCAATCGAAACTTTGACCCGACCGTACTCGGGTTACATCAAAATCAGCAACTTTTGTTATTTATTCTTATATTCCCATTGATGGGATGTTTCATGCTTAGCATATTTACACTCGGGTCGCATCTTGGTGTTTATGTATCAATCGGCTTCGGTATCCTCGAACTGTTGTTTTTCGTAGCTGTCGGAAGAAGCACCGCTTCCCTATATCATTTTGAAAGAAACTTGAGGTTTATGTGGTCAGTGCATCGGGGAACCGACTACATTAATAAATATGGGCATCTCGGGATACAGAAGGCTAGGAGCCTTACTCACATAAAGAAAGTTCATAACGGAGGCTATATTGAGTACTTTTTTGACAGGGACAGACCCCATAACTGGGGTGGAATAATCCATCTAGACACATTCACCCCCGACGATCTTGAGGCTTTTAAGGTAAACGTGGAACGAATGTGGGTTGGACTTCCGGATCATTCGATTATTAAAACCACTTTGAAAGTAAGGTCCGACCTGACAGACCACGCCGAGTCCATCAGAAAGGAACTCGGTAAGGAGGGTTTGCCTCAAATCATACGTGAATCAATGGACGAACACCGTATCATGTGTGAACTCGCTAACGAAAAATCATACGAGAATCATATGCTAGTACTGCTCTCATACAATGCTTCTCCCGAAGGCGCAATGCATAAATTAGATATCATGATTAAGACGATTACCGAAATATTGGAAGGTATGAAAATCGGTTGCACGAGACTGGATAATCCGGAGGCAATTGAAGATATGTTTTACGGTGATATTACATTTAACGTACATGGATTAAGGAGATTATAAATATGGCAAAACCTCAGTACAAACCACACACCGAAAACCACAGGTTAACAACACAAACGGCACGCAAGGTAAGCAACGCCGTAAAAGGGATAGTGTTCCGTACAAAAATCTGGTGGGAAACGTTCCGAGAATTTGAATATGAGAGACTCTTGGAGGCTGAGGCAGCGTTCCTGGCTTGCCCCTCCTCTATTGAGTCTACAGATAACGGCAACTTCTTGAGAATAAATGGGACTCGACTAGCCCAATTATTCTACATTGCCTCTCCGTCTAAAATAGATCCTGCCGAAGGTGGCATACGAAAGAACGCTGATCCTTTCGTCCTTGACAAGATTATGGAAGTTACGGATGACAAGAATATAGATCTGACCCTTACCCAGGTAATCTATAAGATGTCTTCTCTGGAAGAGAGTCAGGAGACCGATAAAGAACTATCCAAAATGGATTGGATTAAAGATACAGAGGTCAAGACATCGGGTCGGTACTCGCGGAGAATAGATCACTATACCGATGATATCGAGGCCTTCAGTAAACAATCATATGACGGTACGCATAGACAAGTTAAACAACTTCTCATCGCCCGGGTAGACGGGAACGACGAGCAGAAGGTAGAATTCAGCAGTGCTCACCTACAGATGATACTTAGGGGGCATGGTGTTCTTACCGAAGTACCAAAGGGTGGTCAGCTAGAGGCGCTGAGGTCAAGTCTGATGTCTAATGAGATTGTTAAGGGTGCCGTCCTAAAAACAATGACCGATGTTGCATCGGCGATGTGGCCAGGACGAAACCCAACGCAGCGTCTAGACACGGAGGGTATCTTAATCGGATACGCAAAGCATGGAGAAAATGCAGGAACTCCTATCTTTTGGAATCCTGATGATTCTAAATATATGAGTAAGCATCTTGCCATATTCGGTGGCAGTGGATCAGGCAAGAGTACACTACAGCTTTACATTGACTATAATGCCGTGCTGGCTGGCTGTGACTTTATACATATATTTCCGAAAGAAGACATGGGGACCTCAGCCATCCGGATGATAGAGGCAATTGATGGGCAATTAATAAAAATTGGTGATAATGGACAGAACTTTAACCCGCTCATGGTTGGTTACAATCCCGAAACACACGGGAAGGATGTCATGGACCGGAAAAAGGCGTACATTCGGCATAAAGAATCGGTTGCGAACTTCGCAAATATAATTGTCGGTGAGGCTTTCTCCTCGTCAATGTCCGGAGTTTTCAAGCGATCCCTCTCTGCACTGTATGAGGAAAAGGGCTTTGTAGACAAGAATGCGACCCCTATTAATTTTGAGCAGTGGACAGAAGGTAAGAAATGGCCTTCGCTTGGTGATCTGATGGATAGGTGGGAATTGTGGGTTGCAGATGACGCAAAGAAGAAAGACCGTGCCACCCTTAAGGCGCTCATCAACCACTTTACCGATATCAAGCAAGGGGAGTCATTGAACTGGTTAGATAATCATGACTCCTTCAATGCGTCTGGACGGTTTATCTGTATCGACGTTTCAGACCTGAAAGATAATAAGAGGTATCAGGACGCAGTAACCGTTCTGCTTGTGGACATTATTAACACTCGGCTGAAATCACCCAATATGGAGGCTCACCGGAAGAAGAACCGAACGATTGTTATGCTCGATGAAGGGGCGAACCTGCTTGAAAATCCTGGTATGGAGAGGTATATCAAACGCTGGTTCCGAGAAGCGAGAGCAGGTAAATGTAGTATCATTCTTGACAATCAGGATACCCTTGGAGTGAAACACATCCTGCCTATCCTGAAATCAAACACTGATGCAACTATATTTATGTGCAACATGTCGTTTGAAAACATTGCAGAGTTTGAAAAAGATTATCATTTTTCGCAGAAAGATAAAAACTATCTTATGGAGCCTCCAGATGGAGAGATTCGGAAGTTCCTGTTTGTGATGAATGGATCCAAGGTTAAAGGAAGGGTTATCCTGAGTAACACACAGTCGAAGGTTTTCTTTGATAAGGAAATCGAAATACCACTATCAGGCGAGAGCTATATGAAATGTGGGTATGAGCTATTAGACGGGCTCGAGTGGATACGAGACAAGGGTATTATGTCAGATGATTGGATCTCTGGGATGAGGGACTCAGATATACCAGGGTGGACTAGAGTAACAAGGTTAACTCCTCCGGTTGTTGGCATGTCTAAAGTAATTTGGTTTAGAAATGATATTGCAAAATCAAGTAAGATAAGCGGAGAATCACCAGACCACTATGCAACCTGTTATCTGCTTGCCGGTGAACTGATCCAGATCGGTTGCACCAACGTATGTGTAAATAATTGGGGTGGTCAGGGTAAAGAAGATGCAGACGTCACCTGCGTTACTCCGGACGGAAGGAGACTCTGGATGGAATATGAGCATCCGAACTCTCATAGAGAGGCAAAGATCGAAGACAAGAAAACTAAGCAAATGCGATTCTGCGACGTGTGGCGCTGTGTTTGCCAACAGAAGAATGAGGCAGTAGTCAAGAAGGCTGTCGGTGAAGACTTCTATATGGTCAGAGGTGAAGCGGTGAAAAACTTCCTTATATTGCTCTCTTCCTCTAATCCAATGAGCCATGATGGAGCGAGCCAGCCAACGGAGGCATAAAAAACCTCCATTTTTCGTGATACTGTCGTAAGGGAACCATAGTTGTAGAATAGCTCTATTTATTTTAGTGTTTTTCGGTCAGCCGTGAGTGGTATGTTGTTTATCGATGCGACGTGGAGTATGCGTTCCGGATGTATGGGGAAACTATATAAGCTTACACCACACTAATATATTAGATAAAAGTAGGTGATTTATATCAAACGCATTGTGAAATTTGACGATTCAACTTCAACTGGTAATTTTTACGCTTTAGATCTTGATATATGGGCAGAAACGGAACATAATATCACAAGTGACAAGCGTTTAGGCATCGGTCGAGACAGTGCCGGAGCAGAAACGGCAATTTTTATTCAAGTTGAGCCAGATGGTGATACTTTCAAAATATCTGATGAGAATGGAAGAGAGTTCCTGTTTTTCAATCGTCGGAATTGGATAGAATTGCGAAAAATGAAAGGGGCTGACAAATATAAGCCAATGTCTGTAAGTGAAAACGGGACAATTTGGATAGGAGAAAGTTTCAAAGGTTGCAACTTTCGTGTATTTACTAAGTTGGAGGGATAAGAATGGGCATCATGTATTTCACAAAACGAGGAAAGATATTTACCACAATCATAGCGTTTGCTATCCTCTCTATTGGAGGAGCCACCGCGATTTATAGTAATGACCCTACAGTTTTCAATTTTCACGCGAAAACTCAAATAGTGGACGAAAACCCATTGATGTCAACGTTATCCCCCAATGAACAAGATACATCATTTCGAGATCAGCGTCTGGATGAGGCACAGGGCGTCGATAACATTGTAAATAACGTGTTAAGTGGAGCAGTTCAGCCAGGACGTGGAATTGATAGACTTGTTACGATCGAACTTTATGCCAAGAGTGACATTGACCTTTCACCTGAAGACACTGTAACTAACCTTAGATATGTTGACTTTGTGATGTCTTCCGAGGATGTTATCAATTCATATATGTATAAAACTGGAAACGTTGACGAGATGCGAGCCTTAACAAAAGAAAAAAGAGATAAAATTTGAAGTTGATAATATTACGGAAACAAAAGGAGATGGTGAACTACCACTCAGCTAAAGACTGACCGGCTTCTCGGGTCATCCCTCCCTCTATTGAGGACAAGTCACGCGAGCTCAACCCTGCGTTCCGCAGGTGGAAAATTATGTTAACCTTTGAATGTTCCTTATATGCCCTGTTTCCAACTTGCTTTCGCATTGTGGTGACAGCATTTTAAGTATATAGTAATCGGTTTAAAAGTATTAATAATTAAGCACAATTTTGTGCAGATCTCATAAAAAAAAAGGAGCTATGAAAATGATTGATTTTATAGGACTTGCTGTAAAATTTCTAATATTAGCACTGATTGCTTATGTACTGGGCGCACGGGGAATTGCAGGGTTCTCTATGGAAATCGCGAAAGGGTTTGTCATAATGTTTGGTATGGTTTCATACATCTTTTTTTTGGTTGCAATTATCATGTTTTTCTTCCATTAGCACTGATTGCTTATGTACTGGGCGCACGGGGAATTGCAGGGTTCTCTATGGAAATTGCGAAATGGCTTGTCATAATATTTGTTATACTCGCGATCATCACGTTTTTCTTCCGGTAAAAAAAGTAATTGATTTCTTTTTCATTTTTTAGGTTTTAATTAATCATGATTAAAGAAAGACTGCGTTCTAATAAAAAATGGAGTGGGGCCGGAGGAAAAGGCGAAAAACTCCGGCTTTAGGCTGTAAGATTTTATAATATAGATTAATATTACTGTTTTTGATTTAAATGTTTGTGCTACTGTCAATTTATTTAATGTGTACTGATACAATAATTTTTATATCAGTCAACGAATATTAGTTTACCATGTTATGCTTCGATCATCAATCTAATAAATTTGGTGAAATATGCACAAATAAATGTTCACACCGTCAAAAGTGTACAAATATAAAAGCATCTTTTCTTATCGAGGCCACTGACATACTAGCCTCAGAGATAATTTCAGAAAATACAAATGGTGTTTATGTAACTTCGTTTGTTCCGTATTGTTCTGCCCCTGAAGCCTATATAAACGGTGTCATAAATGATTATTATAAAAACGAACGTTAGCTGCTCGAATCCGGAATGTTCGCATCTCATTACGATTCCAGTTGACCAAAAACGGGAATTACTGACAGATAACTATCTGAAATATGGGAAAGTTTCTTTAATTTACTGTTCGAAATCCTGCCAAGAATCACACCAGGTAAAACTATCAGAATCTAAGTTTTTTGAGAAGGGAAACCTTAAGAATCACTCATCTGCACTTGTTAGACGTGGAATGTCCGTTAAGAAGAGATGGCGTAGACCATTGCCTTGATTTTCCTTTATATTCTTTTTTCTCATTTTCTAATCGTGGTTCTTTGCACAGTTGCTGATATCCGGACAGTAATATATACATCAACCTTAGAGGATACTGATATCACAGCCATAATTATAAAATCTTATAATCGTGTCCTTAAAGCCACGGATGCTATAGATGATAGCGATCCCGTTATTCAGGACGCAATTGAGTTCACGGCTTGCGCTTTGACTCTTCGGAGGATGAAAACGACCTCTGAGATGGCAGCCACTGTAAACACTCCAGGGTATAGACAGCAGAATACCGCGGATGTAGATATCGAAGCGTATGAGCAAGGGGCAAGGGACTGTATAAATCAATATAATTATTGTAGATATTCAACTTATTCTAGCCCGTCATGTCAGGTAGGGTTTGATTGTCATCACCATCACGGGGGTAGGTAATGTTCTTCCCAGCCACGGTAACATTAAAACCATGCACATCACGGGATAGTCATCATAAACCTACTTATGGAACTAGTCAATCGCCATCGTGTCGGTATGTGAAAAAAACCGAAACGATAGATAATGATGTTCTTACCGTTGCTTGGCTCCAGTTCCCTCCCGCTACCGTCATCAATAAAGACGATTTAATCACACTTCCCGATAGTACTACGGCTCCCGTGACTTTGGTTATACCTGTTTATACGCCTAATCAAATCCTTGTATGTGTTGAGGTTTATCTCGGTAAGGGGGCGTTTTAAATGCCAGGTGCCGCTCTGTGTATTGCCAACCTTATAATTCTGCAGCATCGGATGGAAGAGGTTGCCCAAAACGCAGTTGTGAAATGGGGAACGGACACGATAAACATATCAAAAGATGATTATTGCCCTGTAGATACTGGACTAATGAAAGGAACTGGGGACTCAAGAGTTTTTAAAGATACACTGACTGAATTTTACGTCAGGTTGTCTTATTCAACTCCTTACGCGCCTTATGTCCATGAAATATCAAAATATTATCACCCAATTGGGCAATGGAAATTTCTTTCGACTCCATTCAATCAACGATCGTTTATGCTCACGGTGATGGTTGAAAATGCCATGAGGTCGGTCTTATGACATGGATTGAGGATATCGGGGCGTACCTTCAAACGAATGGTATTGGTACTCTAGACACTAATATTTTCTATCAAGGATTCGATTCAATCGCGGCAAATTGTATAACTCTTTTCGATCAAACTGGGCTAGAGTCCAAATCTACGCTTGGGAAAGGAATGATCCTTCGTCGACCGGAATTAGGTGTGAGAGTACGAAATGCTTCAGATGCTACAGCTCAAACTAATGCTGATTCAATTTACAATTTACTACACCTGAAAATCAATACCGTGATAGGCTCTACCCGATTTAAAAGGATTTCGGGAATCGCAGAGCCGTTTTTTGTTTCTCGGGATCCTAATAATAATTACATTTATTCGATAAATTTTCGCCTCGAAATTGGTTAAATCAATCAGAATTTGAAACCGGAGCTAAAAACATGCCGATAGATACCTACGTTGACACATTTAATGCCACAGTAGCAATCGATGCTACCCTGATAAATGGTATAGACCCAGACTCGATCCCTTTCCCAAAAGGCAAGACTGGAACAAAGGACGTTACCAGTCTTGGTTCTGGGACTACAATGAGAAAAGGGCTAAAAATGTTTGATCCAGGGAGCTGTTCTCTAAAAGGCAATATCATCTCAGGAGATGCCGGGCAAATGGCACTAAAGAACGCTTTCCTTGACAGAAACGAGCACCTATTTACAGTCATAATTCCAGAAGCAGGTGAGATTTATAGTTACACTGCCTACGTTTCGACAAACTTCCCTGAGTCGAAGGACAATACCTATCAGTTCAACGTTGACCTGGAAGTTACCGGACCACCTACTAGAACTACAACCTTTGCATCAATTACCTCAATTGAAGGGACAGGCGCGGGCATTACTTATTCTCCTGCGTTAGCAAACACTGCGCTTGGAGCAACGGTTACCGATGTTATCTTTAAAGAGGCAACTGGAGTCTCTACCGATACCGTCGAAGTTACCGCTGTGGCATCATCTTACATCGGCCTTTCGGTGGATAATGGGACAACGTGGCAGACACTTACAAGTGGAACAGCCTCTCCGGCTGTAACCCTTGGAGCCGCTGGGACTCTCACAACTGCACTTGTCAGGGTCGATGAAGCACTCAAAGCGGGTCGTTTTGTCAGAATTTTCCTCTCGCGGGCTTAAGGTGTTTTTGTGACAGGGCCAGAAGTTGAGTTTATCCCTGGATATTCTCTCTTTTTTACGAACCGTGGGCAATTGAAAATGTATGAATTGCTCGGAGTCCGAAACTATACTCAGTTTATCAAGCTGTTTAATGATACCGACGGACTAGACAACGACCAACTCACGAAGATTATTTATGCCGGGCTGATCTGGGAAAAGAAAGGTTTGACGCTTGAAGACGTAGATGACCTGATAGAGGACGAGTTTTATATCAAACGTCGTAAAACGTTTGAAGACCTTAATAGTATCATCATTGATGGGCTTGCTAACTCTGGGCTCCTTGATAAAAAGATTGTTGCAGCAATCCGAAAATTAAAAGATATGTCTCCTGAGGAAATGCAGGCCAAAATACTTGAAACCAAACTTAATTCTGCTGAAAAACCAAAGGAGGAGGATAAGGGGGAAGCATCGGGGATATTGACATAGACGAGTATTTTGACAGGCAGCAGAGAATTTTATTCCGGTTGTGTGGGACACCCCCGCAAGAGTTTTGGGGATATTCCCCCGGCGATACCAACTTGATGATCGAGGAAGGCAGTAAAGAACTCACAGCCAAAATGAAATTAGATACAATCCGACACGCCGATATAAAAGTTTCAATCCTCAATGCTCCGAACTCCCACCGAATGGATGAAAAATTATGGACGATTGAGGATTTCATTGATAAAGAACTCGCCGACGAACTGAAAAAATGTATAAACGGGCAGTCTAAAAAGAGGGACCATAAAAAAGAACAGTCTTCTAAATGGTCATCTGCCGGAAATGCTTGGGTAAGTCAATTTAACGGATTGAAATAAGTTGCATAGGGTAGACTAAACGACTCAAACATACTGAGAAACACATATCTGCATTTTAAAACGGTGAAAATATGGGACTTATTGGTGAGATATTTGCACTCGCGGGACTTCAGGTTGACACTGCGAGTTTTGCTCAGTATGGGACTGCACTTGAAGGAGCTGAAAGCGGGATAAGTGATTTCGCTACAAGTACTCAGGCTCTTCTTGCGGGTGCTTTCGCTCTCCCGGCGGTAGCACTTGCGGGCATAGCTAGTTATGGGGTTGGTCTTGCCTCTAATTTTCAGGATGCAGGCGTCACTCTTACTACTCTATACGGGACCGCCGACATCGCAAAACAAAAGTTTCAATGGATGACGGATTTTGCTGCCACTACTCCGTTTCAGTTCGATGAAGTTGTCCAGGGTGGCATCAAACTGAAATCCTACGGTATGGACATCGAACAATACGGTAAAACATTTGGAGATACTGCCTCTGGTATGGGAAAAAGTTTTAACGATGTTATCGAAGCCGTAGCAGATGCGCAAACCGGTGAATTTGAGAGGTTGAAAGAACTTGGTATCAAGGCGGTCCAGGTAACAAAGGCAAACCTTGACGAATACGCTCAGTATGGGGGGCAAGTTGGGGATACCATGTTCACCTATGTGAATCGGTCCGGCCAGCAGATGGCTCAGGTCGTAGACAAAAATAATAGGGAAATGATAACATCAACCCTTTCCGCAATTTGGAATGAAAAATATGCTGGAGCAATGGAAACCCGGAGTCAGACACTTTCCGGGCTAATGTCAACTCTCAAAGATAATCTTACATTTGGTCTTGCTGATTTAGTCGGCTATGACATGAAAAACATGGAAGTCCAGACAGCCTCATTAATGGGTGTGCTTATGGGACTTGCTGGGGTTGCTATCACTGTCACAGGTAGTTTCTCAAACATGAGTGAACCTGTGCAAACTTTTGTAATAGTCGCCGCCGTAGGTGGATCGGCTGCCCTCCTTCTGGCAGGTGGACTTATTGCCGCCAGTGCCGCCGGAATTACGACAGCCGGGGTAATGGGGGCGCTGGGGCTGGCAGTCGGTCTGGTTCTGAGTCCCGCGGTATTGATCGTCGGTACGCTGGCTTTGGTTGCTGCCGGACTCGTTTATCTCGATGAAAAGACGGGGATTCTTTCAGCGGCGTGGAGTGTTATGAAAGATGTTTTCACGATCGTATACTACACAATATCAGCCGGATTCACAGAGTTAAAAAATAAACTAGTTGCCGATATCCAGATAATCCAAGAATGGTTTTCTAATATACTTCCTCCTGCGGTTGTTACTGCAATTACCGGAGCCATTGCCATGATCCAGGGGAAATTCGGCGAATGGGCAGATGCACAAAAAACGCACGCGGACTCACTGACGAAAGCAAACACTGACACGGCGGCATCTTTTGACATGTATTCGAATGTTAACATGGCAAAAACTGACGCACAATTAGGCACAATGGAAGGCCTTGTTCAATCGTTGGGCGCAGACGTTAAGACTGGGACAACCGGGCTCGAAGGCATGGGAAATGTGCCCGCGACCGGATCCATAGCAGGACTAAAGGGAATACAGCAGGGCGAACAAAACGCTACCGCCGCGGGTATCCCGTTACAAAACACACTAACCGGAAGTGGTAATGTCAACTTTGCGGGGACAAATGCTGGAATAGTTAGTGTGGGTGCAAATGGTAAAAATACCACTTTTACAGTGGATCAATTACGCGGATCCATGGGGCTGGCGGGCAATGTGCCGTTCACAGGATCGGTTTCGGGCTTGAACGGTGTTACATTTGGCACCGTCAATGCAAACTCGGGAGCGAAGACACTCACCGCGACCTTAACAGCGAGTGGCAATGTATCCTATTACGGGACGACTTCCCAACTTTCGTTAGTTAACGCGAAGGGGGAAATTACAAAACTTACAGTTAGCCAACTTGAAACATATTTAAAACAGGCTGGTAATGTCAGTCAGGCAGGAACCCAGGGGCAACTCGCATTGGTTGACTCAGCCGGGAAACGGACGAATCTAACCACCCAGCAGGCAACCGCACTCTTAAAAACCGCGGGTAGTCAAGCAATGAGTGGTACAATCGGTGGAGTCAATGGGATAACTGCAGCGTGGGGCAAAGCAACGGCCGCCGCTAACACTTACGCTAAAGCCGCTATCGCTCAGAGAGAAGTAGAAAAAACATATGAATCTGCGATGAAAGGATCCACAAGTACGGGACAATCGAAAGGCGGTATTTCTGTAGTTGGTGCTGGGCAGAGTATCAAATCAACTAGCCACGTGACTGTAAACAATACATATAATCAACCGACTGCTTCCGATAAAAAGGGGCAACTTGCAATAATCGGGAGATCTTAAAAATGGTATCTACTTACACAGTGGGTCTAACAGGCTCAGGAGCTACTTATATTTGCGATGGGACCGCCGACCAAGTACAGATTAATCAGGGCCTTTCGGCAGCAAACGGTAACCCTGGCAGTACTGTTAAAATGTTGGATGGAGCTTATAATATCTCTGGTCAGATTCTCATAGGTAGTTCTACAACCTGGACCGGAAATACGACTAGTCCAACCGCCGTTAAACTTAGAGTTCCTAATTCAGGAGCTGGAGCTTTCCCCGACGGAACCGCCATAATTGAGAAGTTGGGGTCTGGGGTTGCCACGGGCGTCGAAATCAGTTATATGGAGATTGACGGGAACTGTGTAAATCAATCAACCACACTAGGTTTGGCTCACGGTAGTCCGAGCTCATCCGGGTCAGGGGTCGAAAGGTGTATAGAGTTTGCCGGGGGCTCTGGAAGTAACCCAAAGGCCAAAGATATTAATATTCATCATATGTATTTCCATGACGCTTTTGGTGAAGCAATCCATATTTTTTATGCTCAGAATATTAGATTTCACCACAATTCATGCTATAACATGCAGCATGACGCTATTTTTTTAATAGAGTGCACGGGTAGCGGAAACGAAATCAATAATAATATAATAGAGGGGATAACGGACGGATGTGTTCGGCTAGATAACTGTACTGATTTTAAAATACATGATAATACCCTTCGTCCTTATCATGGTCCTAACAACAACGGGGCCTACGAGTACGGCGCGAATGGTATGCAAATAGCCAACGAAGGCAATAAAACCACTAAAACAAACAATCTCGAGATTTATAACAACACGTTTACCGATATTGATTTGACCGGTATTTGGTTTAATGATGTACTAGGGACTGCGGGAACCTCCTCCCAAACAGTTCACCTTTATAATAACACGTTTACGAACTGTGGTTATACCTCAAATTCGGGTGTTAATTATGGATCCGGAATTACTATAAATGGATGGGGGAACGGGCTAACAATCGAATACAATACTTTTGATGGTTGTTATCAAAATGCGATCCAGATATTGAAAGCAATAGGCACTGCTAATTTTACAACTATTATAAGATACAATAATATAATTAATACCAGAGGCGCGGGACATTCACCCAGCAGTACGCTTTCAGCAAGTTACAAAGGGTATGGTCTTCTCAATTTAATCCCGACTAGAATAACCGCGGTAATGACAGGGAATTATTTTTCAGGGAACTTAAAAGGGAAATTTTATCCTACCAACGCGAGTTCAACGGTTGAAGCTTCTACACCTAATGGCCTTCGCCCAGGGTCGGAAACTACGGCGGATCCGGGGAGCGGTACAGGTGGCACAGGTGGCACAGGCGGTACAGGCGGTACAGGCGGTACAGGCGGTACAGGCGGTACGGTCCCCCCCCCGACGTCCACCGTTCCGGTTCGTTATATTCCAGGCGTGCGAACAATCCAACCCGATTGGGTATTTGCGGATTATTACATTTTAAATAAGGATGGATCTACTCATACAAGTTATGTC
>Ga0209585_10000529_pt1 | contig 14812 bp, 29 predicted proteins | sample NGEPerone_FD_185491 | JGI IMG/M metagenome (GOLD analysis project Ga0209585, IMG submission 185491) | Arctic peat soil microbial communities from the Barrow Environmental Observatory site, Barrow, Alaska, USA - NGEE Permafrost154B-one... | ecosystem: Environmental > Terrestrial > Soil >... | reverse complement strand
TATGGAGATACAAAAAATATTAAAACTCAAGGTTTTAATGATGAAACATATAGCGACATCAAGTTAAATCCTTACAATACAAGTATTTTAACCGCAGATACATGGAATACTCCTAGTGGCGGTGCAAAAATGTATACCGTTAGTGTGAAGATAAATTTCTGCCCTATATGTGGCAGGAAATTTGATAAGGAAGAAACAAAATGAAAACTAAACGAGAAATTCAAGTATTAATTGATGTTTTTTCCGATAATTATAATAACCCTAAAACCGAGTTTGAGGAAAAACTTGCTGCTAAATATCAGATGAACATTTTGAAATGGGTGCTGACAGAATCAAAGGTAAAGCAAGATACTTTTTCGGCTTGGAAATGCAAATGCTGTGGTGAGATATTAGTTGACAATCCTAAAGGTAATTGGTGTTATTTATGCAAATACGAAAGTGGATTTTACGAAGTCGAAGTTGATGAAAATTTAGAGGAGGTTGAGAAATGTTTAGAGGATTAAGACCTGACGAAATAGAAATAAGGGTAGGCACAGTAACCGCTAAAGGTGTGACAATGCTTTTATATAAGGATGCTAGATGCGATATGAACATACTTGATGAAACTTATGGTGAACAATATTGGCAAAGGGATCATAAGCAAGTCAAGGAAAATATGTTTTGCGGTATAGGCGTTTGGAATAAGACTTTAGAACAATGGGTTTGGAAGTGGGATTGTGGTACAGAATCGAATACCGAAAAAGAAAAAGGGGAAGCAAGCGACAGTTTTAAAAGAGCCTGTTTTAACTTGGGAATCGGTAGAGAACTTTATACGGGCGGCTTTATCTTTATAGGTTGCAAGACAAAACCAAACGGAAGCAAACACGAATTAGAGAATAAATACGAATTTAGTGGTGCTGGGGTTTCGTCAATAACCTACAACGAAGAAAATAATAAAAGGGAAATTGTAGGACTTGAAATATCTGATAAAAATGGAAATGTGATATTTAAAAAAGGTACTACTCCTAAAAAGATTGATCCCCAAGCTGACATGCCAGAATCAGAAAAGGTTGATGCAACGCAGAAAATTTCAAAAACGTATATAGAATCAACTGAAACCGCATTAAAAAAAGTTGGGTGGGATGTTGACAGCTTCTTAACATTTATGGATGTGGACAAAATCGCTGATATCACATTAGAAGATTTTGTTGCTAAAGCTAAGCCTGCAATCGACAAGAAGCTGAAGGAGAAGAAATGAAAAGCATAATCCAATCTAAAAAAGAATGTTTCTGCTGTAAAACAGATGTTGGGCTTGAAGATCATCATATATTTTTTGGCCCGTTACGAAAGACATCTGAAAAGTGGGGTTTGAAAGTATGGTTGTGTGCTAAACACCATAAAGGCGATTACTCACCACACCAAAATAAAGAGCTTGATAATATTTTAAAGGAATTAGCACAGAAGATATTTTTAATTGAACACACACAGAAGGGCAATGAAGAATGGATGGATATTAAGACGGGAATTGGAAAGAACTATTTATAAACAAAGTTCTAACTAATTGCACAAAATAAAGGAGGTAACATGCAAATAAAAGACATCAGGGCTAACCCGCTCGCTGACGGTACGATTATGTTTCAAATTATAGTTCAGAAGGTCGGTTTTAACACCGTACAGGAACTTTTATCAAAGATAGGTACAAACTACGGTGAGTGGGAGTTAGATATCTCAAAGGTACGAAAAAAGCGGACACTTGATGCCAACGCCGCACTGTGGAAAATGCTTACAATGATGGCTGAAAAGTTGAATACAACAAAAGATGAATTGTATCTGGAAGTTTTGGATCGTTATGGAGTGTTTACTCATATAGTGGTAAAACCGAATATGGTTGACAGAATAAAAAACGAATGGAAAACTATCAGGGTTCTTGGGGAAGTTAATATAAATGGCAAGTCTGGTATTCAGCTTCAATGTTTCTTTGGTAGTAGCACATATGATTCAAAAGAATTTTCAATTTTGCTTGATGGAGTAATCGAAGAAGGAAAGTTAATCGGTGTTGATTTCATATCGAGGAAAGACAGAGAACGAATGCTGAATGAGTGGGGAAAATAAATATAATATTTTTATAAAAAATGCACTTGACATATCAATATATATATGCTATATTATAAGAAAGGAGGAATGTAATATGGAATTAGAATTTTATACAGTTAAAGAGGTTAGCAGAATACTTGGTCTTGCGGAAGTCACTGTCAGAATATGGATTCAACATGAAAAAATTAAATCTATAAAAATTGGCAGTTTGAGGAGAATACCCAAAAGCGAGATTGAACGATTGATGGAGGGAGAGTAATGTCCGATATTAAATGGATAAAATTATCAACAGATTTATTTGATAATAGAAAAATAAAACAGATACGAAAATTTCCAGAAGGTGATGCTATTTTAGGAATATGGATGCAAATATTATGCCTTGCAGGTAATGTAAATAATGGTGGTTTAATATATTTTTCAAAAGATGTTCCTTATACAGAAGAAATGTTATCTACTGAATTTGATAGACCAATAAATATAGTTAGATTGGCTATTTCTACATTTTTACATTTTGAAATGATAGAAGTTTTTAATGATATATTTCTTATAAGTAATTGGGAAAAGTACCAAAGTACAACAGGTTTAGAAGAAATAAGAGAAAAACATAAATTAGTACAAAGGGAATTTAGAGCTAGACAGAAATTATTAATTAGTGATGTCACTGTGACGTCACCCGTGACGGATTCCTCTATATCTATATCTAGTTCTTCTTCTAGTACTAAAGATAATAAGAAGGTCTTTAAAAAACCTACTATTTTAAATATATCAGAATATTGTACTGAAAGAAATAATGGTGTAAATGCAGAAAAATATTATAATCATTATGAGTCAAATGGATGGATGATTGGTAAAAATAAAATGAAAGATTGGAAAGCAGCAGTCAGAACTTGGGAAAATAATACAGAAGTAAAGCCTATAAGCAATACATTTGACAAACTAACGAAAGTATAACTAATTACATGAAAGGGATTGAAATGAAGATAACATACCGAGGATATCAAGGTCATTTTATTTGTAAATGTAACTTCCATTTAAACACTTTGATTAACTATGAAAATAAAGATAAACCAAACATTATTGTCAGTACGATAGGTCAATATATCGTGGATGGAAAAATGCAAGAATTAGGCTGTAACAAAAATTCATTCTTTGAAACGATGGTATTCAATACCCAAATGGATAAAGTAAAAATTAAAAATAAACTTGTAGAATTTGAGGATATTATACCTTCTGAATTAAAATGTGAAAGAACTGATAATGAAGTTTCGGCACAAAAAACACATGATGAAACAGTTTTAAAATATACAACATAATTTCTGCTAATTGAGAAAGGATAATAATGAATACAGAATTAATGTTCAGCAGTAATACGGATCAATGGAGTACGCCACAAGATTTTTATAATGAATTAAACAAAGAATTTAACTTTACCCTTGATCCTTGTGCTGATGAATCAAACCATAAATGCAATAACTATTTTACCACTAATGATAATGGCTTAAACCAATGTTGGAAAGGTAACACAGTTTTCTGTAATCCACCTTATTCCCAATTAAGTGAATGGATAGAAAAAAGTTTTAATGAAGCATTAAATGGATCAAAAGTAGTAATGTTAATTCCCGCAAGGACTGACACGATAGTATTTCACAAATATATACTTCCTTATTCAGGAATAAATAGTGCAAATATTATATACGCATATTATGCTGGATTATTTGATGGAGAAGGTTGCGTAAGGATACATAAAAAAATACCATCAGAAAATAATAGATCTGTTAACCCAACATATAGCTTGCAAGTAATGATAAAAATGACAGATCAGAAAGTTATTGATTCTTTTAAAAATGTGTTTGGCTTTGGGAATATCTACGTGGAAAAATTTGAGAATAAAAAAACAACTTATCGGTGGGAATGTTATACCGAAGATGCTAAAAGGGTTTTAGAATTAATTTATCCATATCTCAAGACAAAAAAGACACAAGCATATAAGGGGATACAATTTCAAATTAATAAAGAGAAAAAAGTTGGGCGAAAATTATCGGTAGAATTTTTGGAAATGCAAGAAAAGCTTTATAAAAGCATCAAAGAATTAAAAGCAACAGATGACAATATATGCCCTAATGTTGAAATTAGATTCGTTAAAGGCAGGTTAAAGTTTGGGGACTGCAAAAATTCAGCACCGTTCCCAAGTATGGTAGTTATATTTTAGTGTAAATAGTTGGAGTTAAGTAAAGGGGGTGAAACATGGTAATAAATTTAGAATATGTCCAACAATATGAGGAACAACTAATATCTAACTGGGTCACAGGCAAGAACCTTGACAGTATAGGCAGATTTGAAAAGTTCCTGTGCCACAATAATATTCTTCAAGCAATAAAGAGTATGGAACCAAGCGAAGTTAACCAGATGAATGTTGCGGAAAAGGCTAATATAAAAAGCAAAGTTATATTCGACATGGCTGTAGACTATAACCCGGCACTCTATGATTCATCACTGATCTATCTTTTAAAAGCCTATATTAATAATAAAATAAATACTGCGACAAGTAAACAAGAGATAGCAGATGCTTTAAAAGAATGGGACAACATCGAGTTTGAAGGTAAAGCAAAAGAAACGGATTTAGTTCAGGCTTATAAGAATGAACTCCAAAGAAGAAGAACGGCTGATCCGCTAAAATACGGTATACCCAAACTTGATAAATACACAGGTGGATTACATGAGGGTGAATTTACAGTCATAGCAGCAAGACCTTCAATTGGTAAAACAGCGTTGGCGATGCAGGTTGCTCACTATATTGCGACACGAGGCGAACGGGTTATGTTCTTTCCGCTAGAAATGACAGGGTCCCAGATTATGGAGAGAATTGTGTGCGGTGAAACCAACGTTCCTCATGAATCACTGAAAACTCCCAAACTGATAACTGATGAACAAATGGCGTTAATAAACAACTTCTTTGAAAACTATGGGAAGTACAACAAAGACAAATTAATTGTAATTGAAAAGGTTTCCAAACTGTCAGACATACGGAAGAATATTGAGAAGTATAAACCACGGGCAGTATTCATAGACCAACTGTCACAATTAAAGGAAAACCGAAAGTTCAATAGTATGAGAGAACAATTTTCATACATGACTAACACTTTAAAAGCGATGGCACTGGAACTAAATATTCCAATAGTGTTAATGGCACAAATAAACAGAGATGCACAAAATTGTGTGCCAACACTCGCTAATTTAAAGGAAAGCGGATCTATTGAGGAAGATTCAGACAATGTAATAATGCTACATCAAACAGGCGAGGCAACAAGCACGATAACACCGATAAGCATAATTATACGCAAACAGCGAAATGGAATACGTGATGTCGAGATTGAATGCTCATACATAAACAAGAATTTCCAATTTATGGAGAACACAAGATAAAAGTTAAATAGTTCCTACTATGAAGGAGAAAGGAAAATTCATGTTATGTCCAAATAAATTCTATTTTATAGATGAAAAATTAAATAAGTGTGATGTTTATTCTATTGATGCAGGGCTGACTACTAGTGAAAAATCAGATGGTTGCTGGAACTGTCTTTGGAAACAACAATGCCATTTTAAAGGTGGAACAATTACATATAAAGATATTCCAACCGCCAAATGTGATGATTGTGGTATGCCTTATGGTGGAGAAGATTGGGTAGACACACTAGTGCCTCATTCTCAATGGAAAATAATATCACCTGAAAATGGGATATTATGTGCAAATTGCATAGTAAAAAGAGCATCTAAATTAACAAACATACGTGCTTTAAAAACAGAACTAGTATTCATAGATGATGAATTTATTTTATGAACATAATGATTATTAGGAGGGAGAAAATGACCTACGAAGAAGAAAAAGCAAAGTTGATTGATTTATCCCCTGCAGAATACGAAAAGGCTGTGAGGGAATTGGCTAAAAAGTTAAAGATATAACTAAATGAGAAAGGAAGTAGAAAATGGAACATAAACAATTTGAAGTATCAATGACACATTATGATTATGAAAACGCTTTTGAATGGATAAGGTGGATGCAAGAAATACCATCAATTAATTTTCCAAAAGAATGGGCGATAAAAATTATACCACCATTTGGGAACGCAGTAGTAAGGTTTAGGGTTAATGAGGATATATCGGTTTATCTTGATTGTTATGATGCGTTGGGTTATGTAGGTGTACCTTATTGGGAAATGTATCCTACAAAAGAAGGAGATACTTTTAGATGTGATATGAACGATATTGATGAATTATTAGATGCTATTTCAAAAGCAATATAGGAGAGAATAATATGTTAAAAATACAAGTAAGCGGGGACACAATGATTTTTAGAAAAGACTTTGACGGAAGGGCGACATATTCAACTACGATTTCAAAGAAACTTGCAGACGGAACTTGGGAGAATGCTTATATCGGGGTTCAATTTAAAAAAGATGTGGTATTGCAAGATAAGACAAAAATTGAAATAACAAACGGATGGTTGACTCACTATTTCAATAAAGAGAAAAAGCCTGTGTATTATATATTTGCCTTAGAGTTTGAAAAAACATTCATACCGCCAACCGAAGAGATAAGCGGATTTACTGCTATTGAAGATGACGAACAGTTGCCTTTTTAAGGAGGAAAAAATGATAGATTTATTATTTATAGACTATTGGACTTGCGATGAATGTAAAAATAAACATTATGGGTGCTGTCTAAAATGCGGAAAATGTGGTAGAAAATTTGACAAAGGATTTTTAATTAATCCTGAGGAATATCCAAGCAGTGATGATTAAGGAGAAAACATGAAATTCATAATACCAATTCAGCCGATTACAAAAAAGAACAGCCAACAAATTATCCCTTGTAAAGGTAGATATATGATAATTCCATCAAAAGCATATACGCAATATGAGAGAGCATGCAAGGAGTTTTTACCTAAATGTGAAACAATTGAAGAACCTAGCAATATAAAGTGTGTCTACTATATGCGTACAAGGGGCAGAATTGACCTTACGAACCTTTTAAGTGCTACTATGGACACATTGGTCCACCACAAGATTATCCTCGACGACAACCGAAATGTGGCGGTCAGTCACGATGGAAGCAGAGTTTATTGGTCGAAGGAAAACCCAAGAGTGGAAATTGAAATAACACCTGTTAAAGGGTGGGAAAGATGGGGGAAGGAATGAATATAAAAATATGTCTTAATCCCGAATGTGGCGAAGAATTTCAGGCAAAGCCAAAGCAAAAGTATTGCGATAAATGTACCCACACCATGAAACTAAAAAAAATCAGCGAATGGAAAGCGAAAAATAGAGAAAGGGTTCGTGGATATAGAACCGCAAGCTATTATCTGGACCCATATGATCCAAGTAAGAAGGTTGTTTCGAAGCTAAATGAAAAATTAAAATATGCACATGTGAATTTTACAACTTATGCTGAATTACAGAAAGCAGACACAATAAAGATGTTTGGGAGGGTGGTCATATGAAATACACGAAAGAAGATTACTCCGAGATGTCAAACGACTTTGCTTTAATGCTGGAAGCGGCAAAGATACATTATAGCGTTAAGGAATATCGAAAATTAAAGGGAAGTTGGGCGAGAATTTGCAAAATCATTGACAGGGATTCAAATAGGGAGGGAAACAAATGAAGTGTAAAGAATGCTGCAATAACATAAACGGAACTTGCCGAACGATGCGAGAAAAACCGAAGGACTCATGGTGCTATGTGACACCTAAACAGGCGATTGAAGCTGAAAAGGAAATAATCTACTACATTGTAAAATTGCAAAAGGCATCAGAGTATTTCCGACAGATAAAAATAGCAAAGGAAAATATTGTGAGGTTGAAACTGATATAGAAAGAGGTGTGAAAATGGCAGGAATAATAGCCTTAATATGGGTGTTGGATATATTAAATATAAAACAACTTGAATGTCTTGATACGACTTATCCAGTAAATACGCTTGCTTGGATTCTTATATGGATTGTAGTTATTCCGTTAAGTGTAAGAATTAAAATAAATAATTAGAAAGAGGTGAACGAATGGTTAAATATTGTGCATTTGAAAGAGATGGGTTTGATGGTGATCCACTGAAAGAAAATGAACAAGCAATAAACAGTGTTATTGAAGAAACAGGGTGGAATTTTTTTGATGTTGAGGTTCTACCAGATAGAATTGTGGCTACACCTTACAGCTTCATAAAACAAAGTGTATTAATGGGTCAAATCAAAGTAACAAACATAGAAAGAGGTGAATGAATGACTAACCAAGATATGATTGAGTATTTAAAAGAGTACAAAAGACTTGACCGCCAGATTTGCCGATTGATTGAGGACAAGCAGCGATGGTTTGACAGAGCCTTAAAGGTAACTCCTACATGGAGCGATATGCCAGGGGGATCAGATGGTGAAAATCCAAGAGAGTTAGCAATGTGTGAAGCGATGGACTGTGAAGCTGAAATTAACAGGTTAATCGACCAGTTACATGAATTAAGGGAAAAAGTCAAAGAATATATATCGCTAACGGGGGATAATGATGAAAATCTCCTAAAAATTGTAAAAATACGGTAGGTGCTGTTTTTTTAACAGCACCTACTTGACAAGAATACTACATAATGATAGTATTATCTTGCAAGAGCTATATAAAGCACAACATGTAGTGTTTTGAACAGAAAAGAAATCAGCAAGGGCATCTGAAATGATGTCCTTTTTTCGTGCAAAATTATGGGATAGGGCTGTACACCTGATAAGCAAGTCTTCCGAGCTTGTTTCCCGCATTAATTAATCGGATAATACAACGGAGGTATTAAGATGAGATTAAAAAGAATAACACTGGCTGAATTGTCTAGTCAATCATTTGCAAAGATGTATAAGTTTCTTTTAGATATTAAAAGCTTGGACAGCGATTCAATCCTGCTTTACACGATGTTAAGAGATAGATATGAATTGTCTAGTAAAAACGGATGGGTAAATGAAAATGATGAGGTATACCTTATTTACACAATAGATGAAATGTGCGAAATGCTTAAACGCAAAAAGGAAAAAATAACTAAATCTTTAAATAAGTTAAGAGAATGCGGGTTAATAGAAACGCAACGGATGGGGTTAAACAAGCCAAATAGGATATATGTAACTGATGTAACCGTTGAAAACACCTTGAAGTACGAAAATCGAAATTCAAGAGACACGAAAATCGAAATTCAAGAGGGTCGTAAATCGAAATCTAGTAAGACTGACCTTAATAATACTGATTCTAATAATACTAATACTTACATCACCGCTGGTAATGAGTATGTTTTTTTAAACCTATATGCAGAAACGTTTAATAAACAACATAGAAACTATAAGGGCGATGCTAGTATATTAGATGACTACGACATAGAATCTTTAGAAGAAATTATAATCGAATTCTTTGAAGATCAAAACCATCAGGAAGATAAATGCACGTTAGATTATTTTATAAAGGTAATAGATAGGTACAGATAGGACATCTTAACGGATGTCTTTTTTAATGTAATTTTTAGGTCATTGTGGGGCATAAAACAATACTCAATGATACGAGGTATCAACCGAATGCACTTAACAGGGTGGGCAGTGTATGAGTATTAAAACCAGTTAAGTCAGTTTAACTAACTTTATCGGTCATAATCGGTTATAAAAGAACTAATACAGCAAAAGCAATTTTAAATCTAATACACTTAGAGAACTAATCAGGCGAGAATTTCCTAAAGTTAGGAAAACAGTATTACGTGTAATTAACTTTATAATAGTTAAAACGACATTCGTGCGTTAAAACGTGCATTGTGTACGTTTATTCGTACGTAAAATGCGAACCAGGGGAAAAAATGTCCCCCGGTTGAAAGCGTGACAAAATTAGACGGGTTGAAATAATTCCAAATTAGAAACAGTTGAGTATGTCGAAAATACCGACACACTGGAAGGGATTGTATGGAAAATTGGAAAACAGAGGCCAAGCGGTTAAAATTTCAAGATAACAAAAGCTGGCTAGATATTGCAACAACTTTAAGATATAACTTTCCATCCAAAACAGAGCATCAAATAATAGAGACAATACGGGGATACCTGCGAAGACAAGACGAATATAAGAAGGCCAACCCTATAATAGAGAAGCCGGAAGTCATCGGGATTATAGCAGATACACACCATCCTTTTGCGCATCCTAATTACATACATTTTTTAGAAGATACATTTGAAAAACATAGAGTTACTAGAATAGTACACGCTGGCGATATTTGTGATAACCATGCTATATCAAGATTTCAGACTGAAACAGACGCATATTCAGCAATGACAGAGTTTGAAATGGCTTTAAAAGATGTACAAATATATACAAGAGCATTTCCAGAAGTTGATTTACTCCTTGGGAATCACTGCTTGATTCCTGCAAGGCAAGCAGCAACAATGGGAATACCTCAGCAGTTTTTAAAAGGTACTAAAGAATTATGGAATTTACCCAAAGGATGGAACGTACACGAGCAATTAATAATAAATGATGTTCTATACGAGCATGGCACAGGTACAAGTGGAAAAAATGGCGCACTTGACAAGGCCATTAATGCGATGCAGTCAGTAGTGATTGGACACTCGCACTCATTCGGAGGTTGCCAATATAAAAGTAATTCTAAAAGCCTTATATTTGGCTTAAACGTGGGATGTGGTATACAAATAAATTCTTATAGTTTTAGATATGGCAAGTATAACAAGAATAGAGAAACATTAGGTTGTGGTATTGTGAAAAATTCTTCGGAAGGATATTTTATTCCGATGAGCGCACGATATTTTAATAGTTAATTGAGAAGTATAGTTGTACAACGCTATGCAACGATAAATAAAGGAGTGCATCTATGAAGTACAAAGAGTGGGAGTGCAGGGTATTAAAGGAAAATGAAAAACAAGCATTTATAGAAGTAGACAAGGGAGACTTTTACGCTAGAGGTTGGGTAGATAAGACAGATATAGAGGATTACAGTTTTATTCAAACATTAATGAACAGATATTTAAACTGATGCTAAGAATATTATTAATCATTATGTGGCTACTCGACATAACAGGCCGCATAGATCCAGGCAACAAAATAAACGCGCTGACATGGGTTGCGCTGCTGCTATTCACAGTATGGCTAACAGACAAGCGTATTAATTAAATATGGGGTAGTTCGCTACTACCGGGAATCTGCGGAACGACTACAACAATATGGTGGCAGAGTGCAACTGGGGGTAGGGTTGCAAACTAATAAAGGAAGTGAGTATATGAGTTCAAAGGTATTAAAGAGGGAAGCACGCGACGGAATGATTAAGAAAGCTATGGGTAGACCAAGACGATGGCTAACAGAGGAAGCGTTCCAGAAAGAGTTCATGGCTTATATAGAAATGTGTCTAGGAGCTGAACCAAAGAGAATCCCGAACATTGCAGGCTTCTGTATATTTGCTGATATCATAAGAGAAATATATTATAAGCAAGAACAGATATATCCAGAATCATACGCTAAAACTCGCTTATGTTTAGAGGATCAGACCATTAACCTTAAGGACACTATTAGAAGTATATTCCTATTAAAGAGCGTATTTAACTACAGGGACAGCGACGCACCTGCAAGCATGCTCACAGTCAACTACAACAACATAGCAGACAACCAGCTGCAGTCATGGCTTAAGGACGCAAAACTCATACAAGCACCAAATGACGATGATGAGGACTAAAATCTCTAATCTTGTTTTTTTATGTTTATTTTAATATAAGTGTTGACAACGTTAATACAATATGATATATTACAGATAAGATAAACAAACGGAACGCCGCAAGGCTGAAGGAGAAACGATGAACACTATAACAAAAGCAACTTTGAAAACAATAGCAAAGATGGAAAAGGCTGATATGAAATATAGTTGGGAACTAAGATACCTGTTTAATACAATGCAAGGCAACATGAGTTGGTTAGGCGCATCAATAAAGGAAATGAAAAATGCAGGCATAACAATGGACAACAGCGAACAAATAGAAATATATGTGTCTGACATAATCAGGGGAATGGGAATAAAATTTGAAAGTTATATAACAGTGGTTAGCTGCTACGATTTACAGTACGCTACAATCAAAGACTTCAATGGGTTAGTAAAAGCTTGCTACAAAGAAGGTGAATAATATGAAGGATACATACATTCATATAAGAGTAACCCAAGAACTGAAGGACAAGCTAAACGAGATATGCAAAGATGAACACCGCAGCCAATCAGAACAAATCGCATATATGGTAGAACACTATAAGAGGCAGTCTTAACAGGCTGTTTTCTCTAATGGGAGGATTGATATGAAAAATATAGTAATTAGAGAGTTAAATATGCTATTATCAACAAATGAGAAGTATGACATAAATGAAATCACTTTAACCCGTAAAGAATATGAAGAACGCATGAATTTAACACAACCAATAATATGCTGTACAAGTTATGAAGCAGGCACGTTCACATTTTACTCGTTGAGTGGATAGTATATATACAAGGCTCTAAATGCCCCATACAGCAAGGTAATGATATATCATGATACATTACTATTAACTAATACATAATTACCTAATATCTATTGTATACCTATTACTACCTATGAGTTGACAATACATGAGTAAGGATAGACGGGATTAATTACCTCGTCGACAAGCTAACCCTTCAGCTTCCTTGCTCTATTTTAATGGAAGGAACAGGAGGATGATATGAACGCAAACAAATCAATTCTAATAAAGGGCATTCAGAATTTAATTGAAGATTATAAAGAGGCTGTAGACAATTCTGTATTAATGGATGTCAAAGAGATGAGACAACAACAAGCAAGTTCAACCTGGAGAACAATGCGCAGTATGCGGGTGCAAAGAATATTTAGAGATTCATCACGTACAAGCGATCGCTAATGGTGGAACTAATAAACTTAACAACTTATTAATAGTATGCCAATTACACCATATGCAAATACACGGCAAGATAATAAAGAAGTACAAAGACTGCAGCATTAAGAAGTTAGAACGGTTTAACAAAGCATTACCTATATTACACAGATACTTTAACGATGATATAGGAAGGGCTGAATGTTTAACTCTTATGGGATACTCAACTAACAACCATACAACTATGCCATATATGATAAGAGAGTATAGGAAGCAGTTTAAAGTAGCTAAAGACTATCGCAATACTGTGGATATACAAGCTGCTCAACCACAAAGGCGAGAAACATACAATATTAACCGTCAAGCCAAAACACTTGACAGCATTTAATGTAAAGCTTAAATACTTGACAAAGGTTACACATTAAAAAAGGGAAGTTATAAAGCTACATTTATGCATAAAATAGATATAATCTCTTATGCCTTAAATCAAGATTTAATGATATGTTGTGTTATATACCCCTATAAACCCACAAATAGCAACGTTCTCAACTAATCACACTTTATGCATAAACCAAGATAAGCAGCAGATCATCCAATATGTACCCATAACCAGGTGTATTCATATCATAACTATACAAGCGAATGCATAACCATACACTAACCCTAAAGCACACACATAGCATACATAACAAAGAACATATGTTTGTTGTCACCCCCACCCTGCTCATTGCAACGCATGAAGGGTCCACACTCCAACACCCCGGGGGTAGGGGGTACGGATAAACCGGGGGCCCGTCTGGCCACAGAGTACTATACTGTGGAATAAACACGGTTTTCAATTTCTTTGAAATAGGAATATCCGCGTAATATTCACCTAGTGAAAACCTTCCCTTTTGAATTTGCGAGAGGGTAATTTAACCCACAGTACAGACGTAATGCCAATGAGTAGGTTAAACCGTAGGGAAGTTTAAAAATCAGAATGGCTATATTTCAACATCGAATGCCAATCGTCCACCGCGCCAGGCCACCGTATCACTACGAGAAGGAGAACCAATGAATATACTTAAATATAATTATCCATGTTTCATAATGATTGGAATAATATATGTTCTAGTTTTGTTTGGAAAATGGTAAGCAACTCAAATCTTAAAATTTTTTAAAAATACAAAAAGGATTAAAACACAAGGCAGATAAATAGAAAGACAGGTAGATAAAATGATACTAAAGATTGAAAGTAATCAAGACAGCACGCAAGGTTGGAGAATTATACAATTAAATGAGATTGATATTTGTGGATTTTCAAGCGAAGAGAATTATGGAATACATCCTAACCAAATCAAAGATGCAGATAAACCAGATAACTTTGACTTAATTGATTTAAGAATTCCACATAAATTATGTGCGGAATCAGCGGCAGGACATTTTCTCCAAATTATAGTTGATAGAAAAAAAGCATATTGGGTTAACGGTCAAGTATTTTTAATGAATGATGCAGGAAAAACAATCGATAAATTATATTAAAACAATTTGCCTTGTGTTTAATATATAAAAAGAAACATCGGAGTTTAGCTCAGTTTGGTAGAGCACTCGGCCTGGGACCGAGCGGCCGTAGGTTCAAATCTTACAATTCCGACCAGTCCAGGGTTGCCAACGTAAACAGATTATGGAACGTTGGAATTTAACCTATCTACCACGAGTAGAAAAGGATTCTGATTGCGGTAATGTCGCAACCTGTATTAATCAAAGGAGATAATATGACAGTTAGAGAATTAATAGATAAACTACTTGAGTTTAATTTAGACACAGATGTCGTTGATATAAATGAAGAACCCA
>Ga0209585_10000528_pt1 | contig 14824 bp, 11 predicted proteins | sample NGEPerone_FD_185491 | JGI IMG/M metagenome (GOLD analysis project Ga0209585, IMG submission 185491) | Arctic peat soil microbial communities from the Barrow Environmental Observatory site, Barrow, Alaska, USA - NGEE Permafrost154B-one... | ecosystem: Environmental > Terrestrial > Soil >... | reverse complement strand
AGCATCGCGGAATTTTTTCCACCAATCCAATGCACCTCGTTGTGCGGTTGTGGAGCAATTGGCATACATCCAGTCCATTCCATTTTCAGCAACAAGTGGCATTAAAGATTGGGTAAGTTCTTCAACGGTTTCATTGAATGCTTCAGAAGGGGAGTGGCCTTTTTTACGAAGGACTTCAAATTGAGCTGCAAAAATTCCCTGTATAGCGCCCATTAAAGTTCCACGCTCGCCTGTAAGATCACTATAAACTTCTTTCTTAAAATCTGTTTCAAATAAATAACCGGAGCCGATGGCTATACCAAGTGCAACTACTCTTTCAAATGCTTTACCGGTTGCATCCTGAAAAATCGCATAACTGCTGTTGAGTCCGCGGCCCTGTAAAAACATTCTGCGCAATGAGGTACCTGAGCCTTTAGGAGCCACTAAAAAGACATCCACATCTTTTGGAGGCACAATTCCTGTCTGGTCATTATAAGTAATACCAAAACCGTGAGAAAAATATAAAGCTTTCCCAGGAGTTAAATGTTTTTTAACTGTAGGCCACATAGCGATTTGTGCTGCATCACTTAACAAATAACAAATGATGGTTCCTTTTTCAAGGGCTTCTTCAATTTCAAATAAAGTTTTGCCTTCTACAAAACCATCACTTACTGCTTTATCCCAACTCTTTGAATTTTTTCTTTGCCCTACTATTACATTGATTCCATTGTCTTTCTGATTAAGCGCCTGGCCCGGGCCTTGTACGCCGTATCCTATAACAGCTACTACTTCATTTTTAAGCACTTCCTGCGCTTTGGATAATGGAAATTCTTCCCTGGTTACTACGTTTTCCTGTGTGCCTGCAAAATTTAATGTTGCCATGATTTAATTTTAAAATTTAATTTTTAATGTTTGTTGTTGATATTTAAAATGATAATTTTCCTGGTAATGGTTACATACTAAATACTTCTTGCTGTTTATCTAAATATTCGTTTTCTATTACTTCTTCACTTGGATCTCTTTGTTCAAACTCTTTTACCTTTTTATGAAAACCGCTACTGTCTTTAATAATGGCTACACGTGCGCTTCTTACAAACTCAATCAATCCATAAGGTTCCAGGAAGGCTATAAGTTTATCAGTTTCTTCTCGATGGCCTGTTGTTTCAAATACGGTGTAATCTTTTCGGATGGCTACAGCCCTCGCACCAAATTCACGAAGCAGCCTTTCTACTTTTACTTTTTCTGCAACAGCGTCGGTAGGCACTTTATATAAAGCCATTTCCTGCCAGATGATCTCATCATTTGTATTATAATAAGCTTTTAAAACGTCCACCTGTTTTTCAATTTGCCGTACCAGCTTTTTTACTACTTCTTCTGTTTCATCAATTACAATATTAAAACGGTGAATACCATCTACTTCAGAAGGTGAGGTATTAAGGTTGTTGATGTTAATTTTTCTTCTGGAAAAAATAATGGAGATCCGGTTGAGGATACCGATCTGGTTTTCCGTATAGGCTGTAATTGTATATTCCTGCTTGCCTGGTATTGCTGAAGAAGTACCATCAGTAGTATTTATTTTTTGTTCTTTGTTCATAATAAAAAATTTATTGTATTCCTTTTTGGAATTGAGTTTTAAGATAACCTGATTTCAGAAACACTGCAACCTTGTGGTACCATAGGAAAAACATTGTCTTCTTTGCCAACTTTTACTTCCAGCAAATAGGCACCTTCATGATCTAACATTTCTTTCAAGGCTTTTTTTAATACTTCTCTTTCTGAAACCTTTTGTCCTTTTATATGATAAGAACTTGCCAATGCAACAAAATCAGGACTCTGAATATCTGTAAAAGAATACCTTCTATCATGAAATAATTCCTGCCATTGGCGCACCATACCCAGGAAACTATTATTGAGAATAATAATTTTTACATTAACCTTGTTTTGCATGATGGTTCCTAATTCCTGCAAGGTCATTTGAAAACCTCCATCGCCAATGATAGCAACTACGGTTCTTTCAGGCGCACCAAATTTTGCGCCAATGGATGCAGGCAAAGCAAAGCCCATAGTTCCTAATCCACCTGAAGTAACATTGCTTTTTGATTGATTAAACTTCGCATAACGGCAAGCTACCATTTGATGCTGTCCTACATCTGAAACGATTACTGCATTACTGCCTGTTAATTCATTGAGTGCATTAATTACCTCTCCCATACTAATTTGATCGGATGTAGGATACAAATCCTTCTTAATGCAGGTTTCAATTTCTTTTTGTTTGTAGTCTTCAAATTCCTGTAACCATACGGTATGCTTTTTTTGTTCAATTCGTTGGGTAAGCAATGGTAAAGTTTCTCTGCAATCGCCCCACACAGGAACAGTCGTTTTTACATTTTTATCAATCTCCGAAGGATCAATATCAAGGTGAATTATTTTTGCCTGCTTTGCATATTTATCCAGCCTGCCTGTAACACGATCATCGAAGCGCATACCTACTGCAATCAATACATCACATTCATTTGTCAAAACATTAGGACCATAATTTCCATGCATTCCCAGCATTCCAACATTCAATGGATGATCGGTTTCTAAAGCGCTTAAACCTAGTATGGTCCATGCTGCGGGCAGGTTACCTTTTTCAATAAATGCTTTAAATTCTTTTTCTGCTTTACCCAATATTACCCCTTGTCCAAAAATCACAAATGGTTTTTTAGCTTCATTAATCAATTTAGCAGCTTCTTCAATATATTCTAATCTTACAATGGGTTTGGGACGATAACTGCGTATATGATTGCATTTGGTATAACCTTCAAAATCAAATTTTTGCAATTGGGCATTTTTGGTGATATCTATTAATACCGGCCCTGGCCTTCCACTTCTCGCGATATAAAAAGCTTTTGCTAAAACTGAAGGAATTTCGGATGCATCAGTTACCTGGTAATTCCATTTGGTAACAGGAGTTGTCATATTGATCACATCTGTTTCCTGAAATGCATCGGTACCTAAAAGATGCGCATACACTTGCCCGGTAATACAAACGAGAGGTGTGCTGTCAATCATTGCATCGGCTAATCCTGTAACAAGATTGGTAGCTCCGGGGCCGCTGGTCGCAAACACTATGCCTACACGCCCCGATGTTCTTGCATATCCCTGTGCCGCATGAATAGCGCCCTGCTCATGCCTTACCAAAATATGATTCATTTTTTCCTGATAATCATACAGCGCGTCATAAATGGGCATAATGGCGCCACCCGGATAGCCAAAAATAGTTTCTACTTTTTCAGCAAGGAAAATTTCAAGAAGAGCAACAGAACCCGTAACAGAAGTAGTTGTTTTTGGTGCCGGTTTTATTTCCTTGTTTATTATTTCGAGAGTTTCCATAACTAAATATTTAATTGATATTATTTTGATTTCTGATTTTTTATTGAATCAGTTAATTTATTTCATCTGTAACACAGCCTTCAGCTGCATTGCTGACAGTATTGGCATATTTGAATAACACTCCCTTGGTTGCTTTCAATGCAGGTTGTTTCCACTTTTTCTTTCTATCTGCAATTATTTCCTCACTCACTTTTAAATTGATTTTATTTATGGTAACATCTAATTCTATAATGTCATCATCTTCTACCAGCCCAATCAGTCCGCCATCAAAAGCTTCGGGAGTGATGTGTCCGACGACGAAACCATGAGTACCGCCGCTAAATCTTCCATCGGTAATCAAGGCTACGCTTTTACCAAGCCCGGCACCAATTAATGCAGATGTTGGTTTTAGCATTTCAGGCATACCTGGCGCACCACGCGGGCCTACATGTTTTATAACCACTACATCTCCCGGTTGTATTTTTCCTGAATTAATTCCTTTAATTAGTTCATGCTCTCCATCAAATACTCTTGCTGGCCCGGTAAACTTTTCTCCTTCTTTTCCACTGATCTTTGCTACGCTTCCACCTTCAGCGAGATTGCCATATAAAATTTGAAGATGTCCTGTTTTTTTAATCGGGTCCTGTAATGAATGAATAATCTTTTGCTGATCAAAATCCAGATCAGGAACGTTTTCTAAATTCTCTGCAATAGTCTTGCCGGTTACGGTAAGGCAATCGCCATGTAATAAATTATGCTTCAATAAATATTTCATCACTGCGGGAATACCGCCATACTGATGCAGATCATGCATCAAATATTTTCCGCTCGGCTTGAAATCCGCAAGTACTGGAATCTTATCACTAATGCTTTGAAAATCATCCTGGGTTAATTTTACGTCTACACTTTTTGCCATTGCAATTAAATGCAATACAGCATTAGTAGATCCGCCTAAAATCATAACAAGAGTAATCGCATTTTCAAATGCCTTTATTGTCATGATATCTTTTGGCTTTATATCTTTTTCAAGTAGAAGCTGAATGGCTTTTCCTGCCCGGTGGCATTCATTTTTTTTGTCTTCACTTAATGCAGGGTTAGAGGCAGAATAAGGCAAACTCATTCCTAAAGCCTCAATAGCTGATGCCATCGTATTGGCTGTGTAAATGCCTCCACAGGCGCCTGCTCCGGGGCAAGCATTTCGTATAATATTTTTAAAATCTTCCGGTGTAATATCTCCTTTTATTTTTTGTCCCAATGCTTCGAAAGCAGAAACTATATTCAGATCCTGACCTTTATAGTGACCTGTTTCAATGGTGCCACCATATATCATTATGGATGGCCGGTTTAATCTTCCCATTGCCATAATAGAACCGGGCATATTTTTGTCGCAACCAGGTATTGCGATCAACGCATCATAATATTGAGCGCCACATACGGCTTCAATGGAATCTGCAATTATATCGCGGCTCACTAATGAATAGCGCATTCCATCTGTACCATTACTCATTCCATCACTTACGCCTATTGTATTAAAAATGAGTCCAACTAAATCGTTATCCCAAACGCCTTCTTTTACAATTTTTGCAAGATCATTTAAATGCATATTGCAGGTATTTCCTTCATAACCCATGCTTACAATTCCTACCTGAGGTTTTTTTAGATCATCTTCTGTTAAGCCAATCCCATACAACATGGCTTGCGCCGCAGGTTGTGTTTCATCCTGTGTAAGGGTTTTGCTGTACTTATTCAGTTCGTTAATGTTTTTAGAATCGTTACTCATTTTTAAATTTGTCTCAATTGTTTTTAAATAGATTCATTTATGCGGTTTGTAATTCCTCTTTTTGATTCTTTTCTGTTACAAGATTTTTATAGGCTTTTTGGATTTTTTTTCCTTGTGTTTCATCCCAGGTCTTTGTAAACGGAATTTTATCAAGCGATGCAATACCAATTATTTCTGCTGCAGTTCCGCAGAAGAAAGCGCTGTCTGCACCATATACATCATCCGGAGTAATTTGTTTTTCAATAACCTTTATATCCAGTTTTTTGCAAATTTCAAAAACTGTTGCCCTGGTAATTCCGGGAAGAATACTGCCAGGTTGAGGCGTGTATAAAATGCCTTCTTTTTCTACAAAAAAATTGGCACCGGGGCCTTCGGCAATAAAACCATTCATATCTTTCAGCAATGCTTCATCAAATCCTTTTGCTTTTGCTTCCTGGCTTGCCATGATAGAATTTACATAATGCCCTGTTGCTTTTGCTTCAATTTTAAATGCTTTTGGATTGGGCCGTTCAAAAGAAGAAGTCATAACACTCAATAATTTTTCACCCAGAAAAGGTTGCATTTCCCATGCTTCAATAGTAATAAAAGATTCTTTATTAAGATTGAAACTCATATTGGCAGGGGCATACACTAATGGCCTGATGTATGCATCCTGCAAATTGTTGAGGCTTAAAACTTCATAACTAGCTCTTATCAATTCATCTACTGTCCATGGATAAGGAAGATTCAATGCTTCAGCAGAATTTTTCAATCTCTCAAAATGCTCCACTTCTTTAAAAATCTTTGTTTCGCCTGATGCTGTTTTATAAGAACGAATTCCTTCAAAAACACCATAACCATAATGGAGTGTTTGGCTGTACAAATCAGTTTTTGCATCTGCTGCTTTTACGATTTCTCCATTGAGATAAATAAAAGTATTTTCGTTGTAGTACATAATTTTTGATTCTAATGATGGGTATAAAAAAATCCCCGCTTCTTTTGGAGGCGGGGTTATTATTTAATTATTATTTTTTTAAATAGTAATTCCTCCGCCAATGGTAAAGGGTATAATAATAACTATGACCGTAATGAACCTTACTGAAATATTTTGAATGTCATTATAAAATTTGCCGCTCAACATCGTGAAGTATTGTTCAGCAAACTTAGCATACTCTCTATAAAAAAACAAAGAACTTTTTTATTATATTATTGTTGCCTGTCCAAATGCCATATTTATAGTATTGATATTTTGCGGAATATCATTACTTATATAATCACTTATCAGTTCTCCAATGGTAGAAGTGAAATATGAATTTACAGGATCAATATCTTTTGTTACAAAACCATGCATTAAAGTCCATTCCACAGCCGCGGTAATCGCTTTGGCTTCTTCAAATAATCCAAAGTGTTCCATCATTAATGCAGCAGACAAAATAGAGCCAACAGGATTGGCGATATCTTTTCCGGCGGCTTGCCTATAAGAACCATGAATCGGCTCAAAGAGTGCATTAATCTCACCGATAGAGGAGGAAGGCAACAATCCCAAAGATCCGTTTAATACGCTGGCTTCACCACTCAAAATATCTCCAAACATATTTTCTGTAAGTATTACATCAAATTGTTTAGGGTTAATAATTAATTGCATGGCAATATTATCCACATGCATATAATCTACTTTCACATCAGGATAATTTATAGCAATTTCCTGTGTTGTTTTTCTCCATAATCTTGAAGTTTCAAGCACATTCGCTTTATCAACAAGGGTTAATTTATTTCTTCTTTTTTGCGCAGCAGCAAAGGCTAAATGCGCAATCCGTTCAATTTCAGTTTTATGATAAATGCAAAGGTCAGATGCTTCAGTACCTTCTTCATTGGTTTCCTTTTTTCCAAAATAGATACCACCGGTTAATTCCCGGTAAATGACAAAATCAACTCCCGTTAATTTGCTTTCTTTTATAGGGGAAAGACGATGCAAAGCTTTGTAAACAGTTATCGGCCTTATATTGGCGAATAATTGCAATTCTTTCCTCAGTCTTAGCAAACCCTGCTCAGGGCGAACTTTTGCAGTGGGATCATTGTCGTATTTGGGATGCCCGATGGCGCCAAGTAAAACAGCATCACTTTTACGGCAGGTATCAATCGTATTTTGGGGCAGCGGATCTCCGGTACTGTCAATGGCCACAGCGCCCATAAGGCAATGTGTGAAATTGAACTGATGATGAAATTTTAATGCAACTGCATTCAATACTTTGATAGTTTCGCGGATTACTTCAGGGCCAATGCCGTCTCCAGAGATTACAGCAATATTCTTTTTCATGGGTATTTAATTAAACTTAATGTTTTCCAAATTTATTCAAACGGAGATGGTTCATTTTTATTTTTTTAAGGGATGGATTTCAGTGATTAGAATAACTAACGGTTTTTTCCTGATATGCCTTTGCTAATTCTGCAAGATCATTATCTTCTACCTCTTTCTTATGATCAGCAATTTTTAAAAAACGGTCGTATAAAATATCTATATCATTTCTATCGAATTGATAGCCGAGTTTTTGAAAACGATAAGCTAAAGCACTGCGTCCACTCCTTGCTGTTAGTACTATTCTTGAACTATCAGCACCTACTTCTTCAGGATTAATTATTTCATAAGTAAGTGTGTCTTTTAAAAAGCCATCCTGGTGTATTCCGGAAGAATGCGAAAATGCATTGCTGCCGACAATGGCTTTATTTGGTTGTACCGGCATACGCATTATGTCAGAAACCAACCTGCTTATCGGATTTAATTTTGTTGAATCAATGTTGGTATAAAATCCTAAATCTTTATGTTGCTTAATGATCATCACTACTTCTTCTAATGAAGTATTTCCTGCTCTTTCGCCCAAACCATTGATAGTACATTCTATTTGCCTTGCACCGTTTATAATGCCTGAAATGGAATTAGCGGTAGCAACTCCTAAATCATTATGACAATGACATGAGATGACCGCTTTGTCAATATTGCTTACATTATTTTTCAGGAAAGCAATTTTTTCACCATATTGATGTGGTAAACAATAACCAGTAGTGTCTGGAATATTTACGGTAGTGGCGCCCGCTTTTATTACCGCTTCAATCACTTTAGCAAGGTATTCATTCTCTGTTCTTCCTGCATCTTCAGCATAAAATTCTATATCATCTGTATATTTTCTGGCCCACTTTACACATTGTATGGCTCTCTGTAAAATATCTTCTCGGTTTGAATTGAATTTACTTTTTATGTGAAAATCGGATGTTCCTATTCCGGTATGAATGCGTGGATGTTTTGCATATTTTAATGCCTGACCCGCAACTTCGATGTCCTTTTCGACAGCACGCGATAAAGCACAAACGGTAGCATTAACAATATTTTTAGAAATTTCTACTACTGAAGCAAAATCTCCGGGGCTTGATATGGGGAATCCTGCTTCGATAACGTCCACCCCTATATTTTCAAGTTCTAATGCCAGTTCAATTTTTTCATTGGTATTTAATTTACACCCGGGAACCTGTTCGCCGTCGCGTAAAGTAGTATCAAAAATTATAATCTTATCCATAGCATTAATTTAAAAGAAAAAGATAAATAGGGAATTATTGTTTCTGTTCTTTCGAAAGTAATGGATTTAAGGATTGATTTGTGAACAAAATGTGGGAAATTTACACTTCCGAAATGTGTGGTAATTTTGCAAAAGCATTGCTGCCATTGCTATTGAGACTAAATTAATTACGATGCCCAACAGATCAACAGATTCATTATTCCAATTGATTCATTCTCTTCAGAAGTCCGAAAAGAGGAATTTTAAATTATATGTGCAGAGAAACTCATCGAACAACGACCTTAAGGTGGTGCAATTATTTGATGCAATTGATAAAATGAATGCCTATGACGAAAATGCGCTTATCACAAAAACTGCTTCCATAAAAAAGCAACAACTGCCTAACATAAAAGCACATCTTTATAAGCAAATTCTTGGCAGCCTGCGACTGTTGGAAAGCAATGAAAATATTGACATACAATTGCATGAACAACTGGATTTTGCAACCATTCTTTATAATAAAGGGCTTTACCATCAAAGCCTGAAAATACTTGACAGGATAAAAGAAATTACCAGGGCCAATAATCAAATCAATTTTTTAACAGAAGTATTAGCCCTGGAAAAGAAAATTGAGACGCTGCATATTACAAGAAGTATGCAGGACAGGGCCGATACATTGACCAGTGAAGTGAATGAGGCTAACCTGCATCTTGTAAGACAGACCAAACTTTCTAATCTTGCACTCCAATTATATAGCTGGTACATAAAGAATGGGCTTGCAAGAAATATCAATGATGAGAAAGAAGTAGAGGATTATTTTAAAAAACATTTAACTGATGATATAAAAATTCCTGAAGGTTTTTATGAGAAACTATATTATAGTCAGAGTTATTGCTGGTATGCATTTATAAGGCAGGACTTTTTGATGTATTACCGGCATACACAAAAATGGGTAAATTTATTTTCAGAAGAACCTTTCATGATTAAAATTGAAACAGGCAATTATATTAAAGGACTTCACAATTTACTTAACGCGCATTTCACTTTACGAAATTATTCAGGGTTTGAAAAAACACTTTTGATACTTGAGGATTTTAGTAAATCGGATATTGTAAAACTAAATGATAATAATAAAATCCAGGTTTTTGTATATCTGTACATTTCAAAAATTAATCAGCATTTTTTGGAAGGTACTTTTCAGGATGGATTAGAAATAGTAGGGGAGATCACGGATCAACTTAAAGAATATGAGTTATACTTAGATCAACACCGTACGCTGATTTTTTACTATAAAATCGCTTCACTATATTTTGGTGCCGGTGATTATGGAAGCGCAATAGATTATCTGAATAAAATTATTAACTGGAAAGTATCACTAAGAAACGATTTGCAATGTTATGCAAGATTGCTTCACCTGATTGCACATTATGAATTGGGTAATTTTCAATTGCTGGAATACCTTATCAAATCTGTATATCGATTTATGTCCAAAATGCAGAACATGAGCCATGTTGAAGAAGAAATTTTTAAATTTTTGCGCACTTCATTTTATTTATCTGCCAGGGAACTAAAGCCTGAATTTGAAAAATTATTGAATTCGATAAAGCAGTTTGAATCCAGCAAATTTGAAGAAAGAGCTTTTTCCTACCTGGATATTATTTCATGGTTAGAAAGTAAAATTTATGATAAACCGATATATGAAATAATCAGGGAAAAATATTTAGCCGGGAGGAAATTGCATGCGAAAAGATAAAAGAATTTTATTTTTTATTTAATTTTCAAAACGATTTTGGTCTTTATTATTATAGTTGATTATCCATTTCTCAAGATTATCATAACCTTCTTTTATTGCATTCTCATCCGTATCATTTATGCTTCCAACTATGATTTGCAATTTGTTAGCGAGAGAGAAAAGGAATAATTTTTCCAAAACAATTTTATGATTTGTTTGTTGATAAAACCTGATCATTCTTTCAATAAAATTTGCCCCGAAGGTATCAACCAAATACATAAAATCATAGTCTGGGTCACCAATGGCAATATCTCCAAAGTCAATGATACCTGTTATTTTTTTAGATGAAATATCTATAAGGATATGATCTGTACTAAAATCGTTATGAATAAGAGTGGGCTTATACTCAAAGTTTTTATGATTGTTAAGATAAGCAGCAAAAAGCTGCTCAATTAATTCGCTGTTTTGCCGGGTTATATTTGGGAAAATTAATTTTTGAACGTTTTCAAAATTGTCTGAATATTCTGCTTTAAGATTCATTGTTTCAAGTTCACAATCTTTTAACATTGATAAGTTGATGGAATGCAATTGTGAAAGAAATTCAGAAAGCGATTTTTGAATTTGTAATTGAAATTCTGTTGGCAATGAATTATAAATTTCAAATGTTATAAATTCTCCATTGATAATTTTATAGCCAACGAAATTTATGTCTTTTGATACAAAATCAAATTTGGGAATCTCAAGATTAAATTGATGTCTGATCCTGGGTAAAACAGCAATTTCTTTTTTCAGATTTTGTTTTACTTCTTTCCTTTTTGGAAATCTGAAAATATAATTTTGATTTATTAAAAACGCCTTACTGTTATCGCCTTCACCAATTTTTTTTATCATTGAAATGTCAAACAAAGGAAATTCATGTTTAATTATTTGTTTGATATTTTCAAATTTTTTCAATGCAGGGATACTAATTTATTTTAGGCCAATAATTCATTTGGCGCTCACAGGAGCTTTGCCACCTTCGGGCACAAAAATTAATGCATCAGAATTAAGGCAATATCTTTTGTAATTAGGAGCAGGGCCATCGTCAAATACATGGCCAAGGTGCGATCCTGTTTTTGAATCCACAACCTCCCATCTTACCATACCATCAGATTCATCTTTAACAAGCTTTACCGCATTTTTATTTATTGGAGCATAAAAACTTGGCCATCCGGTACCAGAATTAAATTTGGTATCTGAACTAAAAACCGGTTGCAAGGATGCTGCGGAATAATAAGTCCCTTTTTTGTAAAAATGATCGTATTTACCGGTAAAGGCCATTTCTGTTCCCCGCTGCCGCAAAATAAAATATTGTGTGGGTGTCAATTTTTGCTTCCAATCTTTATCAGAGAATTTTATCGGAAAATTGTCATAAGAAGCAACTGCTTCAGGATTGGGATATTTTTTACTATCACTTTTTGTTTGTGATTGCGTACAATTGGTAAGTAAGGAGCATAAAATAATGCCTGTCAGATAAATTAACTTATTCATGGTGATAGTTTTGCATTATAAACGTAACAAAGCTATTAAAGGTTTTAAAAAATGTACAACTATTTAGCAAAGCTTTGATAAAACTACTTTGGCATCACATTTTTTACTATTACCTTGTATTCCCAGACTGCTTGATAACTTTATAAACTATTGGTTTTTTGCCACCTTCAATTTTCAGGAAATAAATGCCTGAAGGAAGATTATCGACATGAAGAGTATTTGTTTGGGACTGCAGAATTTGGCTTGTAATTAAATTACCTGTAACGTTATATAATTTCACCACTTTGCCTACAATAGAAGATGCATTTTTAGAAGCAATATTGATATCATTATAAAATGGATTAGGATAAGTAGTTATGGCAAGAGTTTCATTATTATTGCTATCCTTTACTGCAAGTATTGGCCCTCCCTGGGCATTTGAACTATCGCAAACGGAATTGTTGAGAAATGAATTTCTTGCATTCCCTAATGCAAATAGACCACGCATTTCAGATTTTTGACCTTGTGTAAACATGTTCATGCAGGCATCATCGGTAAAATCCATATAATCCATAAACATATCGCCAAAGCTATTTATGGAACAAGAAGAAGTGTGCGGAAAACCCGGACAATAAATATTGCTGGTTTGTTGTGGTGGAGTATCTGCAATACCGTCATCACCACAATTAGCATCACCCCACAAATGACGTAATCCAAGCCAATGCCCTATCTCATGTGTTGTTGTGCGACCTTTATTGTATGGGGCTGTAACTGCTCCTGTAGTTCCAAAAACATCGTACTTTATTACCACTCCATCTCTATCTGCAGGGCTGCCGGGCAATACAGCATAGCCTAAAGTACGGCCAAAAAGATTGCAAACCCAAATGTTTAAGTATTTGGTTGCATCCCAGGCATCATCTCCACCTGTAGACGAAAATTTCATGGCATCATCTGCAAGAAAATTAGATGCATTTGTGTATTTGTGAATAATTCCGGTGGTATATTTTCCTTGTGGGTCTATTTTTGCGAGGCAAAAAACGATCCTGGTATCTGCAGCAACACTTTTAAACGGTTCGGGTGTATTTACTGCATCGGTATTTAATCTTCTGTAATCATTATTAAGCGCGACAATTTGAGAAAGCACTTGTTGATCGCTGATATTTTGTTCATTAGTATTATATAAAACATGAATTACTACAGGCACTACAATTACTTCATCTTTAAGCGTATCGCGGCTTGCAGTTTTTGGCGAAGAAGTTACAGGGCCTAAAGTACGGGTGGTTATGGGATGAAGTCTTGCGTATTCATTGGTGGCGCAGCGCTGGGCATTTACATAAAATGCAACAAATAGTAAGAAGGATGTAAAAATAATTTTCATGTATTCCCAGTTATTAAACTCAATTTTGAGTAAATGAACATTAAAGGGATTACATAGGTCTGGCGTATTGATTATTACATGGGATAGTGAAATTAGATTGAAGACTCAATATAACCTGTGCTTTGTAACTATAAAATAACAATGAGGTAATGTGGTGTTATTTTCAGTAACAGAGGTTTGAGACCACAAATAAAGATAAAATATTTGATAGGCGGAAATTTTAATCAAAGTTTTTTATAAAGTAGTTAACATGCATAATCCTCCTGTTTGTTATTTTTACAATTCTAAAACTAAAAAATGATTAATAAGTTACTTTTTATTGCTATTCTTTTCTTGTTGATTTCGTGTAATAATAATTCAACTCCTGATTATGATTCTTCTCTTCCGGTTCCAAAAACAAATAACATTGAGGCACCAGCTTCTATTATGTTTTCAGTAGATGGGGTTTATCCTCATGATCCTCAGGCATTCACACAAGGCCTCGAATTTCATGATGGAAAGTTGTATGAAGGCACAGGTGAGTATAAGCAATCCCGGTTACGTATTGTTGATATTAAAACAGGAAAGGTAGATAAGGAATATAAGATTCCGGATAGTTCTATTTTTGGGGAGGGCATCACTATTTTTAAAAATAAAATTTATCAACTTACCTGGCAAAACAATAAAATATTTGTTTACAATCTTAATGATATAACACACCCGATAAGCACTTTCAACTGGAGCCGTCAAGGGTGGGGCGCAACCAATGATGGTAACCAGATTATTGTCAGCGATGGTTCTTCAAAATTATTTTTTGTTCAGCCGGATGAAAACAGAAAAGAAATGAAGATTAATAAAATACTTACTGTTGTTGATAATCGCGGTGAAGTTGACAGCCTTAATGAACTCGAATTAATCGGAGGTTCTGTATATGCCAACAGATGGCTTACTGATGATATAGTAAAGATTGATACCTCAAATGGGCATGTGGTAGGAATTATGAATCTTTCTGGTTTGCTGCCTCAATACGATCCGGGAGTAAAGGTTGATGATGGCGCGGTTCTCAATGGAATTGCATATGACAGCACCACGCGAAAATTATACATAACAGGTAAGGATTGGCCAAAATTATTCGAGATGAAGTTGAATTAATTGTTGAATGGTCAATTAGAATGTGGAATCAAAAATAATAGAACCAGGAATTTAAATTTATAAAAAGCAACCAGTTTATTTTTTCCAATAATTTAACCAGTCAATCATTCTGCTGGTAAACCCGTATTCATTATCGAACCAGGCCACAAGCCTTAGATGATTTCCTATAACAGCAGTTTGTGTTCCATCAACAACACAGGAGTGAATGTTCCCCTTTATATCAAGCGATACCAGTTGTTCTTCGGTATAATCAAGTATGCCTTTATATTCATTTTGGGCAGATATTTTAAACAATGCATTGATTTCTTTATCAGAAACATTTTCATTTAATTGTATTGAAAAATCGGCCATTGCTCCATTAGCGACAGGAACTCTTGTAGAGGTAGTAGCAATTTTATTTTTTAAGCCAGGTAATAGCCTGTTGAGTGATTCAT
>Ga0209585_10000525_pt1 | contig 14880 bp, 10 predicted proteins | sample NGEPerone_FD_185491 | JGI IMG/M metagenome (GOLD analysis project Ga0209585, IMG submission 185491) | Arctic peat soil microbial communities from the Barrow Environmental Observatory site, Barrow, Alaska, USA - NGEE Permafrost154B-one... | ecosystem: Environmental > Terrestrial > Soil >... | reverse complement strand
CCGGTAGCATCGCCGACCATCACGTCACCCGTGTTGCGACGATCGCTGGAATCCGCCTCCGACGCCAGGGGGTCAGTCTTCAGCCGTCGTCGACAGCGCCCGTCTGTTCGAGGTCAGAGCGGCCCTGAGTCGTCGCTGAGGACTGCTTGTAGGCCCAGGCGGGTCAAGAGTCCCATACGCGTCCGCGCGGTGCTTTGAACGTGCTAACCCGCACCCAGCCCTCGCGCGGGATGGGGTGCTGCGGTCGATTCACGCACGACGAGCTCCGCAGGCAGCGGCCCGCGAGCAGTGGGCCCACCCGACGCGGGAGCCTCGCCAGGACCGTCATCGTGGGTCGTCGCGGCCGCAGTGCCCGGGGCGCCGTCCTCGTCCAGAAGCGTCATGAGCAGGTCGAACGCAAGGCCGCCCAGGCGGGCGAAGTCCTGCCGGACCGTCGTCAGCGCCGGCCGCACGTACGTGGCCAGCGGGTTGTCGTCGAAGCCGACCACCGACACGTCCTCGGGCACGCGAAGCCCACAGTCGAAGACCGCCCGGACGGCGCCCAACGCGATCTCGTCATTGGCGCAGGCGATCGCGGTGACGGCTTCGCCGTAGCGATCGAGCAGCTCCACCGTGTGCCGGTAGCCGGACTCGGCCCGCCAGTCTGAGCAGCGGATCACTGGGTAGTGCGGCAGGTGCGCAGCGTCCAGTGTGTCGAGCACGCCGCGCGAGCGCCGCTCGACGGGCTCCAGGTGCGGCGGAGCCAGGACGAACACCGACCGGTGCCCCAGCTCGAGCAGATGCTGCGTGGCCAGGACCGACCCCCCGTACTCGTCGATGTACACGTACGGGCGAGGGTTCGCCCCACCGTCCGGGGGTGCCGTGGAGCCCACAGCAGGCAAGTACGCCGGCAGCGCCGGCAAGATCCGCCGTGCGACAGGGTCGTAGTCGATCACGATCGCCCCCGCCAGCGCCTGCCCCGCCGTCGTCGCCACGGTCTTGCGCAGCGCCGTGTCGTCGACGCCTTCCATCACGACGATCAGCACCGCCATGTCACGCTGCCGGGCGCGTTGCTCGATGCCTGCGATCGTGCTGGCGTACCCGAAGTCGGCGGTGTCCGACGTGACGATGCCGATGGTCCGCGATCGGCCCGAGACCAGCAGCGACGCCGCGGCGTTGCCGAAGTAGCCGATCTCCTCCATCGCCGCGCGGACCTTGGCCCGGGTGCGGGCCGCGACCTTCGGGGAGTTCTCCAGCACTCGCGACACAGTCACCGTTGAGACCCCGGCCGCCTCCGCCACGTCGCTCAGCGTCGGGCGCTCCGGGAATCGCGTCATGACCGGATCGTAGCGACGGCGCCGACGACCCTCCGTCGGCCCACCCGCGCGCTGCGTCGCGACAGCCGCCATCTCAACCCTTCACTGCACCACTGGTGAGCCCGGCGATGAAGTACCGCTGCAAGAACAGGAAGATCAGCGCGATCGGGAGCACAGCGATGACCGACGCCGCCATCAGGCCGCCCCAGTCCACCGAGTTGGCCCCCTTGAACAGCATGATCGCCGGCGTGATCGTCCGGAACCGCTCCTGGGAGATGAAGATGTACCCGAACATGAACTCGTTCCACGCGTTGATGAACGCGTACAGGCCGACCGAGACGATGCTCGGGACGATCACCGGCAGGATGACCCGCCGGATCGTCTCCAATCGCCCGCAGCCGTCCAGCATGGCAGCCTCCTCCAGCGACATCGGGACCGCGTCGAACGCCGAGGAGAGCATGAAGGTGCACAGCGGGATCACGAACGTGGTGTACGCCAGGATCAGCGACAGGTAGGAGTCGAGCACACCCAGGTTGCGCATGGTGATGTACAACGGCACGAGCAGCAGCACACCCGGAAGCATCTGCGAGACCAGCATGAACAAGTTCGTGTATTTCACGCTCCGTTGCCGGAAGAACCGGGAGAAGACGTACCCGGCCAGGATCGAGACCACGAGCGACAAGGCACACGCGGCCAGCGACACGAACAGGCTGTTGCGGATGTAGACCACGAAGTTGTGGTCCACCAGGACGCTCACGAAGTTGTCCAGCGTCGGGCGTGAGATCCAGAAGGTCGGAGTACGGACACGGATCTCGTCGACCGGCTTGAGCGCGCTGAGCACCATCCAGACGAACGGCAACATGCAGTACAGCGCCAGCAGGACGAGCAGGACGTAGGTGACGGCGTCGCCGCGACGACGTCGGGTCGTGGCGGACGCCGCACTGCGGCGCCCCGCCCGGCGTGGCACGGGTGCCCCGACGGCATGAGGCCCAGAACTGGTGTCGGGGGTGGTGGTGGTCACCCGACGACCTCCTCGCTCAGACGGCGGCGGTAGCGGTAGTACACGACGAACACGAGCGAGGTCCCCGCGAGCATGATGCTCGACAGGGCCGAGGCCATCCCGACGTCAAACTGCTGCATCGCGTAGCGGTAGATGAGGATCGGCAGCGTGATGGTCGCGTAGTTGGGTCCGCCCTGCGTGAGGACCCAGATGAAGTCGAAGTTCACCGCCGTCCAGATGATGTGGATGAAGACGATGATCAGGGAGACCGAGCGCAACTGCGGGAACGTGACGCTCCAGAACTGCCGCCACGGCGAGGCGCCGTCCAGCTGTGCCGCCTCGTACAGCTCCTGCGGGATCGCCTGCAGCGCGGCCAGGAACGAGATCGTGTAGAAGGGGAAGCTGCGCCACACGTTCACGAAGATCACCGTGAGCATCGCCCAGTTCTGGTCGCCGAGGAAGTTGATCGACGTGGTGACCAGGCCCAGCTGCTTCAGCGTCGCGTTGACGATCCCGAAGTCGGGGTTCAACATCCACGACCACGTCATGCCGGCCACGATGATCGGCACCAACCACGGGATGAACGTCAGCACCCGGAACACCCCCCGGCCCCGCACCCTGCGGTTGAGCAGGAGTGCGGAGCCGAGGCCGAGAAGGTACTCGCCCACCACCGACCCGATCGTCCACACCAGGGTGTGCTGCACGGCCGCACCGAAATGGGTGTCGCTGACCACGGCCCGGAAGTTGTCCAGACCGACGAAACCACCGACGCTCGGGTTGACGAGGTTGGCGTGCTGGACCGAGTCGAGCAGCACCCCCACCAGCGGGTACCCGATCAGCACGACCAGGAACAACCACGCCGGGGCCAGCGCGCCCATAGCGAACCGTCGATCGGCGCGTTCGCGGTTCGCACCACGTCGCCGCGCCGCTGGGCGCCGGTCCACTTCCACTGTCGCCACGGGCCTCTCCCCGACTCCTGCGGTGCGGGGCGTTGATCAGCCGGCGAGGTCGCCGGAGTCCTGCAACGAGGAGTTGATGGCATCGGACAGCCAGGCCGCCGCGTCCTGCGGGTCGTCGTCGTCCTGAAGCACCATCGCCAGCGAATCGATCATGTTCTGGGTGATGTTCGCCATCGACACCGGCGGGTAGGTGACGCCGCTGTCGAGCAGCGCCGCGAAGTCCTTGCTCCACTTGGAGTCGGTAGACACGTCCGACAGCGCCGAGCGGTCGGTGAAGGCAGCCTGCTGCCAGTCCTCCGAGGCGAACGCCTCGGCCAGCTGCGTGGACGCGTCCAAGGAGTCTGACGTCGCCATCACGAACATCGGCTTCGCCTCGATGTACGTCGCCGGCTGGCCGTCGGTCGGGTACGGGACGGGGTGCACGCTGACGTCAGCCATCGTGTCTGCATTGGTGGACTCGCGCTCGGCCATCCAGTTGCCGGTGACGAACGAAGCCGTCAGACCCGTGGCGAAGTTCTCGTCCGTGTCCTCCCAGCCGTACGTGGCGGAGTTCGGGTTCACCGCGCCCGAGGCCATCAGGTCCTTGTAGAACTGGAAGACCTCGGTGGCCCGCGCCAGCGAGCCAGCGTCGTCCTGCCACGTGTTGCGGTACCCGCCACCATCCTGCGGATCCGCGATCGCCAACCCCTCCTGCGCCAGGTACACCAGCAGCTCCTGCGGAGCCCGCACACCCGTTCCCGTCAACCCGTAGGCCGACGACTCCGCCGCGTCCTGCACCCTGGAACCCAGAGCCAGGACGTCGTCCCACGTGGCTGGCACCGACACGCCGGCCTGAGACATCAGGTCGTCATGGACCAGGTACGCCCGAACCGTTGTCTCGTACGGGAAGCCGACGACCGACCCGTCGACCGTCATCGCGCCCTTCACCGAGTCGGACACCTTGCCGGCGTCCCCCCACGAGTCCCACGCGTCCGACAGATCCGCCAGGATGCCCAGCTTCGCGAACTCCCCGACGTACTCCGGCAGACCCCACACCACATCCGGCAGGTTGCCGCCCGCCGCTGAGGCGATGAGCTTGTCGTGCAGCATGTCGTAGGTGAAGTTCGTCTGGTTGACGGTGTAGCCCGTCGAGTCCTCGAACGCCTGGATCTGCTTCTCGCTTTCCACCGCGGTCGACGCACCTTCGGTCCACGCGGTCCACAGCTCGATCGTCGTCCCGTCAGACGACCCGCCGCCGCTCGAACCGCTCGAGCAACCCGCCAGGGCGAGCGGAACTACGAGCAGGCCGGCGGCCAAGGAAAAGTACTTCTTCATCGTGGTGCTCCTCTAACGTGCATCGGTGGACGGCAAGGTGCGGGCGGCGCCCGGCGGACCGACCACGTCGGCAGCTGCTCCGACCGGAGGTCACGGGGCCGTGCTGCACAGCCGTTGTGGCGGCCGTGCGAACAGGACGGACGGAGTCCCACTGGTGAGGTCATGCGACCCACGCCAGGTTCATCCGCAGTGACAAACGTTTATCACGGTAGGGCGAGCATCGGCGATCCGTCAACACCACCGCGACGATTCCTCTCGCCCTGCACATCTCTCCGCACCGCATCTGCGCTCGTGGCCGACCGGCCAACGACGGCTCTGCTCCGTTGACGCGGTCCTCGTTATCGTGATAATCGTTTGTCATCGCAATGCGCCAGCGGCGAGGACTGCTGCGGGCGCTACCTTCCGACCGACCCGAGGACAAACACCCATGACGGCTGTGACCTGGGGCGCTGCGGACTTCCCGTTGCTGCTCACCCTCGAGCCCGGCGCACCGGCGACACTCGCCCTGGCGCCGCCTCCCACCGGGCCGGCGGCACTCTCCCCCCACAACGCCACGCGCGCCGCGCTGGCCGAGGTGCTCCTGCTCGGCCAGGGCCGCTCTGTGACCAGCACGCGCACCGACCGGACCGCCGTGGCCGATCGGCTCAGACCCGTCGAGCACCGCACGAGCCGCGGCGAGGGCGTGGACGTGCTCGAGATCGACCAGCGCGATCCCATCACCGGCCTCCTCGTCACGACGCGGCTCGAGCGCTCCGACGGTCTCGACGCCTACCGGGCCACCACGCGCGTGCGTAACGAGGGCACCGAGCCGCAGGTCCTGCAGGCGGTGAGCTCGGTGCAGCTCACCGGACTGACCGGCTTCCTCGGCCCGGCCGACCAGACCCATGTGTGGACCGGCCGCAACGAGTGGTGCGCCGAGAGCCGCTGGTCGTCCGTGCCTCTCGATGGGCCTGAGGGCCTGCCGGACATGAACTCGCCCGCCCACCACCAGGCCGGGCGTGGCATGCACGCCCGCACCGCCACTTCCACGTGGTCGTCCGGGGAGTGGGTACCCGCCGCCGTCCTGACCGGCGCGCAGACCCACCGGTCGCTGATGTGGCAGCTCGAGGTCAACGGCCCATGGCGCTGGGAGCTCAACTCCCAGTTCGATCGCGACGACTGGCTGACCCTCGTCCTGCTCGGCCCCACCGACCTGAATCACGGGTGGAGCCTCGAGCTGGCGCCCGGCGAGGCCTTCACGACCATCCCGGTCTCGTTCGCACTGTCTGACGCGGGACTGGAAGGTGCCGTGGCCGCCATGACCCACCACCGTCGCCGCTCGCAGCGGGTGCCCGACGCCGACGCGGGCCGGCCGCTGATCTACAACGATTACATGAACGCCCTCATGGGCGACCCGACGACCGAGAAGCTCCTGCCGCTCATCGACGCGGCCGCCGAGGCCGGCGCCCAGTATTTCTGCATCGACGCCGGCTGGTACGACGACGGTGGAAACTGGTGGCCAAGCGTCGGAGCCTGGGAGCCCTCCACTCGCCGATTCGGCGAGACGGGCCTGACGGGCGTCCTGGAACACATCCGCTTACGCGGCATGCGCCCCGGGCTGTGGGTCGAGCCAGAAGTCATCGGCGTGCGCTCACCACGCGCGACCGAACTGCCCGAGGATGCCTTCATGCACCGGCTCGGCCGGCGAATCGTCGAGCACGACAGATACTTCCTCGACCTGCGCAGCGTCTCCGCACGCACCTACCTCGACGAGGTCTTCGACCGTCTCGTGGGTCAGTACGGCGCCCGCTACTTCAAGCTCGACTACAACGTCACACCCGGCACCGGCCCGGACGACGCCGGTGCGTCGAGCCCCGGCGTCGGCCTGCTCGACCACGCCCGAGCGCACCTGACCTGGTTCGAGGAGCTGCGCAAGCGGCACCCCCAGGTGGTCTTCGAGGCGTGCTCGTCCGGCGCGCAGCGGATGGACCAAGCCATGCTCGAGCTCTTCGACCTGCAATCGACCTCGGACCAGCAGGACTACCGGCTCTACCCGACGATCGCCGCAGCCGCACCGATGGCCATGGCCCCCGAGCAGGCCGGCAACTGGGCCTACCCGCAGGGCGACATGACCCTCGAGCAGGTCGCGTTCACCCTGGTCACTGGACTCTCCGGCCGCATGTACCTGTCCGGGCACCTGAACGAGCTCGACGACGAGCGGCTCGCCCTCGTGCGCGAGGCCGCCACCGTGTACCCCGCAGTCATGGCGGCGCACGCGGTCGGCGTGCCCATCTGGCCGCTGGGTCTTCCTGCTTGGGATGACCCGGTCGTGGCCGTCGGCACGGCCGGCGACGACGGCGTCCTGCTCGCCGTCTGGGTCCGCGCCGACGACGCGGGCCCCGTGCGGCTGCCGGTGGCCCTGAGCGAGGATTTCGGCGAGGCCGTCGTCGAGACAGTGTTCCCTTCGGCCGCAAGAGGCTGGAAGGTCACGTGGGACACCAACACTGGCGAGATCATCGTCGACGCCACGGCTGCGGGGGAGTCCGCCCGGTTGCTGCGCTTGCGGCGCGAGCGCAAGAAGCCCACTCCATAGTGACAGGGGAGTGACGCAGACACTCAGCCGACAAGCTCGTCAGTGGTCAGCGAAGCAAGTCCCTCACCGGAGCACCTGTGCACCGGCCATCGCCAGGCCCACCGCCGTGCCGCTCAACGAGTCAGGGCGAGACAGTCGGGGGTCTACCCCGGCTTTGGTGGCTCTCGTTCGGGTAGGGGTGGTCAGGCCGCCTGAAGGGCTGTGCGGAGTCTCTCGTACTCGATGGGTGTCAGCGGCCAGCGCGGGCGGCGGGCGTTCGTGGAGGAGAGCCATCCGGCTGCGACCGGGCACTACCTGCTGGCCGCGGTGATCGTCTCCGACGCGAGCGTGGCGGCCCTGGGCGCTGCGACGGCCGCACGCTCTTCCGCGTTCCCACGGCAGATCTCCACGCCTGAGGGCCGGCCCGCGTGCCGAGTGTGGGGAGCGAACCTGGCCCTCCTACGCCGTACGTCCACCCCGACGTCTCGCAGTCGGAGGTCGACGGCAGGGAAGGCGGTCGGACAAGCCAACACGGTCAGCGCGAGGGGGTGCGGGACGACTGCCCCCCACCCCCTCGCGAGCCCACCCGATCAGTTCCCGAACAGGGCGTTCACCTGCTCGTTGGCAGCGACGAGGCTCTCGGGGTCAGCGGTAAGGCTCATGATGGCGTCCATCGCCGGCGTCATGATCGCCTGTATCTCCGTCCAGTTGTTGGCCACCGGAGCGAGGTAGGTGCTGCCCTCGTCGATCGGCACCTGGAACGCCGCAGTGTCGATCCCCTGGTCAGCGAACGCCTTCAGGGAGATATCGAGCGACGACACCACGGCCGGGAATGCGATTCCCTGAGCGGCGGTGATGTCCTCGCAGGTCTTGGACCCCAGGAAGGCCACCAGCTTCTTTGCCTCCTCCGGGTGCTTGGTGTTGGCCGCAATGTTGTCGGCCAGGCCGTTGAACATCGAGGCACGCTGGCCGTTCGGCCCTTCCGGCACCGGGGCGATCGTCGTCGTCACGCCGTCGAGCGCGAAGTAGGTCTTGGTGTTCCATGAGCCCTCGGTGACCATGGCGTACTTACCCGCGCCATAGGCATCCGCCTGACCGATGCCCGAAGACGCGATCTGCAGGGTGGGCATGTAGCCCTTCGCGGCCAGGGACTGGAACCACGCGATCGTCTCGATGAACTCAGGGTCACCGAAGTTGAACGACTCGCCCCAGGGGTTCGTGTCCGAGTGCTGCCAGCCGTTGCTGAACGCGTACTGCGCCCATTCGGTCTGACCCGACGGACCGCCCGACGAGTTCAGGCCCAGTCCGTAGACGGCCACATTGCTCTTGTCGAAGCCCGCCTCGTCACCGCGGACCCCGTTGGCGTCGACCGTCAGGTGGGCGATGACCTCCTCGTAGGTACCGCCGTCGTCGGGGTTCCACGCCACGCTGTTGAGCTGCTCGGTAGTGATCCCAGCGTCGTCGAGCATGGCCTGGTCGGCGAAGATGGCAATCGTGTCGAAGTCCTTCGGCAGCCCGTACCGCTTGCCGTCCTCCCCGACCCACAGGTCCGCAAGACCCTCGCGGTAGATGCTCAAGTCGGCTGCGCCCGACTCGACGATGTCGTCGATCGGGAGGATCTGGCCCTTGGTGTACAGCTCCGGGTACCGGTTGAGGTGCGAGATGAAGACGTCGGGCCCATCGCCCGAGACGAGCCCGGTCGTCAGGGTCGTCCAGTAGTCGTCCCAGCCGTACTGGGTGATCTCGACCTGGATGTTCGGGTTCTCCACGGTGAACGCGTCGACGCACTGCTGGTAGCCGGGCTGCTGGTTGGAGTCCCACAGCCAGTAGTTGAGCTGCACGGCGTCGCCCGATGCTCCGCCCTCCGCACCGCCGCCATCGGAAGCGGAGCAGCCTGCCAGAAGCAGCGCAGCTGCTGTGCTGGCCGCCACGACGAGCGTGCGGCGTCGTTTCCACATCATGATGTTCCCTTTCGTCGTGCTGTTGAGTCGTGCAGGTGATGCCGGGTTGGCCTACTTGAGTCCGGTGAAACCGATCGAGTTGATGACCCGTCGCCCCAGGACGGCGAAGAGAATGAGGATCGGCACCGCGGAGACGAACGTGGCGGCCATCAAGCCCGCCCAGTCGGGACTGCTCTGCGGTGTCTGCGACCTGAACACGCCGAGAGCCACTGTCAGAACCCGGACGTTCTCGGCCTTACCCACGAGCAGGGGCCAGAAGTAGTCGTTCCACGACCCGATGTACGTGAGGATTGCCAGGGTGCTGATCGGAGCAACACTCATCGGAACGATGATCCGGAAGAAGACCCGCGGATAGCCGGCACCGTCGAGCTTGGCTGCTTCCTCGAGTTCCCGAGGAATGCCGAGGAAGAACTGCCGTAGGAAGAAGACCGAGAACGGCGCCATGAGCAGGCCCGGAAGGACGATCCCGAGGTATGTGTTCAGCAGTCCGAGATCTCGGATCAAGATGAAGTTCGGCAGGATGGTGAAGATTGGCGGCACCATGAGCGCGGTCAAGAAGAGGAAGAAGACCGCGTCGCGCCCGGGCCAGCGCAGCCGCGCGAAGGCGTAGGCGGCAAGGGCACTGAAGAACGTCTGGACGACAGTGGTGACGGTGGCGACCACAAGGGAGTTGCGCAGGTAGATCCAGAAGTTGAGCGAGGCGCCGGAGCCGCCGTCGGCGAGCGCCTCCTCGGGGGTGGCCAGCCCGAAGACGCGTTTCCAGCCGTTGACGCTGAACTCGGCGGGCAGCAGGTTGCTCGAGTTGGCGGCCAGCGCGCCATTCGTGGACAACGATGTGCGAAGCATCCAGTAGAACGGGAACAACGTCACCAGCATGAGCAGGATCATGACGGCCCATGCGGCCGCTCTTCCGAGCCGGCTCTGCCTGCGCCGACGTCGGTCGTTCGACGCGACGTCAGCGGACGGCAGACGGGCCGACGACTGTGCGGGCGCGGGTACGAGGGCGGTCACAGGCATTCCTCCGCCGGGCACCTTCGCGCTCATGACAGGTCCGACTGGTTGGCGCGGGTCATCCGCAGCTGAAGGAGGCTGACACCGGCGAGCAGGACGAACAGAGCCACCGACATCGCTGACGCGTATCCGAAGTCGTATCGGTTGAATGCGAGGTCGTAGATGTAGTAGTAGATGACCCGCGTGGCGTTGACCGGACCTCCCTGCGTCGTCACGGCCACCGTGTCGAACGTCTGGAAGGACCCGATGATGCTGACGATCAGGACGAGAGCCAGTACGGGGCGCAGAAGCGGCATCGTCACCCGCCAGAACATCTTCCACTCGGACGCCCCGTCGATGGCGGCCGCCTCGTAGAGCTCCTTCGGGATCGTCTGTAGTCCGGCGAAGAGGAGCAACGCCGTGTAGCCCAGGTATCGCCAGACATTGACCATGGCGATCGTTGGGATCGCCAGGTTCTGGTCTCCGAAGAACGGCTGCCGTCCGACGCCGAGCCACGCGAGGAACTCGTTGCCTATACCTATCTGGTAGTCGAGGATCCAGAACCAGACGAGCGCCACGACGACGTTCGCGATGAGATAGGGCGCGAGGATGATCCCGCGCACCAGCATCGACTGCGTCAAGCGGTGCATGAGCACCGCGACGCCCAGCGCAAACACGGTCTGGAACCCGATGTTGATCACGACGTACTCGAGGGTGACCTTGAGCGCGTTCCAGAACACTGCGTCTGCGAAGAGGCGCTCGTAGTTACCGGTCCCGATGAGCTTGGCCGGCTGGAACACGTCGAAGTCGGTGAAGCTGTAGTAGACGCCGCGAATTGCGGGCAGGAGCGTGAACACGGAGAAACCGAGCGCCGCGGGCGCGACGAACAACAGCGCGGCGCGGGTCTCCCGGCGCATCGCAAAGCGTCGTGATCCTCTGGCCGCCACTGACGGAGGCGCCACGGTGTGGGTCATCGTTGATCCCTACCTCGATGGGTCTTCGCTAAGGCCTCGCCGTTCGGACGACGTGGATGAGCTGCAGGTGTTCGGGCTGGAGAGCCGGTGCCTGGATGCCTGGGCCGGCGAGTGCGGCACCAGAGAGCGTGACGACGTGGTCGGCCCAGGCCGGGAATGCCGGTAGCCCGTGGCGCCGCGGGGGATCGACGGGGTGCAGCAGACGGACCTCGTAGCGCAGCTCGTCGTCAAGCCCCGGGAGCCGGATGCGCCCGGGAGGTGCCCACGCACCGGTCTGCATGGCGACGAACGCGAAGAGCGCCTCGCTGCCGTCCTTGGAGACGACGCCCTGCAGCCAGTGCGCGGGGTCGGCGTGATCTGCGCGCACGACGGTCCCGCGGTGCAGCAGCTCACGGAACGACTTGTGCAGCTCGATCCAACGACCGAGAGCGACGAGGTCCGTCTCGCTGGCGGAAGTGAGGTCCCACTCGAGGCCGAAGTGATAGAAGAACGCCGTCCCGGCTCGGAAGTCGAGCACGTGGGTGCGGCCGGTGGTGTGCGCGGTCGGCGCACCCACGTGCGATCCGATCATTTCGGGAGGCAGCAGAAGTCCGGTCCATCTCTGGATCGACTGACGCTCGAGGGGGTCGATGCAGTCGCTGGCCCAGATCCGCTCGGCCCGTTGCAGCACACCGAGGTCTGCGCGCGCACCGCCCGACGAGCACGACTCGATCTCCAGGCTCGGATACCGCTCTCGCAGCTCATCCATCAGGCGGTACGCGGCAAGTGTCTGGTCGTGCACCCCGGGCGTGCCCGCGCGGGGGTGGCCGGCGTCGACGAGATCGCGGTTGTGGTCCCACTTGATGTAGTCGATCCGGTACTCGCCGACGAGCGCGTCCATGCGCTCGAGGACGTACGCGAACGCGTCTGGGTTTCCCAGGTCGAGCACGTGCTGGTTCCGCGCCGACGGCGGCAGCCTGGTGCCGTTCGACATCACCCATTCGGGATGAGCCCTTGCGGCGTCCGAGTTGAGGTTGATCATCTCGGGCTCGAACCAGAGTCCGAACTGCATGCCGAGCGCTCGGACGTGGTTCACCAAGGGATGCAGCCCGTCCGGCCACACGGTGTCATCGACGAACCAGTCGCCGAGTCCGGCTGAGTCGTCGCGCCTGCCCCGGAACCACCCGTCGTCGAGGATGTACCGCTCGACCCCTACCCGCGCCGCCCGGTCTGCGAGCGCCTTGAGGGTGGCCAGGTCATGGTCGAAGTACACGGCTTCCCACGTGTTCAGGGCGACCAGACGTGGGGTGCGCGGGTGCTGCGGGCGGGCCCGGAGGTACTCGTGGAAGCGGCTCGACATCTCATCCAGGCCGTTGCCGTAGGCACCGAGGAGCTGGGGTGTGCCGTACTTTCCACCCGGGTTCAGCACAACCTCGCCGGAGGTGAGCAGCTCGCCGCCGGCGAGCATCGCGACACCGGTGTTCTCCCGCTCGGCGTAGGTGACGTGGTTGCCGCTCCACGCGGTGTGGACGCCCCACACCTCACCTCGCCGGAAGCCGAATCCCGGTTCACCTGCGATCAGCAGAAGAGTCGCGTCAGCCCCAGTCCGGCCACGTCGCCCGCTGCGGACGTACGACCCGAGGTTGAACGGATGACGCTGGGGCGCTCGCTCGCGGAGGTGGCGGCCGGTGAAGTCCAGGAGCTCCGCGGCGGCGGTCGGCACCGGCAGGTTGAGACTGAGGTGGTCGAGCTGGTAGTCATCCGTGCCGCTGTTCGTGAGGCTGGCCTGAACGCCCACGATCCCCGCGGGCGTCAGCTCCACGGTCAGTTCGAGCGCAAGTCCCGCGGCGTCGTCATGCGCGGAGATCACGACGCGGCCACCCTGGGACGGGGTCGCGGCCACATCGACGTTCGACGTGGTGAACAGCGGGGAGAAGCCCACGCCGCGGCGGCTGCCTTGAATTCCGGGCGTCCCCGACCATCCTGTTGCAGACTCCGCGAGCACACCAACGGGCAGGGGCTCGTCGATGCTGTCGGTCACGACGGGCCGCACCGACACCGCAGCGATCGCTGCGAGCTCCTCGACGTCAGCCCGACCCAGTGCGCGGCCCCAGTGCAGGACCCGCGGCAGACGCGGGCCGGTCGTGTCCAAGACCAAGCTGGTTCCAGCGGCCTGCAGATGGATGGGGGCGGAAGGGCGGCGCGCTTCAGAGGCGGGGCGAGGGCCGGGCAGTGCCGACGTCGTCGTGGTCACGGCCTTTAGTTTCATGCTGACATCAAATGCTGTCAAGTCCCTTCGCCGAATCGATACCTACAGGTACGGTGACTGGCGTGATCACCGTCGACGACCCGCAGCCGCGACTCCGCCGGGCTGGGTGGCCGCGTCTGCCTGCTCCGGCGAGGAACGTCCTGCTTGAGTTGCTGATCCACGGCGCGATGCCTCGCGCGGAGCTGGCCGAGCGTCTGGGGATCTCCCGCCCTACCGTGACGCGCCTCACGCGCACGCTGATCGCAGAGCGCCTCGTCGTCGAGGGCGAGTCGGAGCTGCGCTCATCCAAGGGCCGACCGTCGGAGCTCCTCTACGTCCACGGCGGGGGCCGCCACTTCCTTGGGGTCAAGCTCACCGGGGACCACCTCTATGCGGTCCTGACGGACCTGCGCGCGTCGGTCGTCGCGACCGCAGACGAACGTCTCGTCTCGCGACGCGTCTCGGACGTCGTCATGCAGATCGCCGGAGTGGCGCGGCGGCTCGCGGCCGAAGGGCCGGAGATCACGGCGGTCGGCGTCACCCTTGCCGGCACCATGAGTCGGCGCGTGGACCCGCCGGTGGTCGTCGAGTCGGCCTACCTCGGCTGGCACGGGGTGTCGCTAGCGGCCGATTTGGCCTCCGCGACCGGGCTCCCGACCACGGTGGAGAACGACGTGCAGGCTTTGACCTCCGCCGAGCACTGGTTCGGCGCGGGAGCCGGACTGGACTCGATGGCACTCATCACGGTGGGGATCGGCGTCGGCTGCGGCCTCATCGTGGCCAACGAGCTGTTGGCGGGTGCCCACGACATGCCGGGACGCATCAGTCACCTGAGCGTCACGCCGACGGGCCCGACATGCGACAAGGGCCATCAAGGATGCGCTGCCGGCTACCTCATGAGCCACAGCATCGCCGTCGCCGGGGGTTCTCCGTCGGACACGTACGAGGACGTGCTGCGCCGGGCGCAGCACGGGGATGTCCACGCGACGCGGGTATTCGAGGACGCGGGCTACGCCCTCGGCGCGGTGATCGGCACGGTGTGCAACCTCGTGGATCCACAGAAGGTGCTGCTCACGGGTGACGGCCTCCCGCTCTACGAACTCGCGGCCGGCCGAGTGTGGGACGGCGTGGCCTCGACGTTCGAGGGGGACCCTGCCGGGATCGACTTGGATGTCCAACCGTTCGACTTCAGCGAGTGGGCTCGGTCGGCGGCCGCGGTGGCGATCCGGGCGACGATTTCCGAGCGCGGGATCGTGGCCCCGGCGTGACACCAGTGGATCCAGTGCACGATTCGCCTGCACACCACCCGGACCTCGCGGCCAGACACCCGTCGAGCCGTGGCGCGCCCGTCGCTTCACGGTCATGGCGCGGGGCTCGGTGCGGCCGCCCATCCACCGACATCCACGGGGGTCCACGCGGATCCGTACACGCCGTCTGCTGACAAACTGCTGACGACCACGAGAGAGGCCCTCCCTCCCCGAGGGGAGAAAGGGCCTCTGACGCGAAGATTCCCTGCGGAATCTTCGCGAGCCACGGCGAGCCCGAAGGGCTCTAAGTTGCTGACCTGCGACTTCACTTGTAGCGGGGGCAGGATTTGAACCTGCGACCT
>Ga0209585_10000524_pt1 | contig 14895 bp, 10 predicted proteins | sample NGEPerone_FD_185491 | JGI IMG/M metagenome (GOLD analysis project Ga0209585, IMG submission 185491) | Arctic peat soil microbial communities from the Barrow Environmental Observatory site, Barrow, Alaska, USA - NGEE Permafrost154B-one... | ecosystem: Environmental > Terrestrial > Soil >... | reverse complement strand
GCCGAACAATCATGCGCGGAGCCTGGCGACCGGCCGGTCGAACTCCGTGGCCTTCCTGCTCACCGAGCCCCACCACATGCTCTTCGAGCAGCCGATCTTCTCGATCCTGCTCCGGGGCGCGACGGAGGCGCTGGCCGAGCTCGGGATGCCCCTGCTGCTGATGGTGGCGGGCGACGCCGAGGAACGCCGCCGCATCGTCGACTACATCAGTGGCGGCCATGTCGACGGGGTCCTCGTGGTCTCCTCGCGCGCCAGCAGCCCGGTGGTCCGGGCGCTGCTCACCCGGCGGATCCCGACCGTCGCGTGCGGCGCCCCCCTCGGCTTCGAAGGACGGATGGGCTACGTGGAGGCGGACGAGCTGGGCGGCGCCCAGAGCATCGTGCGGCACCTGCTCGACCGGGGACGACGCCGCATCGCCACCATCACCGGACCGCTGGACACGCCGGGTGGGGTCAAGCGCCTGGAGGGTTACCGGAGCGCGCTCGGTGACCGCTTCGACGCCTCACTCGTGGCGCACGGCGACTACACCCGGGAGGGTGGCCGGCGGGCGATGGAGGAGCTGCTCGAGCGTGTGCCCGACCTGGACGCCGTCTTCGCCGCCTCCGACCTCATGGCCGCGGGCGCGCTGGCCGGGTTGAGGGCCCGGGGACGACGCGTCCCGTCGGACGTGGCCGTCGGCGGGTTCGACGACTCGGGGCTCGCCGCAAGCCTGCAGCCGCCGCTGACGACCGTCCGTCAACCGCTGGACCGGATCGCCCACGAGGTGGTGCACCTGCTCCTGGACATCATCGACGGAGGAGCGCCGGCGGCGATCACGCTGCCCACCACGCTCGTCGAGCGGTCGTCGACGTAGGGCTCGAGCCCGGCCGGGCCACCCGGCGAACGCGGAGCGGGTGCCGGCCACCGTCCGGGGTTCACGGTGCCCGGGCCGCCCACCGGAGCCCGCGGGTGGTGAGCGTCGCGGCTGGGGTTCGTCGAGGACCTCCGGACGGTGGCCCAGGGTGGAGCAGAACACCCGGCCGACCCCGTAGGAGCGGACCCAGGCTACCGGCATGGTCACCGGGCCGTTGCTCGACAGTGGTCCGAAGTCGCCGTCGAACCGGGTGCGGGCCAGGACCCGGTTGGTGGGGTCGCCGTGCAGGTAGTAATGCTCGGTCGTCACCTCGAAGTCGGCGACCGGCTCGGTCACGGGATGGGTCCGGTCCACCGTGACGCGGTAGGGCAGCTCACCGCCCGGATGGGCGACGAACTGCCCGCCGACCATGCCCTGGTAGGCGAACGACTCGCGGAACGCGGCCGCCGCACCGTGGATGCACCCGAGCCCCGTGCCGCTGCGCACAGCGGCCTCGAGCCCCGCCTCCTGGGCCGGCGTCAGATGGCCCTCGGTCCAGACCGGGACGATGACGTCGTAGCCGCGCCGAGCCGGTCCGGGACGTGGAAGTCCGGACCGCCGGGCAGGAGCAGGGCACGGAGGGGCCGGGCGCCGCAGGGGCGGCGCGGGCCCGCAGGCGCGGAGCCCGAACCCCGAGTGGGTCGCGCCTGTGAGCGAGCACAGTTGTGGACCGGCGAGACTCCGCGCCCGGCCCCGGTCGACGGGCAGCGGCGTCGGAGCCGTCCCGCACGACCCGTGCAGGCCGGTTGCCCGGGTCGACCGGACTTCGAACCGCCCTGTCCCGGGCGCCGTCCGCGGGCCGGACCCTCAGGGGCGCGGTCCGCGGGGTGTGGGAGACGGCCGAGCGGCGCGGCGGAACCGAGGTCACGGAAGTGTCTCGGACGCCGTCGGACGCTTGACACACACCGCTGGTCGACCCAGGCTGTGATCGTGCACAGCAGTACACAGGGTCGTCTGAAGGACTCTGTGGCGGTGGTTTCCTCAACGAAGAGAGAGAGAACATGCATCGCAGACTCGCATCGACCATGGTGGGGGCGCTGATCGTCACCACCGCACTCGCCGCGTGCACCTCCTCGAACGACGGCGACACTCCGTCCGACGGTGACTCGACCCCCGACGGCGGCACCACAGGCGAACAGGCGGACCTGCAGTTCTGGACGTGGACGACCAACATCGAGGACGTCATCGCGATCTGGAACGACGAGCACCCGGACATCCAGGTCACCGTCGACCGTCAGGCCCAGGGTGACGAGCTGATCACCCGGGTCCTCACAGCGGCGCAGGCCGGCAACGAGCCCTGCCTCGTCCACACCGAGTACCAGGCCCTCCCGGTCCTCGTCGCGAACGGCGTCGTGGCCGACATCACCGCCGACTTCGAGGGCATCCGGGACGCCTTCCCCGACGGCGCCTGGGGCTTGACCTCCTTCGGTGACCAGGTCTTCGCCATCCCACAGGACATCGCGCCGATGATGCTCTTCTACCGCGAGGACCTCTTCGCGCAGTACGGGCTCGAGGTCCCGACCACGTGGGACGAGTTCGCAGCCCTGGCCGCCGAGGTCCGCCAGAAGGCCGAGCCCGACCAGTACCTGACCACCTTCTCCTCGGGTGACCCGGGCTGGTTCGCCGGTCTGTCGCAGCAGGCTGGTGCCGAATGGTGGACCAGCGAGGGCGAGGCCTGGAGGGTCGGGATCAACGACGAGGCCACGACGGCGCTCGCCGACTACTGGGGCAACCTGGTGAGCCAGGGCCTGATCGACGACCAGCCGATGTACACCCCCGAGTGGAACGCCGCCATGAACGACGGCACGCTGCTCGCGTGGCCCACCGCCGTGTGGGGCGCAGGTGTGCTCGAGGGCGTCGCGCCGGACACCGCGGGCCTCTGGCGCGCCGTGCCCATGCCGCAGTGGTCCGCTGGTGACAACGTCACCGGCTACTGGGGCGGCTCCGGCACTGCCATCACCACCGACTGCGAGTACCGGGAGCAGGCCGTGGAGTTCGTGACCTGGCTCAACACCTCGCCCGAGGCGCTCGAGGCGCTCGTCACCATCTCCGGTGTGTACCCGGCCGCCACGGCGGGTCAGACCGGCCCGGCGCTCGAGCAGCCGCCGGTGATGCTGCCGAACCAGCCTGACTTCTACACCCAGGCCTCCGAGATCGCGGGCACGGCTCGCGGCTTCACCTGGGGCCCGAACGTGAACGTGGCGTACAACACGTACAAGGATGCGTTCCAGGCGGCGATCGAGGGCGGGACACCGTTCTCCGGCGCCATCAACACCATGCAGGACACGACAGTCGCTGATCTGCAGACGCAGGGCTACGAGGTCATCGACTAGCGGTACCCGTCGGGCGGTGACCCTGTCCCTGCGGACAGGGTCACCGCCCAGGTTCCAGCGCCCCTTCCCCAACGACGAGGACAGGACGAGGCCGAGCGATGAGTGAGACCAAGACCGACGCGGCGCAGGAGCTCGCCCCGCCACGACTGCGCGGGGGGCGTCGCCCGCGGGCACGCCACGCCCGCAGTGCCCCGTACTGGTTCATGCTCCCGGCAATGGCGCTGTTCACCGGCTTCCTGCTGGTGCCGATCATCTACGCGACCTGGCTCAGCCTCCGGGCGAGCCGCCGCACCGGCGGGGGCATCCTCGGCCAGCGCATCGAGACCTTCGTCGGCCTCGAGAACTACTCGCGGGCGCTCAGCCACCCCGAGCTCTACGCATCCCTGGGCCGGATGCTGGTCTACGGTCTCCTCGTCGTGCCGGCCATGCTCGGTCTTGCCCTGCTGTTCGCCCTGATGCTCGACCTGCCCCGCGTCCGGATGCGCTCGGCGACCCGGATCGGCATCTTCTTGCCGTACGCGGTCCCCGGCGTCATCGCCTCGCTGCTCTGGGGTTTCCTCTACCTGCCGCGGGTCAGTCCGATCCGCAGAACCTTCGACGCCGTGGGCCTCGCCCCGCCGGACTTCTTCGGCCCGACGAGCATCTTCTTCTCGGTGGCCAACATCGCGGTGTGGGGCGGCGTGGGCTTCAACATGATCGTGATGTACACCGCCCTGCGGGCCATCCCCACCGAGCTGTACGACGCGGCACGCATCGACGGCTGCAACGACTGGCAGGTCGCCTGGCGGATCAAGATCCCGCTGCTGCAGCCCGCGCTGGTGATGACCGGCATCTTCTCGATGATCGCCACGCTCCAGGTGTTCACCGAGCCACAGACCCTCTCGCCGCTGACGAACGTCATCTCGTCGTCGTGGATGCCCCTGCAGAAGATCTACACCGACGCCTTCGTGCTCAACGACATCTACTCGGCAGCCGCGACCTCGATCGCCCTGGCCGGTGTGTCTCTGATGCTGTCCCTGATCGTGCTGTCCGTCATGCAGCGCCGGGCGTTCGGAGAGAACAAGTGAGCGACACCCTGACGACCGCGACGGCCGCACCGAAGACCGGGCGGGCGGTGCGCCACCGCGGGATCCACCGCACCCACTGGGGGGCGACGGGGATCCTGATCCTGGGCGCCCTGTACTGCGTGCTCCCCGCGCTCTGGGTGTTGATCGCCTCGACGAAGTCCCCGGGTGAGCTGTTCACCACGTTCTCGTTCTGGCCGAGCTTCACCGGCGGTCTGCAGGGGAACGTCGACGGGTTGCTCGCCTTCGGTGACCACGCCTTCTTGCGGTGGGCCCTCAACACCCTGCTCTACGCGGGGTTGGGCTCGGTCCTCACCGTGATCATCTCCGCGTCGGCCGGGTACGCCCTGGCCAAGTACCGCTTCACGGGCCGGGAGCTGCTGTTCCGGATCATCCTGGCGGGTGTCCTGGTGCCCCAGGTGACCCTGGCCATCCCTCAGTACCTGCTGCTCGCGAAGGTCGGTCTGACGGGGACCTACTGGTCGGTGCTGCTGCCCAGCCTGATCAGCCCGTTCAGCATCTACCTGTGCCGCATCTACGCGATGGCTGCGATCCCGGACGAGCTGCTCGAGGCCGGCCGGATCGACGGTGCAGGGGAGTCCCGGCTCTTCCGCTCGGTCGCCCTGCCGTTGATGCTCCCGGGTCTGATCACCGTGCTGCTGCTGCAGTTCGTGGCGATCTGGAACAACTTCCTGCTGCCGTTCATCATGCTGTCCGACAGCGACAAGTATCCCCTCACAGTGGGTCTGTATGCCCTGCTCAACCAGGGTGCGAGCCAGCCGGCCCTGTACACGCTGGTGATCACCGGCGCGATGCTCTCGATCCTCCCGCTGATCGCCCTCTTCCTGCTCCTGCAGCGGTACTGGCGGCTCGACCTGCTCAGCGGTGGCCTGAAGGGATGACGGGGGTTCTCGCGGGCGGTGCCCCGGGCACCCGAGGCGTGGGTGCGACGACGGCCGGTCGTCGTCGTTCTTCGAGGAGAGTTGAGCTCATGGCCGAGCAGGCGGGTGACTTCCCGGCGGACTTCGTGTGGGGCGCTGCGACGGCGTCCTTCCAGGTGGAGGGAGCACTCGAGGAGGGTGGTCGTGGCGTGTCGATCTGGGACACCTTCACGGCGCAGCCGGGGGCGATCGCGGGGGGTGACACGGCGGCGGTCGCGTGCGACCACTACCACCGCTACGGCGAGGACATCGCCCTGCTCGCCGACCTCGGCCTGTCCGCGTACCGGTTCTCGATCGCCTGGCCGAGGATCCAGCCCGACGGCCGCGGCGGCGCCAACCGCGAAGGGCTCGACCACTACCGGCGCATGGTCGACACCTGCCTCGAGCGGGGCGTCACCCCGTACGTGACCCTGTACCACTGGGACCTGCCGCAGGCCCTGGAGGACGCGGGCGGGTGGCCGAGCCGGGACACGGCACATCGCTTCGTCGACTACGTCGGGATCGTCGCCGACGCGCTCGGTGACGTGGTCGACCACTGGATCACGGTCAACGAGCCCAAGGTCGCCAGCCATGCCGGGTACGCCAGCGGGATCCATGCCCCAGGCCGGCGGGAGCCCGCCGCCGCACTGGCGGCCGCGCACCACCTGCTGCTCGGCCACGGGCTCGCCGCGCGCGAGCTCCGGCGCCGCATGTCCACCGGCGGGTCCCTGGGCATCGCGCTGGACCTGACGCCGGTCACCGCCGCGTCGGACACCCCCGCGGACGAGGCCGCGGCGCGTCGCTTCGACGGGAACTTCAACCGGATGTTCCTCGAGCCGGTGCTGCGCGGGCGCTACCCGCAGGACATGGTCGAGTGGTACGGCGGCGTCCCGTACGTCCGCGACGGGGACCTGGCGGTGATCAGCGAGCCCATCGACTTCCTGGGCGTCAACTACTACCGCCCGCACATCATCCGGGCCGGGGACGGCTCGGTGAGCAGCGGAGCGGGGTCGCCGACGGCCCTCGACGCCGAGCTGGTGATCCCGCCGGGCACGCCGGTGACCGACGTGGGCTGGCCCGTCTCGCCGCAGGGGCTCGCCGACCTGCTGGTGCACCTCCGGGACGAGTACCCGGGGCTGCCGCTGATGGTCACCGAGAACGGCGCCGCGTACCCGGACGAGGTCGGACCCGACGGCCGGGTGGACGACCCGCTCCGGGTGGCCTACCTCGACGGTCACCTACGCGCGATGCGCGGGGCGATCGCGGCGGGCGCCGACGTCCGGGGCTACTTCGTGTGGTCGCTGATGGACAACTTCGAGTGGGCGGAGGGTTACTCCCTGCGGTTCGGCGTCGTCCGCGTGGACTACGAGACCCAGGAGCGCATCCTCAAGACCAGCGGCGAGTGGCTCGGCAGGGTGGCGCAGCGGAACGCGCTGCCGGTCGCCCCCGCGCCCGTTCCGGCGGCCACCGACGGGCTGGTGGCGCGCGACGCCTCGGCCCTGTCGCGGAGGACGCCGTGACGCCGGTGTCGGTGCTGCAGTACGCCGAGATCGGATCGCGGGACCTGGACCGGTCGCGTGACTTCTACCGGGGGTTGCTGGGGTTCGGGGAGGTGGAGTCACCCTGTGGGCCCGACGCCGCACGCGTGGCCTGGTTCGCGGCCGGCCCGGCGCTCCTGAAGGTCGTGGAGGTCGGCGGCCACGCCGATCCCGGGGACTGGGTGGACGACGACCTCCAGGCGGGCATGCGGCACATCGGGTTCAAGGTCGGCGACGTCGATGCCCAGGTCGCACGCCTGGCGACGGCCGGCGTGCGGGTCCTCTCGCCGCCGCGCGACGTCCTCGGCGACGTTCGCATCGCCTTCTTCCTCGACCCCGACGGCGCCCGACTGGAGTACATCCAGGGCAACCTCACCTATCAGCACGTCGTCTCGCCGGACCTGGTCGACGCCGAGGCGGCGGGCGTTCTCGCGCCGGAGGACGGCCCGCGGTTCGACCACGTGGGACTGACCGTCGCCGACCTCGACAGTTCGCTCGACGTCTGGTGCGGTCGCCTGGGGTACGAGGTGATCGGTGACATCCGCCACCACGGCGACGAACGAGGATTCCTGATGACCTACCTGCACGCAGGGGGCCCGGTGCTCGAGGTCTTCAGCTTCGACGTGCCGACCCTGCCACCGCCGACGGCGTCGCCGCACCGCACGGGCCTCCGCGGCATCGGCCTGCGGGTACCCGGCGCGCAGTCCGTACCGGCTCTCCAGGACGGCGTCCCGGTCGCGGCGGTGTCCGATGGCTGAGACCAGACGCGCTCTCGTCACCGGGTCGAGCGACGGGATCGGTGCGGCGATCGCCGACGAGCTCACCCGGCGCGGCATGCAGGTGGTGCGGCACGCGCGGAACGAGCGGCGCGCGGCGCAGTGCCGGGAGCACGCGAGGGCGGACGTCCCGGTGGTCGTCGGGGACCTCGCGTCGCTGGCCTCCACCCGGGCGCTGGCCGCCCAGATCAGCGACCTGGGCCGCCTGGACGTGATCGTCCACAACGCAGGGTGGCTCAGCCCGGATCAGGCCAGGTCCGTGACCGAGGACGGGATGGAGCGGACCTTCCAGATCAACGCCGTCGGGCCGTACCTCCTGACCACGGCCGTGCCGTTGCCCCGGCGGTTCGTGTACGTCAGCTCGGACTCGATCCGCAGCGCCCACCTCGACCTGTCCGACCTCCAGCACGAGAGCTCCTGGGAGCCGATGCAGGTGTACGCCGACTCCAAGCTCGCCGTCACCGCCCTGGCGCTGTACGTGGCCCGGCGGTACCCGGAGGTGCCGTGCAACGCGGTCCACCCCGGATGGGTGCGGTCCAAGATGAGCGGCGACGTGGCGCCGCTCTCGCTGGAGCAGGGCGCCGACACCCCGGTGTGGTTGGCCTGCGCCGACGATCCCGGTGCCCGGGTGACCGGGCAGCTGTTCCACGACCGCAGGCCGGTGATCTACAACGACGAGGCGCACGACCCGGCGATCCAGGTCGCGCTGGTCGCCGCACTCGAGGAGCTCACCGGTGCCCGCCTGCCGGAGCCCTCGCGGGAGGTGACGTGACGGCATCGCCCCGCTGGAGCCCGGCGACCGCGCCCCCTCGTCCGCCCAGTCCGGCCGAGGCCGTAGCCACCCGTACCGCCTCGGCCACCGTCGGCACGACCCGGGCATCGAAGACCGACGGCACGATGTGGTCCGCGGAGACCCCGTCCTCGGCGACGATGTCGGCGATCGCCCGAGCCGCAGCGACCTTCATGGACATGTCCACCGACCGTGCCCGGCTGTCGAGCAGTCCGCGGAAGAGGCCAGGGAACACCAGGACGTTGTTGACCTGGTTCGCGTAGTCGCTTCGGCCGGTGGCGGCCACGGCCACGTTGTCCGGCATCTCCTCCGGCATGATCTCCGGGGTCGGGTTGGCCATCGCGAAGACGATGGCGTCCTTGGCCATGGTCGCCATCCACTCCGGCTCGACCAGGCCGGGACCGCTGAGCCCGACGAAGACGTCAGCACCCGCCAACGCGTCCTCGAGCTCGCCGCGCAGTCTCTCGGGGTTGGTCGTCTCGGCGATGGATCGCTTCTCCGAGTTCAGGTCCGTTCGGTGCGTGGAGATGATGCCGTGCCGGTCCACCCCGATGAAGTGCCTGACGCCGGCATGCTGCCAGAGCCTGACGCTGGCCACTCCGGCCGCGCCCATGCCGAGGAAGACGACCTTGAGATCCTCCAGCCGCTTGCCGACCACTTCGACCGCGCCATAGAGGGCTGCCAGGGTGACGATCGCGGTCGCGTGCTGGTCATCGTGGACGACCGGGATGTCCAGCGCGTCCTGCAGTCGTCGCTCGACCTCGAAGCACTCCGGTGCCGCGACGTCCTCCAGGTTGATGCCGCCGAAGGCGGGTGCGATCGCCTTGCCCACCGCGACGAGCTCCTCGATGCCGGAGGTCCGCGTGCAGATGGGGTACGCGTCGACGCCGGCGAGCTGCTTGAACAGCATGGCCTTGCCCTCCATCACGGGCATGGCCGCCTCTGGACCGATGTTGCCGAGGCCGAGCACCGCGGTGCCGTCCGTCAGCACGGCAACGGAGTTCGACTTGCTGGTGTAGTCCCACACCAGTTGGGGCTGCTGCGCGATCGCCGAGCACACCCGGGCGACACCAGGGGTGTACGCCATCGACAGGTCGTCACGAGTGAGCACCGGGAACTTCGGCGTCACCTCGATCTTGCCGCCGCGGTGCCGATCGAAGACCCGGTCGGTGACAGACAACAGCTCAACGCCCCGGACCGACCGGGCTGCCTCGACGACGTCCTGGCCGTGCGTCTGCCCGCAGGTCTCCACCTGGATCTGCCGGACGATGGAGTCACCGTGGTACTCGATGATGTCGATGTCGTCCACGAGTGCACCGGCGGCGCCAAGAGCCGAGGTCAACTTCCCCAACGTGCCGGGAATACGCTGCAGCGACACCCGCAGAGTCAGGGTGTTGCTGGCAGACGGACGGATTGCCGCCATGTGCTGAGACCTCTCCCACGTGTGGGGTCGCCCTGTGCGAACTCGATCGCACGGCGCTCGGGCACTGAGCCGAACCAGGTCATGGCCGGACTGACGGGCGCCGCGCCAGGAGACGGGAGCACTCAGCCACCTGTGGGTCTCGTGGCGGCTGGCCTGGGGCCGGCGGAGGTGCAGAACCTGCGCCGCAGCATAGGACGCCGCCGCACCCGGATGTGGGCGGTCCGGAGAGTTGCCGTCACCAGGCGATGGGAACTCTCCGACGCAGGACGGCTACCGTCTGACGCGTGACCGTCACACCCGGGAGCTGCTGAGATGCCTGTGGTCGACGCCGCGCTCGACGTCCTCGCCGCGTCCCCCCTCCTGACGATCTTCCTGGTGGTCGCCCTGGGCACCGCCCTGGGTGCGGTGCCGTTCGGTCCGGTGCGGTTCGGTGCGGCCGGCGCGCTGTTCGTCGGGCTCGCGGTCGGCGCGCTGGACCCCCGGCTCGGCGAGGGCCTTGCCCTGGTGCAGACCCTTGGCCTGGCCCTGTTCGTCTACACCGTCGGGCTGGCGGCGGGCAGCACGTTCTTCCGCGACCTGCGGCGGCAGCTACCGCTGATGACCGTCGGTGTGGCCGCGCTCACGATCGCGGCTGCGACAGCGGTCCTCCTCGGCGGCATCGCAGGTCTGTCCGGTCCGCTGCGGGCCGGCGCGTTCACCGGGGCCCTGACCTCCACGCCCGCGCTCGCCGCCGCGACGGCGGCGTCCGGCAGCACCGAGCCGGCGATCGGCTACGCCCTGGGGTACCCGCTCGGGGTGACCGTTGCGATCGTCGTCGTCGCGGTGGTGATCGGGCGGCTCTGGCCGTCCGGGCGGGACCCGGAACCGGCCGCGGGACTGGGGATCGAGGCCGTGACCGCACAGGTGGACCGACCCACCCTGCTCTCGGCGGTGCCCGGATTCGCGGACGGCCAGGTGCGGATGTCGTACCTGTCGCGGGAGGGGCGCACCCGGGTGGTGGCGCCCGACGAGCAGCTCCAGCCAGGTGACCGGGTGGTGGTGGTGGGGCCGAGCGCGGCGGTGGCTGCCGCCGTCGGGCACCTCGGCACGCTGCTGACCGAGCACCTCGCCCACGACCGGACGTCGGTGGACCACCGGCGGTTCGTCGTCTCGGAGCCCAGCGTGGTCGGGCGCACCATCGCCGAGCTGGACATCCCCGGCCGGTTCGGCGGCGTGATCACCAGGGTGCGCCGCGGGGACCTTGACCTGCTCGCTCGCGACGAGCTCACCCTCGAGCTCGGCGACCGGGTGCTCGCCGTCGTGCCGCGCGAGGAGCTCGGTGCGGTGTCCGCCTTCCTCGGGGACTCCGAGCGCCGGGTCTCCGAGATCGACGCGCTGTCCGTGGGGATCGGCATGGCGCTCGGCCTGCTGCTGGGCCTGCTCACGATCCCGCTGCCCGGGGGCGCGGCGTTCGCGTTGGGCTCCGCGGCCGGCCCGCTGCTGGTCGGGATGGTGCTGGGCCGGATGGAACGCACCGGGCCGATGGTGTGGGGCCTGCCACGCGCGGCGAACCTGACCATCCGCCAGCTCGGGCTGCTGTTCTTCCTGGCCGCGGTCGGGCTGGCCTCCGGTCAGGCGTTCGCGGCGCAGGCCTTCACCGCGACCGGTGCTCGGGTGGTCGCGGTGGTGCTCGGAGTCATCGGGATCACCTCGGCGCTCTTCATGCTCGGCGCCCGGGCGGTGGGTGTCAGCGCGCCGCGGGCAGCCGGTGCGCTCGCGGGTCTGGTCGGCCAGCCGGCGGTTCTTGCCTACGCGGGGTCGCGGGTGACCGACGAGCGCGTCGAGGGAGGGTACGCGGCGCTGTTCGCGCTCGGGATCATCGTGAAGATCCTGGCCGTGCAGCTGATCGTGGTGCTCTGACTCGGCCCGGCAGGTCGGCGTAGCGCTGCGCGACGGCCGCCGCGACGTCGTCGGCGAAGGTCGTGAACGGGGTGGCCTCGAGGCGCCGCTTGGCTCCGGCGCCGACATGGCGCCAGGTGCCCACCACCTGCCCGTCAACCAGCACGGTCGGACGGAACACCCCGTTGCCGCCCGGCACGATCCGGTCGGCATGCTCCGGCGCCAGGGTCATCGAGCGGTCCCCGTAGCCGAGGATGATCTCGTCGAAACCGGGCAACAGCAGGACCTCGCGCGCCGCCTTCCGATGTGCGTCCAGGAGTGCGGGGATCGCGGGGTCCAGCAGGTACGTGGTCCGGTCGACGATGCGGCTCGCCAGCTGGTCGCGGACTGACTCGACACCGGCCCGCACGTCGGAAGCCACCAGGCCGGACCAGCGCGACAGGTCCGCGACGGTTGCCGGGCCGTGCCCGCGGAAGTAGCGCAGGGCGAGCTCGGCCAGGGACTCCGCACGGCTGAGCATCCGCGGCTTGCGCACCCACTCCGCCAGCAGGACGAACAGCTGCTCCGTGCCCCGGAACGGCCCGAGGCAGAGCACACCACGTTGCGCCAGCTCGACGATCAGGTGGTACCCCCGCCCGCCCGTCGTGGGCAGCCCCGCCTCGTCCCAGACGGCGAACAGCTCGGTGCGCGTGCGCCCGCCGGTGCCCGCGAGGGCGGCGACGGCCAGCTCGTCGGCGCGCATCACGTCGTCCTCGCCCAGACCGAGCTGCGGACGACGCTTGCCCGAGGCCGCGCGCGGTCGCGCGGTCATCAGCGGGAGCATCCAGGCGAGGTCCCGCGCCAGGACCGTGTGCAGGGTCCCGCGCATCGGCCAGGACCGGACGATCTCCCCGGCGTCGTAGGCGGCGACCACCTCGGACCGGTCGCGGCGCGCGGTACGCAGGGCGATCGATGTGATCGCGCCGACGTCGTCCTGGGCCTGGACCGCGGTCAGCAGCCCGACGACGGCGGCCGGCGAGTCGAGGGGCGGCCCGACGACGCGCTGGGCGGCCAGCCGGAGCAGGGCGATCTCGTGCGGCGTCGTGTCGCGCGGAGTGCTCACCCGGCCCAGTGAAGCAGGGCCCGCCGACACCTGGCGACCGGCTGCCCGACGACGCCGCCGCCGTCGGCTTGGGCCGCGAGGGGGGTCGGATGGGGTGCTGACCAGGGCCATATCGGTGTGCATTGGGCCGTGCGGGTGATTTGTCGCAGCGTGGGATCGCTCCCGCGACTCTCGCGCCAGACAGGTGCTGTTACTGGTGGGTACGCTCTGTATGTCAGCGAAAAAGGCAAACCCGTCGCAAGGCGGGGACGCAAAGCCACGGGACCCTCGGGGTCAGCCGGGTTACCGAACGAAGGATGGCGCCTTCATGTACGAGCCGCCCAGCGTTGCACCCACCCCCAGCGGTCGCGACCTCCCCACGCCATGGGAACTCCTGTCCGTCCTGGACCGCCTCGTCGAGTTGATGGGCGAGGACGAGCCCCTGTCGGTCGTGCCCCGGCAGCGCCGCGCGTCGTAGGCGACCGGTGCCCGGCGTCCCGGTCCGCCGGCGCCTCGGTCACTGGTAGCTGACGAAGCTCGGGATCGGCTGCACCTGGTACGTCTGCGCGGGCGTGAGCATCGGCACGTCCTCGTCGATGAAGTTCTTCCAGCCCCACACCACACCGGGCGGCTCGCCGACGTGCAGGGCCTGCCAGGTCCCGTTCTTGCCACCCTGGCTGCCTTGGCCGTCGGCGTGGATGAGCACGGCCAGCTCCTCGTGCGTGGTGGTGACGTTCTCCCGGCCCTGGATCATCCGGAGCATGAACTGGTGCAGGACCAGGAGCTTCTGCGGAAGATGGTTGGTCCGGGTCAGCTCGGCAAGGTAGTCCCCGACCGCGTTGACCTCGCTCACGTCGACCGAGCCGATCTGGACCAGGTGCACCTGGTTGGGCCCCAGGCGCCACTCGGGGTCCATTGCCAGACCGACGTTCGGGTACAGCAGGAGCGGCTCGTACAGCTTGGCCTGGGTGAGGAAGTCCGTGCGCCCCGGCTGCAGGTCGAGGACCACGTAGACGCCGGCGTCGCGGGCGGCCTCGACCCAGGGGATGAGGGTCTCCACCGGCAGCTCGTTGGAGTAGTTGCCGTCCTCGCCTGGGCCCGCGGACGCGATGGTCACGATGATCTCGAAGGCGCCGACGACGGTGTCCGGGGTCAGCGCCTGGTACTCGGCTGCCAACCCCTGCACCCGGGCGACGCTGGCCGCCGCGTCCTGCTCGCCCAGGATGCCGAGCCCGGGGAAGGTCGGCGTGCCGTACAGGGCGACCATCCGGCGTCCGGGGAAGAGCACCTGTCCCCCGCCGGGCAGCTCGACGCCGGTCGCCGCGGTCGCGATCTTCCACGCCAGGGTGTCGCTCACGCCGAAGCCTGAACCGATCCCGATGGTGGCGGTCGGCTGGACCGCGGCGATCGCCTGGATGTCGGCCGGGTCGACCCGCGGGTCTCCGCTGCTGACCACGATGACGTCGAGAGCGGCTGCGCGCGCGGTCGCGACGGCGGCCAGCTCGGTGGGGTCACCGGTGGTGAGGACGAGACCGCCGTCCGGCGTCTCGGCGAGCTCGGTCAGCGGGAGTGCCGGGGCTGCCGGTGACTCCGTCGGGCTTCCGGTGGGGTCGCTCGGACGACCCGTCTCGCCCGCGCCGACGTCGTCCCCGCTCGCCGTTCCGTCGTCCGGTGCGGGCTGGGTCGGCTCGGTCGGCTCGGTCGGCTCCGTCGGGGCGGCGGGAGTGGCGGGGCCGGGGGCGAGCAGGGTGGGCGACTCGCGGTCAAGACCGGCCACCGCGATCGTCGGGCCCGTCGTGTCGCCGGTCGGTTCCACGACCTGACGCTCCAGGTCCAGGCCGAGCAGCGCGGCCAGGTCCGCGTCGTCCGCCGGCGCCTGGACGACCGTCACGGACCGCTCGACCGGCACGTCCACGTCGCCGAACACCAGGATGGCCAGCACGCCGAGCCGGCTCAGCTCGTCGGCGGTGACGTCCGGCGGCGCAGCGGCGGCCGGATCGGTGGTGGCCCCGGTGGTGGCCCCGGCGCTGGGCTCGGTGACGCCGGTGGACGGGTCGTGCAGGAGCAGTGGTGCGCCAAGGGCGACGGCCGCCGACGCCGCGCGCAGGTGGGCCTCGCTGTCCACAGCCGACGCGACGACGGCGACCGGCGCGGAGGCGAAGAGAGCGGCGCTGACCCCGGCGGCGACGGTGATCGAGGG
>Ga0209585_10000523_pt1 | contig 14902 bp, 25 predicted proteins | sample NGEPerone_FD_185491 | JGI IMG/M metagenome (GOLD analysis project Ga0209585, IMG submission 185491) | Arctic peat soil microbial communities from the Barrow Environmental Observatory site, Barrow, Alaska, USA - NGEE Permafrost154B-one... | ecosystem: Environmental > Terrestrial > Soil >... | reverse complement strand
CAAGGAACCCAGCCCGGGGGCGCAGAACCTGGCCGATCATCTGCGGCCACACGTCCCGGGTGATGTAGGGGCGGACCCACGCCGCCGTCACGAGCCCGCCATGCTCAACGGCAGCCCGGACGACGGCCGCCTCGATGTGCTGCCGGTCGGTCTGACGTGACGGCAGCGGGTCGTTGTGGACGGCGGCCAGGACGACGGGCGTGGGGTCCGTGCGTGGGATGAGGGGCAGCGAGGCGCATGAGCCGGTGTGCCCGCGCAGGCGGGTGCACATCCAACCCCGGGGAGGCCGTTCGCAGGTTGGCTCAGAGTCCGTGTCTAAGGTCGCGTCGACTCGCGCGGCGGCGGCCAGGACGACGGGCGTCGGGTCCGGCGGGCGGGGGGTCCAGTCGAGGGCGTCCTGCACGGGGGCGGTCACTGTGTCACCGCATAGGCCATATGGGTGTGCGCGCCGTGCGCCTCGACCCACGCCTTGCACGCGGGACAGACCGGAGCGTCCGGCCACTCGATCTCAGGCCAGAACAGCGGCGCCTTGCCACACACGGTGTCGAAACGCCCGTCTAGCCGCGCGAGCCAGTTCTCCGAGAAGTGGACCGGCCCGAACGGCCACGCGCGCAACCAGTCGGCGCCGATGTCGCGGCCGTCGATGGAGACGTTCTGCAACTCGCTCATCCGCGCCGGGACCTCGATGGCGCTCACGCGACACCGCCCCACGGGCCACGGTCCACAGGTTCGGGCCGGATCAGCTCGACGAGGGCCACCACGGCCGGGGACAGGACGTCGCCCCGGAGCGGGTCGTCGGTCAGCGTCGCCGCGACGTCCTGGCCCTGGCGGCTCAGGGCGCGGGATGCGGTCTCGACCGACGACGGGCGCCAGTCGCGGGACTGGCCGAAGAACACGGCCAGGGACAGGGAGGCATTCGGGTCGCGGGTCACGAGGCACGCTCGCTGGCGGTCGAGAGCATGGCCTCGACGTCGGTGCGGCGGATGATGTAGGCGGCGGTGCGGCCGGGGAGTTTCTGTGCCGGGATCTCGCCTCGGCGGATCATCCGGTGGATGGTGCGAACGTCCTTGCTCAGGAGCTGGGCGACCTCGGAGGTTCCCAGAAGTTCCGATGTGGGCATGTGGCCCAAGTTAGCGCAAGGACCGACAGGGCGCAAGACCTAAGTTGGGGCAGTTTCACCCGTGTGACCACTTGCGCACCTGGTGCCATGTGCCGTAACTTGGACACATGAGTAAGCAGACAGTGAGTGCAGGGACCGTGCCCGAGTTCGACATCCACGACAGGCTGCGCAAGGCGCGCGACATCGTCGGCCTCGACCAGCAGACGCTGGGCGACGAGATCGACGTCAGCCGGAACACCGTCGTCCACTACGAGAACGGCTCGACGAAGCGCCTCAAGGCCATCGTCCTCAAGCAGTGGGCGCTACGGACGGGCGTGCCGTATGAGTGGCTGATGACCGGCGAGGAGCCGCCTCAGGCTCCTGACGGTGGTGATGAGCTCCCGCGGCTGGAATCGAACCAGCAACCATCCGGTTATGCGTCTTCGCAGGCCATGCAGGCGCGCATCCTACGCCTGCCCCGCGCCGCGTAGGTCCCCCGAGCGGACCATTCATGTCTCGGCTGCGGCTGGTCGATACCCCCCAGATCACTCACTCTCTGGGGGGAGAGACCGTCATGCCTTGGCACGTCGCGATCACCGAGTACGCCACATCGCTTCGGGCCGCCCGACGCTCACCGGGCACGGTCCGTCTGCACGTCCATTACCTACACCGCTTGGCCGGGGCCACCGCGTCGCCCTGGGGGGTGACGACCGCTGACCTGCGGCGGGCTCTGGACGTGCCCCGCTGGTCAGCCGAGACCCGCAAGTCTGCGCGGTCCGCCTACGTCGGGTTCTACCGGTGGGCGACCGCTGAGGGCATGATCGACCCGGACCCTGCCGTGCGACTGGCCGCGATCAGCGTCCCGCCGGGCAAGCCGCGGCCCGCACCTGAGCGTGTCCTCGCGAAGGCGCTCATGGTCGCCGCGCCGCGCGAGCGCGTGATGCTGCTGCTGGCCGCCTACGCCGGTCTGCGGTGCGCGGAGATCGCGGCCGTCCACCACCGTGACATGGTCGACGGCATCCTGTACGTGGTCGGCAAGGGTGGCAAGACTCGGGTCGTGCCCATCGAGCACCCCGAGCTTATCGCCGCCATCGCCCGGGCGGACGGGTGGGTGTTCCCTTCCCCCCGGGGTGGGCACCTGACGCCCGGCCATGTGACGCACCGCCTGTCCGCAATCCTGCCGGACGGGTGGACCGGGCACACGCTGCGGCACCGGTTCGCGACCCGCTCCTACGCGGCGAACCCCGACGTGTTCGCGCTGGGCCAGGTGCTCGGTCACTCCCGGCCGGAGACGACGATGCGCTACGTCCTGCTCCCACCGGAGGCCCTGTGGCGTGTGGTGCGCGGCGCGGCCTAGCGGGTCACGGCGTCCGCGATCACGTCGAGGTCTGCGTCCGACGTTGCCGCGTAGATCGCTGTGGTCGCCGGGCTCGCGTGGCCCATCGCCCGGGACACCGCCAGCAGGTTCGACGTGCCGGCCAGGGCGAGCGTCCCGTACCGGTGGCGCAGCTGGTGGAACGTGGCATGCACGCCGGCGGTCTGGATCGCGCGGTTGACCCGCCGTTGCAACTGCCCGGCAGAGTACGCCAGCGCCGTCGCGGTCACGACGTTGCGCCCGGTGTCGGGCAGGAGCGCGTCGAGCAGGATCGGGGACAGGCCCACGAGCCGCGTCTTGGAGCCCTTGCCGAGCACCCTGATCCGCCGGACCTCGGTGTCGACGTCCGCCCACTCGAGCGCGGCCGCCTCGGAGACCCGCAGCCCGGCCCACGCGCCCAGGCACACGGCGCGTCGCAGGTCGTCGGGCAGCACGTCGAGCAGGAGTCGCAGGTCGGCCCGGGAGATGGGCCGCGGCAGGCCCTTGGGGACGCGGGGGGCGGTGATGCGCAGGGTGGGGTCGTCGTCGCGGTGCTCCCACACGCGCGCCCACCGGTAGAACGCCCGGACGGCGGCCAGCTCGTTGACGCGGGTGGCGGGGGACAGGTGCGCGCGGGAGTGCCACCACGCCTCGACGTCCTCGCGGGTTGCGGTGGGTGCATCGGGCAGGGTGCGCAGGGTCCGGGCGTAGGTGGCGACGGTGTTGGGGGCCATCGCGCGGTCGGTGGTCAGGTGGTCGAGCCATGCTGGGACGAGGGCGGTCATGCGGACGCTCCGAAGTCGAGGACGCCTTGGGATAGGCGGCGGGCGGCGATCTCGCAGTACCGCTCGTCGATCTCGACGCCGATGGCGCGGCGGCCAAGGCGGGCGGCTGCGGCGAGTGTTGATCCGGACCCCGCGAACGGGTCGGCGATGACGCCCCGCGTCGGTTCGATCAGCGTCTCCATCAGCCCGAGCGGCTTGGGCGTCGGGTGCCCGCTACGCGCGACGAGGCCATTGGGGCTCTGCATCGCCTCGGATGACCGGATCACCGACCCTCGGCGTGTCGACCGCTTCGCCCACGTACCGAGCAGGTAGATCTCCTCGTGTGACGAGCCGAAGGCAGCCGAGAGGTTGCCCATCCCAGGGCCCACACCATCGGTCTTGTCCCACACCAGAACTTGCACGGTGCGGGGTGGGCGAGGCACGCGCCAAGTCCCGAACACGGCGGCTTGACGGTCTCCCCACAACTCAAGGGCGGCGTCGCGGGCGGCTGGCGTTCCGTCGCCAACGATCGGGCGAGACCGCCCTCTAACCCAGCCCGAGTCGTAGTCCATGCCGTAGGGCGGGTCGGTCACGAGCACGTCCGCGCCCGTCCACCACTCCGGGTGCTCCAGGCAGTCCCCGTGCCAGAGCGTCACGGCGTCGTCTGCGTAGTACGGGGTGGTCATCGGTTACGCCTCCCCGCGGCTGGCGTCTAGGTATTCGTCCGTCGTGAAATCTCCCGTGAAGTCGGGATCGATGCCGAACAGGTCGGACCAGCACGCCGGACGTGGGCCCACGCCGAGGGTGTAGCGGATGGGTAGGCAGTAGCGCTCGCGCGGCTCGGCGAGGCGAGCCGCCTCCTCGCGAGCCGCCCGACGCAGCCTCCGCTCGCGCTTCTCGCTCACAGCCGCCACTCCGGTCGATAATCCGTGTGGTCGGCGTAGGGCGTGGCGAGGAGTCGCAGGACGCGCTCGGCAAGGAACTCGATCACTGGCCCAGATGCCCCGTCTTGCCAGGCGTGGTCGTTCGCGGTCTGCATTGCGGCCACGATCAATCGGTGCGCCTCGCACACGGCCCTGGCCCAGTGGCTCCACGTGCCCGGCGTTCCGTCGTCGCCGTAGCCAGCAGCGTCGAGCAGGTCATCGGCCACCCTCGCCAGCAGGAACTCGGTCAGATCACTCATCGTCGGCCCCCTTCGGGTGGAGGGCGGCGCGGAGCATGAACTCAAGCGTCGAGAGGCTGGCCGGGTGGTGCTGACCGAATGTGACCAGGTGCTCGGCGTCGTCACGGGCCCACTCGTCCGCCAGCGCCTCGACCCTCGCCACGATCGCCGCCAGGGCGTCACGCTCGCGGATGGGCAGTGCATCTAGTTCCTCGGCGGTAGGCATGTGCCCAGTTTAGCACAGGTGCCCGATAATGAGTCTTATAGGTCAGCGCACGGCGGTCCCGAAGTGTGACGCGGATCACACGCCCTAGGGGGTCTACCCCTAGACACACCCGGTCTACCCGCATACACTTGAGGTATCAGCAGGGACCACCTAGGCGAAGACGTTGCCCCGCTGCCGCGCCTCGCACGCTCGGCAGAGACGGGATTCCGACACCTAGCAGACAGGCCGCCAGCTCCGCACCCAACAGAAGGTTGACGACCATGACCGACGACCTGACGACCGCCGCCCGTGACTACGCGCAGGCCCGCCATGACGCCGAGACGGCCCGCGTCGCCCTGGTCGCGGCGATCCGTGCGGCTGCTGCTGCGGGTGAGTCTGAGCGGCGGATCGCTGAGCACGCCGAGATCGCACGCATGACGGTCCGCAAGGCGCTCGGGAAGGACGTCGTGCGGCGAGCACTGACCGAGTACGTGGAGGAGGAGTGATGGCACGGGTCACCGAGGGGCTCGAGCGGGAGCGACTGGCGATGCTCGACTACATGACGGCAGCGGGCGTGCCGGACCCGGGGAGCATCGTCCAGTACAGCATCGAGCCAGGCCAGGAGCCCGGCACGTTCACCGTCCAGCGCTTCATGGGGGATGGCGTACCGCGTCGCCCCGAGCAGTACAAGGTCCCGCTGCGGGCGGACGACGGGCACGTGTGTCGCGGCCCGGTGCTGGTGCCGAGCCGTCGCGCCCAGTGCACGATCTGCGGGCACGTGTTCGATGTGGATGAGACGTGATGGATGAGGCGATGCGCGAGCGGGTGTGGGCGCGGTGGCTCACGGAGTACCCGGAGGATGCCGACCTCGACGAACGCGGGCGGGACATGGTGCTCGGGACGTACAGGGCCGCGAGCATGGCGTTCCGCCTGGCGTGCGAGGACGTCGACTGGCCGCTCGGCAAGACGGCGATCAGGCTCGCCGATGACCTCGACGCGCGCTTCGACGCGCTCTGCCGCGATGGCCTACGCGCCGCGCTGCGACATACCCGCTGACCCCAGACAGCACGAAGCGCCCCCCACCCCGGCTCGTGGCCAGGATGGGGGGCGTCGTGTGGTGGGATCGGGTTCCGGTGCGCCTTCGGCTGCTGGGGCCTAGGGCGAGGTGGCCGTCTTTCCCACCACGAGGTGGGCGTCATGCGTGGTGGGGTCGGGGTGCGGGGCGCTATGCGTCGGTCAGCCCGGTGGGGTTAGGCGACCTTGTGCAAGGCGATGCGTCCGACACGGAAGGTCCCCGTGCCGTAGAGGACCACCTGCGCCAGAATCTTGAGGTTCGCCGCCGCGGGGATCGTGAAGACGGGTGTGCGAAGCACCCCAGACGGAATACGAGCTTCTGCCGCCCACGCGCTGGGAGGCACCCACCGGAAGTCGGACATCGAGCCCTGACCGGAGTACGTGGTGCTGTAGGAGTCGATGGTGAGGTCGAATCGCCCCGAGGAGTTGGTCAGGGCGAAGTCGGCGTCTGTCTCGAACTCGCAGATGGCGTAGACCTGCGTGACGCCGGGGGTCCATGCGACGTTGGCAGACGCATTCTCCTGGACGAGGGTGATCGCTGTTCCTGCGGTCGAGTTGGTGATCTGCTGCCAGTAGCCTGGCTTTCCGTCCGTCCGCGCCACCTTGGATGTCGTCGCCGTCACGGAACCGGTCGCCGCCTTGACCGTCCAGCCCGTCGCCACGCTCCCGGTGACACCTGCCCCGGCCGTGCCGGACGTGCCGGTGAGGTAGGGATTCGTGCTGAGGAGGAGCGGGTCACTGATGGAGTGCTCGCAGATGTCGCGAGGCGGCACCAGGGTGTTGATGACGCTGGCGACGGCGCGACCGAGGCGCCCGGCAGCGACGTTGTTGGGGTGCGCGCCGTCGTTGGTCAGGCTCGCCAGCACCCCGTCGGCCGCGGGGTCGAGCATGGGTCCGTAGGTATCGACCATGTGAACGCCACGAGCCGAGGTCGAGTAGTCCCGAAGCCACTTGTTGAACTTGGCACGCTCGCCCAGCGCGAACGCGGGCATCCCGTTACGCGGCGGGATGTTCAGGACGACCGCCCGCGCGCCAATACCGTGCACGAGGTTGATCATCGTGACGACGTTGTCTCGCGTGGTCGTCCATACCCGTGTGGTGTCGGTCAGGTCGTTGTTGCCCGCGTTGATGACCACCCATGACGGGCTGTACGCGGCGACGTCGGTGGCCCACCGCGCCAGGATGTCCGCCGATCCCTGCCCAGGGATACCCGCGTTAAAGACAAGGTCGAGGCGGTGCTGAGTCAGCACGTCTGCCCACGTCCAGTAACCGGCACAGTTCCGGTACGTCGCAGTACCGGCCACCCCATCGGTGAACGCCGTGAACGAATCGCCCCACACAACGACAGTGCCACCCGCCGGTTGTGCATAGGTGGCACTAAGCGCGCCCCGGGTCAGAGACGCCACGTCGGCGACCTTCGCGGCCATGACCGTGTCCGTGGCCGCCCCAGCAGCCACAGCGCCCGCCTCGGCGGCGTCGGCGTTGGCCTTGATCGCCGCCCCCCACCCGTTCAGGTGCGCGGCATCCACCGGGGTCGACAGGTCCGGCCGGTCCTTGAAGATCGGGACGTCAACGGTCGTCACGGGGTCCGCCTCTCAGGTGGGGGTGTCGGGGGCGTCGGTCGGGCTTGTTATGGGCCGTTGGCGGCACTACCTTGTAAGGCGGTCTACGCGGCGGTGGGCTTGTGCCGGTCGTGGCGGGCTCGCGCGGACACAAGCGTTGCGGTGGCGCAACGATTGTGGCTACCGGGCAACCCTCGTCGAGACCCGGTGCTTGATGAAGTTCGCCCGCACGGGCGTCCCACATGACCGGCACCGGTACGCGCCATAGGTCGTCTGGGGCGCGCGCACATCCGCGTCCGCCTTGAGGCGTTGACTCCCACAGTTGGGGCACGCAAGCTTTCCGTCCGGCGCCCACAAAGCAAGGTTCGCCTGACCGTTGAGCCACGGACGCAACCGGATGTACAGGCGCTCCGTGATGCGGACGTCCTGCCGGTTGTACTTCTCCATGAGCGCCCAAGCCTTCGGGTCTCCGGCGAGGTAGTCGCGCCACAGGCCGAAGCCCTGGTGCGTGGTTTTCGACGGCAAACCAAGCGCCTTGCACACTTCGTCGAGGCGCCGGTACGGGAACGCGAACTTCGACCGCACGGTCTTGATGAGGTCGATCGACCGGGCCGGTGACGTCGGGGACAGGCCGGCGACCAGGAACTCGCGGTTCAGGTGGGGCAGGTCGAACCGGTCCCCGTTGTAGTGAACCACGACGTCGGCCTCAGCCAACAGCTGGTGCGCGGCCTCGATCATCCCGGCGTGCCCGTCGTCGGGTTCGGAGTAGAACAGGATGTCCTTGTGCCCGTACCACTTCGCCGCGAAGCACAGGACCCGGCCGGGTTCGATGACCTTGTCGGGGCTGATGTACTCGGTCTTCGGCTGGAACGCGTAGACGATCGCGGGGGCTGTCTCGATGTCGAACGTGAGGATGCGTGCGTGGTTGGTGGCGGCGATGTGCCCGCCGAGGCCGGTCATGACCCGTGTTTCTTACTGATGTGCGTGCCGACCGCCGACCTGCCGACGCGGTCCTCTCGTTCGAGCTCCACCATCTTCGAGTTGATGGCGTCGGCGAGGCTTTGCAACGAGTAGGTACCCACGGCGTCGGCGAAGTCAGCGCGATCCTCGGCGGTCAGGGTCCCGAGGATGTAGCACGTCCTGCACTTCTTCGCGGGGTTGGTCTGTGCGGCGATGTGAGACCCGAGTCTCATTGCCTGCGTCCTTCCAGTTGCGCACGGCCCAGGCGCTTACCCTGGACCGGGCTGCGGGGGTACGGCGGTCAGTCCGTGGTTGGTGCGCTCGGTGGCCTCACTGAAACCGTGAGCGCGGGCGAGCTCGATCAGGAGCGTGGTCACGTCGGGGCCCTCGTGCGCCGGGACGGGGTCAGTCGTCGCAACAGTCCTCGGCGTCCTCACGGGACGACCAGACCAGCGGGCAACTGGGGTTCGGGCACGCCCAGACCCTGTCCGCCGGGTCGTTGCCGTGCATCAGGCGGGGGCGTCGGTCGCGCCATCGTTGGCCGCGGTACGGGCGTCGTAGACGGGCTGAGCGGCCGACCCGAGCAGGATCCCGACCCACGGCCAGCGACGCTCAGCCAGCCGGACGATCGTGTAGTAGGCGGCGATGAGCAGGCCGGTCCCGGCGACGGTGAGCCCGGTCTCGGACGCGGGGTCAAGGGTGACGCCCAGGGTGAGCAGCCAGGCGACGAGCGCGCCGACAGCGACGGGGACGTAGGTGCGGATCAGGGACAGGATGGTGTTACTCACGGCGGTCTCCTCAGGGTGTGAGCGCGCCGGCGAGTCCGGCGGCGGTGATGATGGCGAGCGCGAGGGGTGGCAGGGCCCACCACCGGCCGATGTCGCAGGCCGGGTGGGTCCAGTGCATGGGGTCAGGACGCGAGGCGCCGGGCGGCCTCGTCCGCGACGGCAGCGGCGAGCGCCGCGTAGTCGACGGTCCCGACGCTGGAGGTGCCTGGGGCTGGGAGCGCTAGGACGGCGACCTCGGTGCGGCGGGCGATCACGCGGGCATCACGGACCGCCTGGGCCAGGGTGCCCACACCCTTATCGAGGGCCGCGGTGAGCACGGCGTCCCGGATGATCGCGTGAGCCTCCTCGGACCTGAGCACGTTGATGACCACGCTGTTGATCAGCGTGGCGTCGGCGGCGTTGAGTGGCATGTCGTCCTCCAGTGCGGGTGCGGGGTGGGTGTCGCGGGCAGCGTTGTACTCCCAGTGCCACGGCTCGTGCTGGCCGTTGTTGGAGTTGTAGTCCTGAGCCCAGGCGGGGTTGACCCACCCGAACGCCCCGGCGTTGGCTTCCATCCACCGGTGCTCAGCACTGCCGTCCACGTTGATCCGTGAGGCCGCGTCGATCGCGAGGCCGAGCCCGTGGTTGGACGTCCCCGGTGTGGCGGCGAACACGCCCTTGGTGACCTTGAGGGACACCTGCTGTGCGTAGGTGCGGTAGGCGTCCGAGAGGTACAGGGGCTTGCCGAACGCGGCCTCGAACGCCGCCGCGAGGCGGGTGATCGACGCCGCGGCGTCAGGGCGCAACCGAAGGTGATCCGCCTCGGGCCAGCCGAGATGGGCCAGGAGGGAGTCGGGGAACCGGCCGTTGAGGGCCACGGTCAGCCTCCGTCGGTGGGGTCAGGGTCGTCGTCACGGGGGATAGCGACGCCCGCGTCGCTCATCGCCCTTTCCAGCACGCGCACTCTCCGCCAGGCGCGGTCAGCCGACCGCCGCGCCGCATGTGCCTCGGAGCGTGCCGCGCTCGCGTTGCGCTGCGCGTTGGTGACCATTTCGAGCGCCGAACCTGTCAAGGTGGCGGCCGCGTTCGCATCCAGGAGGTTCGCCCCGGCGACGATCTTGCGCCGGTCGGGACCGATACGCAGCAACCCCAGGATCAGGCCAGACGTGACGGCGGCGACCACGAGGGAGAGGATCGTTGTTCCGACTGGCGTCGCGAAGAACTCCATCAGGTTGTCCCTCCCTTGGCATCGGCGGCGATCGCGAACCACCAGTGCAAGTACGTCTGGACCTGCCACAACCGCCAGAACGCGCCAACGGCATAGGCGGTGAACATGACCACCGAGAAGACAGTCGAGACGGTGCCCGGGATGACCGACGGGGGATTCCAGAGGCCATCTCGCGCGATGGCTGCGACGACGTAGAGCATGGCGAAAGAGCCCACGCCGACGAGGAACAGTCGCTCGCAAAGCAGGGAGAGGATCGCCCGGCGCCTCGCAGCCACGACGGCCACCACGCCGAGAGACGCAGACAAGACAAGGCCGACGAGCCACACGATCAGGAGCGGACCTGAGAGGAACTCCGCGAGCGTGAACGTACCCGCACCGAGCAGTCCGAGGATGCCCGTGGTGAGGAAGGCGACTATCGCTGCGACCTCGAACGGGTGCCGGACCGGGGGCCATTCGGGCGGATTCGCGCTGCGGGTCATGGGCGCACCCTTCTGGTCGGTCCGGGTTGGGGCGGGGTCGGCTCGGTCTCACCTGGCATGGGCTCAGGCGATCTGTTCGACGACGAGGTAGTTGACGCCGCTCGCCGCGATCCGCAGCGCGGAGGCCGTGGACTGTGCCGTCACCGACACCGTGTGGCTCGCGCCATCACCGACGAGGATGAGCACGGCCGGGGTGCCGCACACCGAGGTCGTCGCGGCGTAGGTCGCGCCCGTCGCCATGCGGAACACCTCCGACCCACCGTCGAGGAGCTTGACGGTGGGCACACCCGTGTTGGTGATCTGCGTCCCGTACAGCCCGGCGGTCACCCGGTACGTCTTGCCAGTCTCGGCCGTGAACGTCCTTGTCGCGACGGTGACGGCCGTGGTGTAGTCGCCGTTCGAGTACGCAGTGACAAGGGGTGCGAGCGGCACGAGCGGTCGCCACGTCGTCGCGTCGTTGCAGGTCCACAGGACCCCGTCCAGGCTGATCGTGATCGGGTTCGAGGTGATCGCGGACGCGGTGAGGGCGTCGCGCTCCGTGGTGGTGCGGCAGTACACGACGCCACCGCGGGGGGCCGTGTACGGGGCGGTCTGGGTGATCGTGTTGCCGGTGGACGCCGTGGTCGTCGCGGCCGACGTCATGGTGTTGCGTGCGAGCTCGAATGCGCCCGCCGGGATGGCCGGGGCGGTCGGTGAGGACGCCGCCGTGCCACACGTCACACCCGCGACCGGGGTGGAGTTCGCGGCGCCGGTATCCGTCGACGGGTGCAAGATCCAGATGCGGTCGATGCGGGATAGGCCCGACCCGGGCGCGGCGGGCACGGTACCGCCCACACCCGACGTTCCGACGGGCACAGCCCCGTCGTTGCCCCAGAGGTGGCAGCCGTCGCCGGTCGCGGTCTGCGTGACCCACGGCCCGTCGGCCAGGATGTACGCCCACGCGTCCATGCCCGCCACCTTGCGCCACGCCCCGCCCGGCAGGATGCCCGCCCGGATGAACAGGCCGCCCAAGTCCTTGCGGACGTCGATGGGGTTGGTGCCGCTGTTGTCGTCTTCCAGGGCCGCGCCGATGCTGCGGTACAGGGCCATCGTGCGCCTCCAGGTTGGGTGAAGTCAGCGGGGATCAGTGACAGGAGTCAGGGTCGTCAGCGGAGGAACACCACGAAGATCGTTGTGTTCGCCTGGCTCGTCGTGTCGGGCCACGTTTGGGCGACGGTAGACGCGGTGATGGTCCCCCCACTCAGCCCCGTCAGCGTGATGGCGTGAGAGGAGGCGCCGAAGCCGTAACCGGCTTGCGTCGTCCCACCATCGTTGCCTTGAATGCGAGTGAAGCAGTCAAGCGACGAACTGCCCGCGCTGAGCGTTGAGAAGGCCATCACGCGGGCCTTAGAGAAGCCCGCTGGGACGTTCACGGACACCGCAGCCACCGACTGTTCCGTTGCGGTGAGATGCAGCCCAACCGCAAAGCTTGTCGCCGTGTCGCCCGAGACCGGGCTCGCCAGCGCGTCGTTGTTGATGATCCCGGCGGGCAGGTCCAGGGTGCCGGTGATCGCCACAGCACCGCCGAACGTCGCATCGGCGTCCACGTCCAGCGTGCCGCCGATGTGTGTGGTGCTTGTGATGTCGACCGCGCCCGTGAAGCGCACGAGGTCCTGTTCGACGCGGATGCCCGCCTGTTCCAACAGGTGATGCGGGAGGTCGCCCAGGGTGGTGCGGATCTTGGCGATCGCATCAGCCAGTTGCACCGACCCGTCTGGGTCCTTCCCGCCCGTGTACTGCTGCGGGGTTGCGCCTGCCGGTGGGCTCCACTCGTTCATCGGATCTCCATCTCCGGGATCAGCACGACCCGAACGAACCGACCCAGGCCGCCCTCGATCCGAGCGATCCTCGCCCGGTGGAAACCCGCCGGGACCAGCATCCGCAGGTAGGCGTGGCGGTCCGAGATCCACACCTTCGCCCAGTCGCCCGGGCGCGCCGTCCACGGGAACCGATCAGCGCGGATCAGCAGCGACCACTCCATCCACGGGCGCAACTTGCCCGCCAGGTTCGCCGCAGCCCAGGACGCCAACGTCGACCGCTCAGACACCGACCCCCGCGCGTCCACCGACTCCATCAGCGGGTAGCCCCGGTCGAGCATGGTGGTGTCATCCGCGAACTCCATCAGCGTCGACTCCGCAAGACCCCCACCGGTCACCCACGACCGGGAAGCCATGCCCGTCGCGTCCCGGGTCACGTCGATGTCACCCACACCACCCTCAGGCACCCGCGAGTCGAACACCCAGTCACCCGAGTGCTGACCCAGCAACGGGTCCGCTTCCGTGCCGGTGCGCAGATCCCACACCACGCCCAGTCGGTCGGCCGTCAGGCGCGGCTCGAGTGCGACGTCTGGGCCGTTCGTGACGTCCATCAGCTGCTTGACGCGGTCCCACGTCGTGCCCAGGTCGAACCCGTTCCAGGTGCGGGTGTGGTCCGCGTCCGCGACCGTGGTCTCGTCATCGGCGAACACGATCGGCAGGTCGCCCCCGGTGTGAGACTCGGCCTGCTCCATGAGCATCTTCACCATCGTCGCCAACGACACACCCGACCACGTCTCGGTCCACGCCGCAGCAGCGGTCCCATCCGCGACGATGCCCATCACCCGGCGCCGGTCGAATAGGGAACCGAGCCCGCCGGCCTTCACGCTCAAGGTGTTGGTCCGGTGGTTGTACCGGTGCGCCCAGATCGGCCCAGCCTCCAGCACAGTGGAGCCCTCGCACGCGGCAAGGAAGCACCGCGCCGGGTCCAGGGCTGCCAAGAACTCCGGGCGCATCCCCTGCCCGGGACGCCACACGCCCGTCACCGGAGTCGGGTAGAACGGCAAGAACAGGTCCGGCCCGGGCCACAGACCCGACAGCGTCCGCTCGTACCGGGCGAACTCGTCCGCACCCAGCGGAATGTCGATGCCCACGTCCCCACCGTCACGCAGCACCTGCGCCCACGACGCGCCACGCACCGGGATGGTCGTGATCCGACGACCCGTCCGCAGCTCCCCGACGATGATGGAACGCGCCATCAGGACCGCCTCACCAGACCGGGGGGGCGAGCGAGGATGTGAGCGTCGCCGCTGACGTCGAACCCAACGGGCGGAAGAACAGTTCCACCGACCCGCCCTTCGGGACCGTCGGCCAGTCCTGGACCGCCATCTCGGTGCTGCGGTCCGAGGTACCGTCGAGCAGTATCTGCCCCGTGGCCCCGTCCAGCAGCAGCAGCGAGGACGCAGAGACGGGGCCCACGAACACCAGGCGCCCGGGCCCGTTGATCTCGATGATCTCGAAGCCGGTGGCCTCCACCGGGCCGACCACCTCGTGCTGGATCGACGCCGTGGCCGTACCTGGGTTCGCCAGCAGCAGACGCCCCGTCGTCGAAGCCGGACCGTAGTCCAAGGCGCCCACGTTCACGCCCGCACCGTCGGAGTACAGGGGCCAGCGCAGGCCGCCGATGGCGACGGGGAAGCTCGTGGTAGCCGAGATCCGGGTGCCGTAACGCAGGGGATTCGGGCACACCCACTCGGCCTTCCACCCGAACGCGCCAGCCGCCCACAGGCCAGCCGTGTACGGCTTGAACCGGGTCAGGCGAGCGCCCGCCGTCAGAACCCGCCCGGCGTAGTCGATCGTCAGATCCTCGACCCGGGAGTCGGGGTCGGCGAACGTCATCGTCGCCTCGAGCTCGATCAGCATGGCGTCCCGCTCGGCGGGGGTCGCGCACAGACCGGAGACGATGACCCTGCGCGCTCCGGACAGAGGCGGGGCGTCGAACACACCATGCGCCTGCGGGCGGTCGTCGAACTCTTCGCGAGGGTCGGGCAACCCCTCCCACCCGTCGAAGGTGGCGATCGTGAACCGACCGATGTCCCCGCCGTAGAACGTCAGGCCCCGCCAGGTGATCGTCAGACCGGAGAGTTCGCTCATGCGAGCACCTTCCCGACGATGGCCCACGAGACGGCGTCGCCCACATCTTGAGGAGTGCCCTCGACGACCCGTTCGACGTTCACCAGCGGCCCGTCCCACCCACGGCCGCTACCGCCAGAGGCGGCACCGGACCATTGCGGCGTCCCGGCGTATTGACGCTGTGCGTACACGCCGCCCCCGCCCGCGTAGCCCTGGACCTCGCCGCCGCCTGCGAACCGCAACGCTCCGGCGCGGATCGCGGCCCGCATCCGGTACACCGCCGACTGCCCGCCGGCCATGCCCACCTCGGACGCCGTCAGGA
>Ga0209585_10000521_pt1 | contig 14917 bp, 14 predicted proteins | sample NGEPerone_FD_185491 | JGI IMG/M metagenome (GOLD analysis project Ga0209585, IMG submission 185491) | Arctic peat soil microbial communities from the Barrow Environmental Observatory site, Barrow, Alaska, USA - NGEE Permafrost154B-one... | ecosystem: Environmental > Terrestrial > Soil >... | reverse complement strand
CTGGGAACCGTTGTCGGAGTGCGCGACGAGACCCTCCTCGTGCTCCTGACGAGCGGCGAGCGCCATCTCGAAGGCGTCGGTGACGAGGCTCTGGCGCATGTGAGCGGCGAGCTGCCAGCCGACGATGAAGCGGCTGTAGGCGTCGAAGACGAAGGACACGTAGGCGAAGCCCGCTCAGGTGCGCACGTAGACATCGCACGCCGGTCACATGTCAAGCAGCCGCCGCAAGTGGCGCCGGACGTGCGCTCGGCCAAGCCGCCGCTTCGTCCCAGTGCGTCTCATTCTGGAGGCACCACCAGAGACGACCGAGGATCTTGTTCGCGAGGTTGCGTAGGGCGGCGTTATGGTTGTCGCCGGCGGCTCGCCTGCGGTCGTAGTGCGCCCGCGCCCCAGGCGACTTGGTGAGCATCGAGAACGCCCACCAGTGGCAGGCGTCACCGAAGCGCTTGTTGCGCACGCGCCGCGCATTGACGAAGCGGCTGCGGCCCGAGGAGCGCGTGATCGGCGCCGTCCCGGCGAAGGCGCGCAGGCTCTGCGCGCTTGCGAACCTGCTGGGATCATCACCCACCTCGGCGAGCACCCTGGCGGCCAGGACCGGACCGAGACCCGGCGCCGAACGCAGGACCGGCGCCAGGGGATGCCGTTCGAACTCCTCGCTGAGCGCGGCTTCGAGCTCTTCGACCGCGCTCTGCATGGCGGCGACGATGCCGACCAGCCCAACGACGGTGCGTCCGAGGGCCTGCTCGACAGAGGGCGCCTGACGCAAGGCGGGCGTCCTCAGGTCGCTGAGGATCCGCTCGACCAGTGCGGGATCGTTGCGTCGACCGCAGCGATGCAGCAGCGCCACCAGCCGGCGGGCCGTGAGGCGCTGGCCCGCGTCTGGCGTCGGCACCACCGCGAGCACCGCGAGGGCCGCCTTGTGCTTCAGCTGCGGAAACGCCTGTAGTGCCTGGGGATAGAATTCGAGCAGCACCGAGCGCAGCCGGCTGATCGTCTGGTGCGTCGCCCAGATGGCCTCCTGATGCTGGCGGGCCAGGGCCTTGATCGCGAGCCCGTTCTCGCTGATCTCGGGGAGGACGCGGTGACGGTGGCGGTCGGTGCGCAGGATATCGGCAAGAACGAGTGCGTCCCCGGGGTCGGACTTCTTGCCAGCCTGACCGTGACGCTCGCGGTAGCGCGCCACCGCCCGCGGGTTGATGGCGTACACCGGGTTGCCGGCGGCCTGGAGGGCGACGACGATCAGGTTCTTGTCGGTCTCGATCGCGACCGGCACCGCGGCCACGTCGTCGGTGTGCTCGGCCAAGATGCGCAGCAGTTCGCCGTAGCCGCCCGCGTCACTCGCGATGCGCTTGCAGGCGAGCACGACGCCACGCTCGTCGATGACCGCGATATCGTGATGTGCCTCGGCCCAGTCGATCCCGCAGGTGATATCCATGATCCTCCTCGCTTGCCGTTCTGGCGAGCCTGCGAAGGGTGGGCGCGGCGACCTAATGGCAGCGCTCGTGGCGCAACATCTCACCAGCCGATCACCCACCCGGTGACTGACAGGACCACCGTCTACGTGCAGGCCTCGACGGCCGGTAGCATCAAGCGAGTGGACACCTCTCAGCGGCTCACCCACTACTCTGCACCTTCCAGGACCGGTCAAGTCTCAGGGGCTCCTGTCAGTCACCATCGGAAGCGGTCCTCCCGACTGCCCCATTACGTGAAGTCGGCGAGCCAGAGCGCGTCGGGGCGAGCGGCGCTGAAGTCGCGGCGCACGAGGTCGGGCGCCGCCACCGGGGCGAGGCCCGGCAGGGTCGTCTTCTTGGTCTTCGCCGGACCGACGCCGTAGATGCCGCGCGCGCGCATCAGGCGCTCGACCGTGCAGCGGGCGACGCGCACGCCGGTCTCGTTCAGCTCGTCCCAGACCTTGAGCTGGCCGTAGACGCCGTTGCTGCCCTCGTGCACGCGGCGTATCTGGGCGAGCAGGAAGGCGTCACGCAGTGCGCGCGTCGACGGCGGCCTGACCCGCCGCGCCCGGCAGGCGCTGGCTGAGACCTCAAGCTCCCGACAGATCGGCTCGACCCCGAGGCGCTCGCGGTGCACGTCGATGAAGGCGCTCACCTCGGACGGGGCTGGTCGAGCTCGCGGGCGAAAAACACGCTCGCCGCCTTGAGGATCTCGTTGGCGCGGCGCAGGTCGCGGACCTCGCGGCGCAGTGTGACCAGCTCTTCGCGTTCGACGATCGCCAGGCGATCGGCGCGGCTGCCGTCGTCGGCCTCGTCTTGACGGACCCAGAGGCGCAGGGTCTCGGGGTGCATGCCGAGGTCACGCGCGACCTGGCTGATCGAGTTCTGCGACTCACGCGCCAAGCGCACGGCACGCTCACGGAACTCCGGCGAGTACTTCGATGGTCTGGACATCTGCGATGTTCTCCCTTCCTTGAAGATACGATCCTCCAAGAAACAGAGCCTCCGTCAAACCCGGGGCGTGCCATACTGGGCCGACCATCATGATTTGGATGAGATCAAGGAGTACGTGGATTCCATTGGAAACCTAGTGCTGCTCAGCAAGAGCAAGAACTCCTCTGCATACAACTATGACTTCGACAAGAAGAAGGACAAGTATCTGAGGGCTCGGGTAAGCGACTATCCGCGAAGCCTACAGGTCTTGACGTACAGCGACTGGGATAAGGACACGATTCTGACGCGAACGGCCGAGGCACAAGAACTCATCCTCCAGGATCCCTGAGCCGTCGCGCGTCTGTCCTCACCTGCCTGCTCGCTGAGCCCGCCAGGCAGCGAGCACGGCTGATTCTGGCCCGATTCAAGATTCCACAACCGGACATCCCTCAATCGCTTGCGAGAACGTCTCGTTGGCAACGCGCCGGTCGCCAGCGGGCCGCTTCAGCTGGCCTTAGTGTCCTTTCGACGCCACGACACGATAACCGAGCCTGTGCTGGGGCGTCGGCATTGTTCGGCGCCGCCTGTGAGTAGGGGCGCCTTTTCGGAAATGCCGGCGCAACGTCGAGGCTTGTGGCTAGGTGTCATTGGCCATGCGCGATTCTGAACCTAGCTTGCCACCAATCCCGTGATGCCTGAATCGCTCTTGGAGGACCGTATGCAGGACGTCCGGGTTGATTGCCTCGCATTCCCACACGTCAACGACATGCCAGCCCTTCTCGCGAAGTCCCGTCGCCTGGCGTTCGTCCCGCTCCACATTCGACGCGAACTTGTCGTTCCAAAACTCCACGCGTGACTTGGGTGAATACGTCAGCCGGCACCCCGGGTGGCGGTGCCAGAAGCATCCCTGCACGCGAATGACGGTCTGATACTGCGCAAGCACGACGTCTGGTTTGCCCGGCAAGCTGCGGACATGCAGACGGAAGCGATAGCCGAGCGCGTGCAGGGCTGATCGGACAGCAAGCTCGGCAGCGCTGTCCTTGGCCCGGATGCGCCCCATCATCTCGCTTCGGCGAGCGGGGTCGACGATGTCGGTCACGGTCAGACCTCGGTTGGCGATGAGCCCGGGGAGCGTCCCAGAAGCCGAGCGACAACAGCTGCGATCTGTCGGGCAAGCAGGGGCGGAACAGCGTTGCCAACTTGTCGGTACTGCTGCGTCCGGGATCCTTCAAAGAGATAGTCGTCGGGGAAGGTCTGGAGTCTGGCGGCCTCGCGCACCGTCAGACTTCTGCACTGTGAGGCATCAGGGTGGAGGAAGTAGTGCCCGTCCTTGGCGATGTGTGAGGTCACCGTCGTCGAAGGCTCGGACCATATCTGAACCCTGAACCGATCGGCAAAGTGCCGGTCGAGGATTCCCTTCTGCACGTTGGCGTGATCGGGAAGCAGGCTTGCTGGAAAGTCCTTCAGGAACGGTGAGCGTCCCCGCGCTTGGGCGAACGATGTGCAGAAGAGGTAGCGCCAGAAGTCGCTCGCCATATGCGCCCGAGACTCATGATTCCCCAATCGGCTGCCGAGCGATGGCGGTCTGTACCATTCAGAGTAGACAGAGGGCGCGTCATTGGCAGTCTTTGCGCAGGTCGGCAGGGAGTCGCCGGACGCGAGCCCTGACACGACTCTGTTCATGACCTGTGCGACGTCCGCGGGCATTCCGTTCATTTGATTCCTTACGAATCCCTCCAGCACACCTCTCCAGCCCTCGTAGGAATCCTGTTCATGGCGCGATACCGAACCGCGCAGTCTTGGCAGATCAGCGATTGCTTCGCGGACGTTCACCGAGCGGCTGGAGGGCCGCAGGATTTCTGGACTGCGCTTGACATCTCTTCTGACACCCAGCAGCACTACGCGATGTCGGGCCTGGGGAACGCCGTAGTCCTCAGAATGGATCACATAGTCCATTGGCTGCGCGTGCCTCCAGTCGACCACGCTCTCGGTCAGGGGCATGATGAGGTAGCTCGGCTCGCCGTCTTCATCCACGCAGGACAGGTCCTCCTTCATGAGATCGAATACGAGCCGGTCACCCAGCCGGGCGGTGAGCAACCCCTTCACGTTCTCCATCACGAAGACCGCGGGCCGCCATCGTCGTATGAGCGTCAGGTAGTGCGTGTACAGCCGGTGGCGCGGGTCTGCCTCAAAGGACTGGCGGTCTTCTTGAGCCCGCCGCGCGCGCCCCACGAGTGAATACGCCTGACATGGCGGGCCGCCGATCAGCACCCAGTCCCCGCAATTGCGAAGCACTCCCGAGACTCGGTCCTCCAGCTCTGAGGTGTTCGCCGCACTCATCTCGAATCTCCATGCCTCCTGAGCCGCCTTCCGGGCTTCAGTAGGGAACGATTCGAACAGTCGGTTGCGCGTCTCGGGATCCGGATCGGCCAGGTAGTCGTAGTATTCGGTGGGCCTGTCCTCGTCCGAGAACTGACGGAAGAAGCTGCGCATCTCGAGCGTCGTGTGGGCGTGCTCGTCCTTCTCAACGGATAGTCCAAGCCGGAATAGCCGTGCGCCATTTGAACCAGACAGGCTGGCGAAGCCTTCGCCCAGACCACCGGGGCCTGCGAAGATATCGACGACGGGGATGGGAGTCATGAATCTCCTGCCGATAATGATCCTGTCACCATACCAGCGCCTTGGGCGGCTGTGGGCAGATTCATAGGCCGAGCACGCGCTATACGCCTGTGGTCGGCAGACAGACCGAGGGGAAGAGGGAGTCAATGACCGAGGAGTCCCCCGGGGCGGAGCCCGCGCGCCGGCCATGATCGACTGCTGAGGGCGCAGCGCAATCCTGAAAAGACTGGCACGCCGTCAACGACTCTAGAACTCGAAACGCCCTCTCCCAGCCCCCGCTCGCCGGCAATCGGATTGATCACTGGTATTGCGCGTTCTTGGTGCCTTGGCCTTCGGCGCGAGCTCCTCGACCAAGTCCGTCATCTTGGGAGTCTAGACTAGTGATATAGCGGGGTGCGACCGATAGCTTCATGGAGGGCCAAGGTCGAGCTGCATCGAACTGGGACCTCCAGGGTGTACGTTGTGTGCGGGGAAACCCGGGGTCGGCGACGCTTCGGCAGTCCCAGTGGGATTCGGGGCCGTCCGGCATTGCTGGTCTGACAGATCGTTCTTGGGAGGGGCTAGATGCGGACCGTCTGTGCTGCACCCAGCGCAGCCTCACTGATACAGAGCATGCGCGACCTCGGATACTCGCTGGAGACGGCACTTGCCGACGTCGTAGACAACTCCGTCACTGCCCACGCGTCGAGAATCGAGATCCTCGCCGAGACAACCACCCCTGCGGTCAAAATCGGGGTTTTGGACAACGGCGACGGAATGTCTGAGAAACAGCTGCTGGCAGCCATGCGTCTCGGGAGCCAGAACCCCCTCGAGGAACGCGAATCGTCTGATCTGGGGCGCTTCGGCCTGGGCCTGAAGACAGCTTCGTTGTCCCAGTGCCGCGTTCTCACCGTCATCAGCCGGCGGGACGGCGTGACCAGCGCTGCCGTGTGGAATCTCGAGCACGTTGAGGAAGCCGATGACTGGCTTCTTGAGATACCCGAGGACTTGACCTCCGTCCCGTGGGTCGATCAGCTGGGCGAGCACGGCACGCTCGTCGTTTGGCAGGAACTGGACAGGCTGATGGAGCAGCATAGTTCCCGGAACGAGCCCATGGATCATGCTCATGTCGTTCGGCGAATCGACAATGCGCGTGAGCACCTGGAGCTCGTCTTCCACCGGTTCCTCTCCGGCGAGCGTGGGCTGACGAAGGTGCAGATCCTGCTCAATGGTCGCCCGCTGGAGCCCTTTGACCCATTCCACTCGAGTCACCGGGCAACAATCGTTGGTCCAGTGGAGAAGATACGTGTCGGCGGCCAGGTGGTAACGGTGCAGGCCTACACCCTTCCGCATCACACCAAGGTCACCCCCAGTGATTGGGATCGGTATGCGGGGCCAGCTGGCTACCTCAAGAACCAGGGCTTCTACGTCTATCGTGCGAAGCGGCTGATCATCCACGGCACCTGGTTCAGGCTCGCTCGTCAGGCGGAGTTGACGAAGCTGGCTCGGATTCGTGTCGACATGCCCAACGGCTTGGATGAGCATTGGAAGATTGACGTGATGAAGGCATCGGCGCAGCCGCCGAGGCAAGTCCGGGAGAGACTCCGCCGCATCATCGAAACGATAGGTGCCACTTCGAAGCGTGTCTACACGGTCCGAGGAAGGCGACTTGTCAGCGACAATCAGCTGCCACTCTGGAGCCGTGTGCAGGACAAAGGTGAGATCCGGTACGAGGTGAACCCTGATCACCCGGTTCTCGCCGACTTCAACGCGGCGCTCCCTGAGGACCTTCGAGCGAGCTTCCTTCGAGTCCTCGAGCTCACGAGTGCCGCATTGCCATTCGACGCCCTCCTCGCCGACTTCAGTGGCGAGCCCGAGAAAGTCGGAGGTTCGTCGCTATCGGATGAAGCTCTGCAGTACGCGGTTGCGACAACGGTCCCACGTCTTCGAGACGACTGTGTCTCCGACGACCGCATTGTCGAGATGCTGAGATTTGCAGAGCCATTTCGCTCTAACTGGTCGAGGACCGAATCGCTGCTCGATCTGATGTTCGCGAAGGAAGTGACAGATGTCTGAGGGCTACGACAACCTGGAGACGGCGGTGGGTGCTCTTCTTGCCGATCACCCCACCCCCACCCCCGAACACATCCGCCTGCTGATCGGCAGCTTCCGCGTCATTCCTACGTGCTCCGTGACCGACGATGAAGCCGAGAGGCTCGCTCGCGAGTTTGAGGCCCGTCACGGCGTTACGATGACGATCGGAGCTGTTCTGACTGAGCGTGAGTACAAGCCTTGGCTGGAAAGCGCTCTCGTGGACATCGATCCCTACTACTGGAACCGCTACAAGGACCTCCTCGCTAACAGACACTTCTCCGGACACGTGATTGCGACCCTGGACGACGTGACGCAACGCATCCTCGGGCTTCTGGAAGATACCTCGAAGGAAGGACCTTGGGATCGCAGGGGCATGGTGGTCGGACACGTTCAGTCAGGCAAGACTGCGAACTACATCGGACTGATGTGCAAGGCTGCGGACGCTGGATACAAGGTCATCGTCGTCATCGCGGGGATACACAACAATCTGCGCAACCAGACCCAGACACGAATCGACGAGGGCTTCGTTGGACGTGACAGTGCTCGCCTGCTGTCCAGGAGAGATGAGCATTTCGTCGGTGTTGGCCGATTCGACAAGACACGCAGGCCGGTGACGTTCACCAACTCCCTCAAGGACTTCAACAAGGCCATGGCAACGGGCGTCGGGGTTCCCCTTCAAACTCTCAATGAGCCAGCTGTGTTCGTGATCAAGAAGAACTCGAGTACGTTGAAGAATCTCCTGGAGTGGCTGAGGGAGCACAGCGCCAAGGGCGGGCGCAGCACAGTGAACGCGCCGATGCTTCTCATTGACGACGAAGCTGACAATGCCTCCATCAACATCAGACACGGCAAGGGCGAGGTCTCCAGAATCAACGGCCAGATCCGTGGACTTCTGCAGCTGTTCGATCGCAGCTGCTACGTTGGCTACACGGCGACGCCTTTCGCGAACATCTTCATTGATCCGGATACCGACGACGAGATGCTGGGTGCTGATCTCTTCCCCAGCAACTTCATTGTCAGCCTCGACCCGCCTTCGAACTACTTCGGCCCCGAAAGAGTTTTCCTGGATGACTCGAAGGCGGTCCGGTACATCGATGACAACGAAGAGGCACTTCCCATCAAACACACCAAGGACATGCAGGTCCTCGGCCTGCCACCGAGTCTGCGTGACGCGCTGAGAACGTACGTCGTTGCCCGGGCAATTCGTCTGGCACGCGGCCATCACAACATTCACACCTCGATGCTCGTGAACGCCTCGCGGTTCACTGACGTCCAGCGACAGTTGCGCAACGAGATCCACAACCGACTCGAATCCATCCAGGCGAGTGTCCGCGTCAACGGTGCTTTGCCCTCCGATCTTGCTCTGAATGATCCAGAGATCGCAGCTCTTCATGAGGCTTGGCGCCGTGAGTACTCGAACGCGGGATTCGAGTGGCCGTTCATCCAGTCACAGCTCCATGCCGCGGCCGCCCCGATCAGGGTGGTGGAAGTCAACTCCCGCTCATCCGGAGGTTTGGACTACGCAGATCACGTCGAAACCGGCCTGAACGTGATCGCAGTCGGTGGCTACTCTCTCTCCCGCGGCCTGACGCTCGAAGGCTTGATGGTCACGTACTTCCTTCGCAACTCCATCATGTACGACACGCTGATGCAGATGGGTCGCTGGTTTGGCTATCGCCCGGAATACGAGGACCTGTGTCGCGTCTGGATGCCCGAAGAGGCCGAGGGCTGGTACAGCCATATCGCTGAGTCCATCGAGATGCTCCGCGAGGAGCTGAGGACCATGGAGGCAGCCAGAGCGACACCTGAGGAGTTTGGCCTCAAAGTCCGCTCACACCCGGATACGCTCATCGTCACCGCCCGGAACAAGATGGGTTCGGGGGAGAAGGTCGTGGTGCATATCGGCTTGGCGAACAGCTTCGTCGAGACAGCCACACTCAGTCTGGACAAGACCGCGCTTGAGACCAATCGACAGGTCGCGCGTCGGCTTGGGAGTCGACTGGCCGAACTCGGATACCCCCCGCGTCTGGCCGAAGACGTTCCCAGGGGATGGCTGCTTCGCCGGGTCCCCGTCGAGCCGGTGCTGGAGTTCATCGCGGGCTTCGCGAGCCATCCGGGGTCACCCCTGTCGGCTCCAGGGCCGGTGACGCGATACATAGAAGATCGGTGCGGGACCGAGCTCGCAGAGTGGGACATCCTTCTTGCCAGCACGAAGCGCTCGGACGTGCGGGTTGACGACTCACTGGGCGTTCGCATCAGGTGTCAGCAGCGGTCGGCGGGCTCAAGGAGCAACGAGACCACTCTGCATGTCACCAACAAGCAGAGGGTGGCATCGCGCGGCACAGAGAAGACTGGTCTGACCGCAGACCAGATTCATGATGCCGAGGCCAGTTATCTGGACAGGAGAGGCATCAAGGGCTCCGGCAGTTCGAAGATCAACTTCCCTGACCTGATCTATCGGCGGGTGCGCCCGCACCCCCTGCTCATCGTCCACTTGCTGGAAATTACAGCCAGTGGCGTCGCGAGCACGAGCGCTCCTGTGGTCGCCTGGAGCATCAGCTTTCCGGTGACCAGGGTTCCCGAGAAGCGCGTGGAGTACGTCGTGAACACGACGTGGCTGCACGAGAATTACCAGATCGACCTTGATGAGGACGAAATGGGGGGCGACCTTGACTGAGGACCCATGGAGAGACATCTCGCCGCCGAGTGCAGCCGAGTCGGTCAATGCCAAACGAGTTGATGCGGACCTGCCGTGGGGTTTCTTCTGGGCGCGTGACGTTGACCGCCGCTGCCTGCTGCTGCTGTCGCATGCCCCAGAGTCATCACCACGCGGCCATCTTCCGAAGATGAAAGGCATCGAGGTAGTCGCCAAGCCGGCCGATAAGCAGCACGAGGGCCTGCTCGTGTTCAAGCTCAGTGACTCGGCGCAACGTGACATCTTCTATCGGCTGTGCAAGGACATCGTCGCCAGCACATCAAGAGCGTCCACTGAGAAAGAGGCAGTCGAGATCGCTCTCGCCCGGACTTGGCGATGGCACCATCTTCTCAAGGGGGGAAGCGACGGCAGGCTCTCCACCGAGGAGCAGAAAGGCCTCATCGGCGAGCTTCTGGTGTTGGAACGCCATCTCCTGCCGAACCTGGATGCGGCCGATGCGCTCACCGCGTGGCGTGGTCCCCTGCATGCCCCGAAGGACTTTGAGATCGGGAGGCTGTGCATAGAGGCCAAGGCGAGACGGGGAGCGGCGCAGCCGTACGTCGCGATCAGCTCCGAATACCAGCTGGACAGCGCGGGCGTTGATGCGCTCTTCCTCCACGTCGTTGAGCTGGACCAGGCCGCAAGCGATGCGGAGGCGGGGTTCAGCGTTGCCACCATTGCGCATCGAGTCGGTGACCAGATCTGCTCCGAGGAGAGGGGGGCGCTGGACGCCTTTGAGACTCTCCTGGCTGCAGCTGGTTTCCGATGGGAAGACGACTACTCGGAGTCGCTCTGGGTCGAGGGCGCGAGCCACGTCTACAGGGTGTCAGATGACTTCCCTCGCCTCACCGCGAAAGACGTTCCATCGGGTGTCGGTGAAGTCAAGTACTCCCTGTCTCTGCAGGAGTGCGAACCGTTCCAAGTCAACGGCGATGTCCTGACAGCCGAGTTGAGGGGTGGGGAACATGCCGACTGAGCTTGAGGCTTTCCATGAGGAGTTCTTCCAGGACGTGCTCGCGGAGGCCGACGCGGACGGCCGGTACATCGAGGATGCCTTCTTCGAGCGCTTCTGTGAGCAGCTTGTTGATGCTGGCGAGCTAAACACTGCGGATCGGGCTCAGTACATCTCCCCTCGAGGGATGCGGATCGATGGATACGGGGGAGATCCCCTCGGCTCTGATGGCATCCTCAGCCTCATCATCGCGGACTGCAATCAATCTCCTGAGGTCGGAACCCTGACGAAGTCCGACATGGAGGCCATCTTCAAGCGCGCGTACAATTTCCTGGCCAAATCGCTTGACGACTCGTTTCGCAACGCTCTGGAGGAGACGGCCCCGGGGTTCGGATTGGCCGACCTGATAGCGGCGAGGTGGGCGAGCGTGTCAAAGGTGCGCCTCATCCTGATAAGCAACCGGGAATTGAGCGCCAGGGTGGACGGACTGGTCGCGCAGGCCGTTGATGGAACTCCGGTTACCTACAGTGTGTGGGACTTGGCGAGACTTCATGCGTATGCAACCTCAGGTCGCGGTCGCGAAGACATCGTCGTTGACCTGGAGAATGACTTCGGAGGATCCCTTGCGGTCCTTCCGGCGCACCTCGACGGCGCCGGCTACGAGGCCTACCTTCTCGTGTTTCCGGGCCAGCAGCTTGCAGCGATCTACGATCGCTGGGGAGCCCGGCTCCTGGAGCAGAATGTGCGGGTCTTTCTTCAGGCTCGCGGCAACGTCAACAAGGGAATCCGGAACACGATTGAGACTGATCCCGAGATGTTCTTCGCCTATAACAACGGCGTGACGGCGACTGCAGAAGGCATCGACCTGGAATCAATGAACGGATCGCTTCGCGCGAGGGGCTTTCGCAATCTACAGATCGTGAATGGGGGTCAGACGACCGCATCGCTGCATGCCGGGATGAGGAAGAAAGACGTAGACATGTCGCATGTCTTCGTTCAGATGAAGCTTGCTATCGTGCAGCCGGAGAAGGCCATGGAAGTGGTTCCCCGGATCTCTGAGTACGCGAACAGCCAGAACCGTGTGAACGCTGCGGACTTCTTCGCGAACCATCCTTTCCACGTGCGGATCGAGGGTTTCTCGCGCCGCGTCTTCGCCCCGTCGCCAGACGGCACGTTCCGACAGTCGAAGTGGTTCTATGAGCGCGCCAGGGGTCAGTACCAGGACGCGCGAGCGTATCTGACGCCCGCCCAGAAGCGGAAGTTCGACATGGAGTACCCACGTCGGCGGGTCTTCTCTAAGACCGACCTCGCCAAGTTCGAGATGGTGTGGCGCGGACAACCGCATATCGTCAGCAGGGGTGCACAGAAGAACTTCGCCGACTTTACCGGTCGGATCGGCAAGGAGTGGGCCAAGAAACCCGACGACTTCAACGAGGCGTTCTATCGACGGGCGATCGCGAGGGCGATTGTCTTTCGTGCGACCGAGAGACTGGTGACTGAACAACCCTGGTACGAGGGCGGCTATCGAGCCAACATCGTTGCATATGCGATAGCCGAGGTTGCCTTGGCCGCCCACCATCGCGACCGGAGTGTGGATTTCGACCGGATCTGGCGGCGGCAGGACATCTCCCCGAGTCTGACCGAGGCGCTGACGCGCGCGGCCGAGGCGGCACACGACGTGATCGTCAATCCGCCACCCGGCATGCGTAACGTGACGGAATGGGCGAAGCAGCAGGCATGTTGGGAGCGAGTGGGGGAGGCCAAGGTCGACTGGCCCGCCAAATGGCTCTCTGAGTTGATAACTCGTGAGGAGCAGCAGGAGAAGGACGGTTCGGCCGTCAAGGACCAGAAGATGCTCAACGGCATCGAGGCTCAGACGGCGGTGGTCAAGGCTGGTGGCCAGACTTGGCGGAGCATCAAGGACTGGGGCGAGGGTCGAGGCCTTCTGTCCCCCACTGAAGTGGGGGTGCTCGACGTCTGCGCCGACGTGCCGACGAAGATCCCATCTGAGAAGCAGTGCGTGAGAGCTGTCCAAGCGCTTCAAAGGCTGCACAAGGAGGGCTGCCAGATAGGCCTTGACGTCTGCGACTAGTGACGAGATGCGGTCTTGGAATCACTGGTCGCATCGGCTGTGGTCTCGTGGGTTGGATATGCCATGCGGGCCATGGAGAAGCCGCGGACCAGCCGACCATATAACCAGACCCCATTCATCGGTCCACCTTCCATGTTAGTTCCAGGGCCACCTCCCGTGTGAGCGACGGAAGGCCGAAGTCTGCAAGCGAGAAGCCTGGCCAGACGATTGTCTCGGGCGCCGGCGGGCGTTGCCCCAGCGAGCTGTGTGGACGCAGGCCGTTGTAGAGCCGCCGCCACTGAGCGACCAGGATCTGCGCCTCCTTGAGCGTGTAGAAGAGTTCGCCGTTGAGCAGTTCGTCGCGCAGCTTACCGTTGTCAATGACGGTGAACCGAGCTTGGTCACCGAGCAACCGCTTCTTCAACGCAAAGGAATGCCAAATCCGGACTTGCTAGCCGTCGATATCCGTATAAAATGGACATACAGGACATCAGACGGGAGCAGGACATGCCAGCAATCCTGGACAGACAGAATGGAAGGCGATACGGGCAAGTGCAGTTCGTCAACGAAGTCGTCGATTTCGTCCGCAGCGAAGAGGGCAGGCGGCCCTGCTACCTGCTGCTTGAGGCGTTGCAGGCCAGGCAGGCCGGCGCGGCCTCGACGGCAGTCTCAGTGACGCTCGGAGACGATCCCGGGATCCCTGCGTACTTGCAGGGAACGACCTACGACCTCGTTGAAGGTGAGAGCGACACAAAGCGGTTCGACCGGCAGTGGCGCGAAGAGAGAAGCGCCTCGGCCGAGCCGGTCGAGTACCTCAAGCCGAGCGAGGCTGCTGGCCTTCTGCGGGTCAACTCCCGCACCGTCACGCGCTGGCTGCAGGAAGGCAGGCTGACCGGCTTTCAGACGCCGGGCGGGCACTGGAGAGTGGCCGCGGAGTCGGTGCAACGGCTTCAGAAGAATGCCTAGTGCTGCACGTAGTCTCGCGGTCGCGTCGGCGACTGGAAAGGAGAGCCTGCACTTGGCGCACTTCCCTCGGCTGGACATGACACGAGAACCTCCAGCAGATCTGAGCGGTCCGGGTCGCCGACATCTTGCTGGCAGGCGCTGCAGAAGGACTGTAGAGGCGGCCGTTCTCGGCGGCGCCGAGATGGAATCTGCGCCAGCGGGCGTTGGCGGCGCCGTTGGTCGTGCGGCCGTTCAGCCTCGACTTAGAGGCAACGCATCACTGGGGATCATGCTCGCTCTAGGTGTTGCCGTGGACGCAGCCCGGGAGGCGGACTAGGCTAGGCGGGTGGGAGAAATCCCGCTTCTCTGAGTCGGGGCAGAGGCCGTCTGCTCGGCAACGGGGGAAGACCGCAGGGGGCGCTGTTGAGCATTCGCGATCCTTTCTATGTCCAGGTGGAAGAGGCTCTGGGCACCGTGCGATTGGATGCGGAGCTCTTCGAGCACTTGGCCGCCGAGCTCGTTGCATCGAAGGGCTTCAGCACCAATGTTGCTGCGGGAGGGGCCGACAATGGCTACGATTTCGAGCTTCTGGACACTGGGTCAGAGCCCGGGCCGGGGGTAGCCACCACAAGCAACCGTGTGACGACGAACCTCAAGCGGAACCTCGACCGCAACTGGGCAAGCTGCCCGCGGGCGGCCAAGAAGACCTACGTCGTTACGTCCTCGATACTCACGTCTCAGAAGAGGGACAACCTCAAGAAGGCGGCGCACGAGCGGGGCTACGTGTACTTGGGTGCGTCCGACCGACATGAGGTAGCGCGCTACATCTACGCCAATCCTGCCTGGGCAAAGAGCCTGCTCGGGCTGACCGGACAGCCTTCAGCACTGTCGGTCGTTCCAAGATCGTCCCGGCCGCTCACGGACGTCCCGCTTGTTGGAAGAGATCGTGCCGAAGCCGACCTTCGTGAGTTGGCGGGCGATGGGCTCCTCGTGGGATCGCCGGGCTCCGGCAAGACAGCGCTCCTCGCTCGGATGGTCGCTGACGGCGTGGGTGCGTATTCCGCTCCAAGCCGAACACTGATTCCGCTCCAAGCCGAACACTGATTCCACGGCAAGTCGAACACCGATTCCGGAGCAAGCCGAACACCGATTCCGCCGGCAAGCCGAACACTTTCCGG